>VYLK01000108.1_pt1 | contig 33192 bp, 35 predicted proteins | sample 5114321 | NCBI WGS metagenome assembly VYLK01 (sample SAMN12291792, study PRJNA351875) | freshwater metagenome | isolation source: freshwater lake | place: USA: Michigan, MSU2 Lake | collected 2011-08-16
GCCGAACCCGCGGCCTCGGCCGGTGCGCGCGCTGCCAAGATCAGCGCGGCCCCCGCCAGCAGGAGCGCTGCGACCCCGGCCGTCAGATGGAACACCCCGCGCCGCCCGAAGCCGCGCTCGGTCTGGCCGCAGCCGATCAGCCAGACACCGAGTGCCAGCATCAGGCCGGCTGTGAACAGCAGGCCCAGCGCCTCCGCCCCGGTCTGGCGGCTGAACACCCAGGCCAGCCACAGGGCGGTCGCATACATCGGGAAGGCCAGAAAATTCTTCAGCCGCTCCATCCACGGACCCGGCCGCGGCAGCCGTGCCAGCAGGCCGGGCGTCAGGCTGACCACGACGAAGGGCAGGGCCAGACCCAGTCCCAGTCCGAGGAAGACCAGCAAGGCCAGCGGCCAGGGCATGACCAGGGCGGCCCCCAGCGCAAAGGCCATGAAGGGGGCGGTGCAGGGGGCGGCCACGACCACCGTCAGGGCCCCGGTGAAGAAGGCGCCGAGACCGCCGGGCAGGCGCGACAGCGGCCCCGATCCGGCACCCTGCAGCGCCCCGCCGACATGGAAGACGCCGGACAGGTTCAGGGCGACGGCCAGCATCAGCAGGGCCAGACCCGCCGTCACCGGCGGTGACTGCAGCTGGAAGCCCCAGCCCACGGCCTCGCCGGTCGCCCTCAGGACCAGAAGAACACCCGCCAGCAGCAGGAAGGTCGTCAGCACGCCGGCCAGGAAGGCCAGTCCGTCGCGCCGGGCGTGGCGGGTATCATGGGCCGAGCCCGCCAGCGCGGCGGCCTTCATGGCCAGGATCGGAAAGACGCAGGGCATCAGATTGAGGATGAGTCCGCCGAGGACAGCGAACAGCAGGGCTTGGGCGAAGGTCGCCAGATCGCTGCCTCCGTCCGGGTCAGCCGCTCCGGCATCCGCGTCGGCGGCCGCAGCGAGCGCGCCGGATCCGGATGTGCCGGCGGGCAGGGCACCCGGCTCGGCCCGGATTTCCCAGGCGCCGGCGGCCGTCACCAGCACACCCCCGACCGGCCCGGTCAGGCCCGTCGCCCGGGTCTCGCTGCCCGGCCGAAGTCGCAGGCTCAGACCCTGCGGTCCCCATGCGCCGGTCTGAGGCGCCGGATGGTCGATGATCCCTCCCTCAAAGGGGAAGAAATAGCTGGGGCCCGGATCGCTTCCGGCCAGGGGCCCGCCGGCCGCGCCCAGGGTCAGTACGCCGTCCTCCAGCGCGACCCGCGCCGTGATCCCCGCCGGTCGAGGTGCCTTCTCCAGCACCGCAGTGATCGCGGCACCGTGGCGCGGGTTCAGCGGCGCGGCACCGTCGCGGACCGGCAGGTCCAGCCTCAGGGTCAGTTCGTCCGGAACGCACATCTCGGCGCTGCAGACGAGGAACAGGGCCTTGACCGTCAGGGGCAGGTTTGTCCCGGTTCGCGCCGAGGCCGGGACTTCGATCGGGACAGGCAGATAGACCGTGCCCGAATAGCCGTAGTTCATCAGCCCCGAGATCCGCTGCCGTTCGGGCACCGGCCAGACGATGTCGCCGGCGCGGACACCCTCGGGCAGGGTCCAGGTCAGGGTCGTGGCTCCGCCGGAATCCCCCGGGTTGCGCCAATAGGTGTGCCAGTCCGGCCGGATGGTCTGTTTGACCGCCACCACCGCCGTCGATCCGGGCGCGGCCCAGGCCGACATCGGGACCAGCTCGGCCTCGATGCGCTCGGTGCGCTGCGCGCCCTCGGCCCCGGTCTGGCCCATGGCCTGCGCGGGCCACAGACTCAGGGCCAGCAGGATCAACACTCGAACGAACGGGTTCACACGGCCTCCGGAAACGGTCGACGCCACCTTAGTCGCCCGGACTGCCATCCGTCACCGCCCCCGTACTCGCCGGGCGCACCCCCGCGCTGCAGTGCCGCATCCACTCATGAAAAGGGCGGTCCGTCCAACGACGAACCGCCCTGAACCCCTGGCCAGTCAGCGAACCCCTAGTAGCGACGCTGGCCGTTTTCCCAGTAGCATTCGTCCTGACGGCCATCATAACAATAGTAATAGCGGTTCTGGTTGTCACGGTAGCGCTGCTGGTTGGCCCGGTCCTGCTGGGAGCCGCGCACGGCACCCGCAACGCCGCCCACGACGGCACCGATGGCGGCACCACGTCCGGCGTTGCCGTCGCCGACATTGTTGCCGATGATGGCCCCTGCGACCGCCCCGATGCCAGCACCGATAGCGCCCTGCCGTGTCGCCTCACTGGGGTTGCCGTACTCGTCCGTCGCGCAGGCGCTGACCAGAAGTCCGGCGCCGGCGATCGCAATAATTGCCTTGTTCATGTGAGTTTCCTTGATCTCTCGGGTTCGCCCCGTGGGTGAGAACACTGGATAAGCGTAGCGGTTCCGAGGCTATTGTACATCTCAAGCCTGCACCAGGTTTTGATTGGTCCCGCACGGAGGTTGCGGCACCGGTGTTCTGAGTTGAGACGGGGGTTTCGTATGCGTTTTTCTGAACCGGTTCGAATGGCGGATGGCGGTGAACACAGCCCGGTGTGGGCTCGCACCAAACGCCGCTCCGGGGGCAATGCCCTGGTGGGGATCATTGTCACCTTCCTGGCGCTGTTCGGCATCCTGACGGCCGTTCTGGGTGTCAAGGAACAGTCGTTGGCTGAAGGCGGTGCCATGATGGACGGCTGGATTACCAAGGGCGTAGATACCGTTCGCGGTGTTTTTCCGGGGGGCGCTGAGGCCGCTGCTGCGGCCGATGTCGCTGAACCGGCTGCCGGGGCTACCGGCCCTGCCGCTGTGGCGGGAGCCGCCACGGCTTCGGACGGAATGAAGAAGGAATAGCCAGGCCTGGCCGATCCCGACCGGAACATTTTTCCGGTCGGGACGTTCGGCCGTCATGATCGGTACGGGAGGCCCCGCGCGTGTTATAGCCGCGAAGGTGGACAGCCGGACCGCAGATTCACCCATACTGACCCCGCATGTCGCGCTCGGGCGGGTAACGATGCTGCTCAATCCTTTGTCCGGCGGAGTCGGACCGAATGCGGCGTCTGAAGCGTCGGGCATTTTCGCGGAATATGGCCTTGAGGCCGCCATCGTAGTGCTTGAGGGCGGGCAGTTCGATGCTCAGGTGCAGCAGGCGCTCGATGCTTGGCCTGATGCGCTGTTCGTCCTGGCCGGCGACGGCACAGCCAGGGCTGTTGCTTCACGGGCCGGACCCGATGGACCTTTGATTGCGCCGCTGCCGGGCGGCACCATGAATATGCTGCCCCGCGCCCTGTACGGAACTTCGGACTGGAAGAGCGCCTTGAGGCGGGCCCTTGAGGAGGGTGCCGAACAGTCCGTCGCCGGCGGAGAGGTCAGCGACGGCAGGGTCCGTCAGTCATTCTTCTGCGCTGCAATCCTCGGTGCGCCTGCGCTTTGGGCACCCGCCCGCGAAGCGGTACGGGAGGGCAAGTTTGGCCTCGCCTGGGCCTACGGCCGCCGGGCGCTGAAGCGGGCCTTCTCCGGCCGCTTGCGCTTTTCCCTGGACGGCCGCGCAGACTGCCGCGCCGAGGCGCTTGTTCTCATGAGCCCGATGATTTCAAAGGCGATAGACGAACATTCCGGACTGGAGGCCGCCGCCATGAACACTGCTGATGCGCTTCAGGTGTTCCGCCTCGCCGCTCATGCCGTGTTTGATGACTGGCGTCAGGACCCGGCGGTGACCACCCGGTCGATCCAGCAGGCGACGGTCCGGGCGCGGTCGCGTATACCGTCTGTGATCGACGGCGAACCCGCCCTGTTGCGGCATGTGACCAAGGTACGTTTCATCCGCAGGGCATTCCGCGCCCTTGCACCCAATCCGCCGACCCGGGCCGCAGGCGCCTAGTGGGGCGCATCCTCCAGTTTTCCGATATTCATTTCGGCTGCGAGCATAAGCACGCCTGCGCCGCCGCCCTCGACTACGCCCATGCCACGGCTCCCGACCTGATCCTGATTACCGGCGATATAACCCAGCAGGGGCTGCCGGGCGAGTTCGAGGCAGCGGGCCGCTGGATCGCCCGCATGCCGGACCCGCGGTTCGTTGTCGTTGGCAATCATGATGTCCCCTACTGGAGCCTGTTTGCGCGGGTGTTCAGTCCCTGGAAGGCTTTTGAGCAGGCGACAGGCCATCCGGCTCATGACCATCAATTTCTCAGCCCGAATTTGATGGTGCGCGGCGTCGTCACCGCGCGCGGTTGGCAGGCGCGGGCGAACTGGTCCAAGGGCGTCATCGATCTTGATCAGACCCGCAAGGCAGCCACGGCATTGCGCGATGCCCCGCTGGGTGCGCTGCGCATCCTCGCCTGCCATCACCCCCTGGTCGAGATGATCGGTGCTCCGATGACCGGTGAGGTCAAGCGCGGTGAGGTGGCCGCCCGGATTTTCGCCGAGGCCGGCGTCGATCTGATCACGACCGGCCACGTCCATGTGCCGTTCGCCCTGCCGATCACGCTCGGGGACCATTGTTCGTACGCCGTGGGCTGCGGGACCCTTTCGCATCGGGAGCGGGGGTCGCCACCGAGTTTCAACCGGATCGAATGGGATGCGGACCACATCACCGTCACTGCCATGGCGTGGTCCGGTCGGCATTTCGAGCCGGACCAAACCTGGAAACTGCCTCGCCGAAAGGACACGCGGCGGACGTCCTCTGCGCCGGATCCGGAAGATGCCGGTCTGACGAAAAAGGCCGCTGTCTGAGCGACGGCGGCCTCCTTATGTCTTTCCGGGCTGGATCCCGCCTCAGCGCCGTCGGCGACCCCCGTGGGATTTCTCGGTAAAGGCTGCCGCCACCATTGTTGCGAGCGCCGGGTTGCGCAGGAAGATCCAGCCGCCGGCGAGGGCCACAACGGTGCCGAGGATCGGCCGCTGCCGGAACAGCATATAGGCACGCTGCCCAAGGCCTGCGACGTCTTCCTCATCCTCCTCGTCTTCTGCCTCGCTACGCGCCAGGAAAATCAGCGCGACCGCCAGGGCAATCACCGTGAACAGGAGGAATGTAATTGCCGCGGCGGCGAGCGCCGGGACGACCAGCTGCAGAGCGTAGAAAATCGTCGCGCCGAACGCGAGGACAGCCACCAAGGCGGCCCCGGCTGCGACCGATGCCGCGACGGCCTTCTTGACGAGGCCTCTGGCCATGCCTTCACCCAGCATCAGCGGCGACGACCGGCGAGCAGCAGGCCCAGGACGACCCCAACGCCCAGGGCGATGGCGGTGGACTGCATCGGACGCTCCTGCACGCGCTCGACCAAATAGCGTTGGGCTTCGTCAAGACGTTCGCTGGCCTCGTCATAATACTCCTGACCCCGCACCCTGGCGGTGTCATAGTATCCGCGAGCCCGCTCGCGCAGCACGTCGGCTTCTTCCCGAAGGCGCGTTTCAGCTTCCGCAGCCTTGGCGCGCAGACGGGCTTCGGCCGCCGTCGCCTTCTCACGGAGCCGTGCCTTTTCTTCGGTGCCGAGCACCTTGAGATCGTCCTTCAACGTATTGATGTCGTTCTTCACGGCTGCCCGTGCTGTCTTGGTCGTGGCCATGCTGCGCGCTCCGTTTTTCAGGCTTGACGGTTAGATAGAGAACCCGGTGCCGGAACGCCACTCCCCGGCGGCGGTTCCGGTCCTGTAATGCCGGTGATGGTAGCGAAGCGCTGCAACCAAGCATAGACAGGCAGAATGACTGACTGGCTCTTCCCTCCCGCACCAACCGTTTTTCTGCCTGTTGCAGGGCATTCCGCGCGGTTTCCGGTTCGTCGCATCCTGTGCGTCGGGCAGAACTATGCCGCCCATGCGCGTGAGATGGGTCACGCCCGGGCCGAACCCTTCTTCTTCACCAAGCCGGCCGACGCGGTTGTTGTTGATGGCACCGACCCCGTCTTTCCGATGGCGACGGCCGATCTGCACCATGAGGTCGAACTGGTGTGTGCGGTCGGGTCGGCCGGGACCATCGTCGGCTGGGCGGTCGGCTGCGACCTTACCCGGCGGGACCTACAGGCGGTGGCCAAGGAAAAGGGCCGGCCCTGGGACGCGGCCAAGGGGTTTGACCAGTCCGCGCCTTGCGGTGCCCTGACTCTCGATGCCATGCCGGACCCCGCCGCGTCCATTGCCCTTTCAGTCAATGGAGTGTTGCGTCAGTCCGGACGGTTGGACGACATGATCTGGAGCCCGGACGAAATCCTCGCCAAGGCGCGGGAGCTATGGGAGGTTCGACCCGGGGACCTGATCTTCACTGGCACCCCCGAAGGCGTTGGCCCGCTTCATCCCGGTGATCGGGTCGAGGCGACCATTGAGGGCCTGCAAACCCTGAGTTTCTCGGTGCTTCCGCGATGATCCTGCACGGCTACTGGCGTTCGGGTGCCGCCTACCGGACCCGCATCGCCCTCGCCCTGAAGCACCAGATCTATGAGCCCCAAGGCGTTGACCTGCGGATCGGTGCCCACAAGTCCGAAGTCTTCGTCGCCCTCAATCCGCAAGGCATGGTGCCTGCACTGGAGCTGGACAGTGCTGTCCTGACCCAAAGTCCGGCCATCCTCGAATGGCTGGAGGAGACCTGTCCCGCGCCCGCCCTGTTGCCCGCCGCGCCGGTGGATCGCGCTCATGTTCGCGCAATGGCTGCCCTGATTGGCTGCGATATCCACCCGCTCAACAACCTTCGGGTTGGCAAGGCATTGCGCGAGACCTTCGGTGCCGATCAGCCGGCCATAGACGCGTGGGCCGCCCGCTGGATTCTGCCCGGGTTCGAGGCGCTGGAGGCTCTGGTCGCCCGGCACGGCAAGGGCTGGTGCTTCGGCGACGCCCCTACCCTCGCCGACTGCTATCTGATCCCGCAAATCTATTCTGCGCGTCGATTCAATGTTCCGCTTGAGGCTTTTCCACGCCTTCTGGCCATCGATACCCTCGCTTCGCAGCACCCTGCCTTCATCGCAGCCCACCCGGACGCCCAGCCGGACGCGGATTGAGTAAGAGCCGCGGAAGCGCTCCCTTGCCGCCCTGCTCGCGAGAGCCGGCGGTGCATGAGGTGGAAGTCTAGCCTTGGGCGGGCCTGAGGCCCTCGACCGAGGCGCGCTGGACGACTGGGCGACGCTCACCGCCGGCGGCCCGGATACGATCAATACGGGCTTTTTCCGCCTTGAATGCAGCCAGATCGGCGCCCGCAAGGATGGTGCCTTCCGTCGTTCGAACACCGGCCGGATTGATCCGCTGGCCGCCGCGCCAGATTTCATAATGCAGGTGCGGGCCGGTCGATGCGCCGGTTGACCCGACATAGGCTACGGTCTGGCCCTGCCGCACACGCTGTCCTGCGCGAATGCCAGAGGCGTAGCGCGAAAGGTGACCGTAGCCGGACTCCAGGCCATTGGAATGCCTGATGCGAAGCCAGTTGCCATAGCCGCCCCAGCGGCGCGCCTCGACGACGACGCCATCAGCCGGGGCCACGACCGCGGTCCCGCTGGCGGCCGCGAAGTCGATGCCCTGGTGCATCTTGCGATAGCCGGCGATTGGGTGACGGCGGAAGCCGAACGAGGAAGAGACGCGGAAGCCCCGCTCGAGCGGAGTCCGCATGAAGGCCGAGCGCGTATTCTTGCCGGTTGCGTCAAAATACTGAGCCTCGCGGGCTCCCGCGGGTCGGAACCGATAGAAGGCAACCCCCTTCAACTCGGCGTACAGCAACCCATCGGTCCCGATGGTGCGCCCGTTTTCTGTAACGGTGCGGCCAAACACATAAGTGAATTCGTCGTTGGCCCGGATATCGCGATCCAGGTCGAACCGGTGCGAGAACAGACGTCCGGCGGCGCGGGCCACATCGGCAGGAGCCCCTTCACGACGGGCCGTGCGGGTCAGTGAGCCCTCGACCTTGCCGGTCAGGACCACGATCTCATGAGAGACCTTTTCCTCGAGGGCCCGAAGGCGCAGAGCGCCATCGAAACTGCGGGATACGGTCAACTGGGTCGCCGGACCCGTGCGCATGGTCAGACCGATCAGGCGAGCCTCGCCCCGGCCGCCGCGCGGCTGGGAGATTGCGGTCTCGAAACGCTGGCCGGCGCGCATCGAATTGACATCCATGGCGTTCGACAGGGTGGCGGCCACAGCCGAGGCTTCTTCGGGTGCGATACCCGTGCGGCGCACGGCCTGCTCAAAGGTTTCGCCCCGGCGAATCTGGACAGGGATGGCTTCCGGCGTCGTCAATCCAGCGGGCATGCCGGCGGCGGCAAAGGCCTGATCAGCCAGAGCGGCGATCTGGGTCTGGGTAAGTGGTGGAACTTCTTCCGCTTTCGCAGGTTGATAAACGCGACCGGCAAGAAGCGCCACCGAGATCGCGGCCACCGCCGTGAGGGCGTGGGGCGCGATGCGCATCGGCTGGCGACGTGGATCGAACTGAGCCATCGGTCCCCGAAAAGCAGCGACGCCCGACGGCGCCAAACTCACTGGTAGCAAGGATCGCGCCGGATGCAGGCCCCGCCGCGGAACAGGGCATATAACCCCTTAGCCCCAGGATGGGAAGGCGGTTCGTTACAGTGCGTTAACCGGAGCCGTAGTCGCTGGTAAAACCGCCTTGCCTGCTGAGATTATCTGGAGTTTTCGACAGTCTACCTGCCGAGTTTGCGCACTGATTTGACTCATGGATGCGGCAACCTGTCCCAACCCGAACCAGCCGGCACTAGGAGTGGCCGATTGGCCACTGGACTGTGTTTCAGTCGACACGATCGTGCTGCTGAAAGGAAGGACTCCTTTGCTCAACGGCCTTTCCACCGGCGTGTCCGTCCCGATATGACCGCCTGATGACCATTACGCCTGCTCCTGCCTGCCCTTCTGCGCGGCCTGCACGCGGGCGTGGTCGTCGCGCCGTTATCCTTGCGGGTGCGGCTGTCGGCGTGCTGTCGGTCCTGATCGCCCTGCTCTACCTGAACCGGCGGGAGGCGACGCGACAGGTCCTGACAGGCTGGCTGGAGCATCAGGGGATCGAGGCCGACGCCCAGGTCGAGCGGCTGGAACTGGACGGTCTGGCGGCCAGCATCCGCATCGGCGACGCCGCCGATCCCGATGTGATCGTCGAACGGGTCGAGGTCGACTACGCGATCCGCGCGCCGTGGTCGAAGGGAGGGCTCGCCCTGACGCCCACGCGCATCCGTCTGGTCCGCCCGGTGGTGCGCGCCAGTCTTCGTAACGGCAAGCTGACCCTCGGTTCAATGGACCCCCTGGTCGAGCGCTTCACCGGTCGTCTGCCGCGGCCCGACAGTCCCGGTCCGCTGGTCCTCGTCGAGAGCGCCCGCGTCCGGCTCGATACGGACTATGGTGCCGCCCACATCTTCGGTGGCGCCCGCATCGATTGCGGCAAGCTTGTGCGGCTGGCCGCCCGGATGCCCGCGACGGCCTTCAAAAGCGGTGACGTGGAGGCAGAGGGGTTGCAGGCCACGGTCGAACTGGCCACCGAGGGCGATCGCGTGGCCGTCCGACTTGCGGCTCAGGCCGATCGGGCGCGCCTGCCTGGCTTCCAGGTTGATGATGCTCGCCTGACCCTGGCCGGCGACCTCCCCTATCCCGATCTCGAGGCCCGGCGGGGTGATGGCCCGGCAAGGTTCGAACTGCGCCTAGCCGCCGCCCGTCTTTTCGGCGGCGAGGTGTTGGCCCGGGATGTCGACGGGCAGATGACGCTTGCCGGCCATACCACCGGCTGGATCGAGCGCTTCGGCATCGAGGGAGTCAGCACGGGCGAGCTTCGCGCGGTCAGTATCGACGGCCCTTCTGCCTCGGCGAACACCGTGCGCCTGGGTGTGACTTCGACCCGGGCCCGGTTGGCATACGATACCACCGGGCTGAGCTGGGGACTGGACGGGAGCACTGCGATCACGGCGGCCCGTGCCGTCGGGGCCGGACTGGACATGGCCGGACTGAACCTGACCTCAGACCGGCTGATCGCGGGCGGACGGGGGTCAGCGGTCGAGGCGGAGGCTCCCATCCTTCTCGCTGCAGGACGGTTGATCCGGGGCGACCTGATCCTGACGGGCGTACGAGGCGCGATTGATTTCGATCTGACCTCGGTTGATGGCCTGCGGGTCACAGCCCGGGGTGCGCTCCGGTCGGGGCGTGCCGCCTGGCCGCTTCTCGGGCAGCCATCCGGGGCTGACGTGCCGGAGCTCGCCGGCATGAAGGGTGCGCTCTCGGCCTTCACTGTCGATGTCCCCGGCTTCGAACTCAGCGCGGAGCGGTCCGGTACGCGCCTGACCCTGACCCGTCCGGCAACGCTGCGGCCATTGAACGGCGGCATGCTCGCCGTGAGTCCGGCTGATACACCTGTCTTCCTTGCGGTGCCCGGGCATGCGGGTGGCGGTGCCTTTTCACTTAGGGCGACGCGGGGGCCGGGTCTGCCGGAAGCGACCTTTGTCATCCCGGCCTGGCGGCTGACGCCGTCGGGCTTCATCGCCACACTCGATGGCCGTGCCGCCCTGGATTTTGGCCTTGCCCGGCGGATCGTGCTTCAGACCCGCGGCGAACTGAGGTCTTCCGGCAGTCGCCTCGCCTATTCCGCCGACCGCTGTATTCCCCTGACCGTCGGACAGCTCGAGCTGGATGAAAGCGATGTCGTCGATGTTGCCGGCGACATCTGCCCTGTCACCGGTCCGTTGGTCAACGTCGCAGACGGTCTCTTGCGGGTCGAGGGCGCGCTACGGCACCTGAGTGCCTCGGCTCCCTTTCTCTCCCTGCGCTTCAGCGACACCGAGGGTGGCTTCAACGCCAGCGGCGGCTCGGGAGGCCTGAGCATGGAGGCTCGCATCGCCCGGGCGACGGTCACCGACTCCACCGCACCCCCTCGCTTTCATCCCCTGACAGCGACCGGCTCCGTGCGTCTGGCGGACGCAGGCTGGACCGGCGACTTCGATCTGGTCCGTGGCGAGACTACGCTGGGTCATCTGACCCTGGCCCATGATGGCTCTGAAGGAGCAGCGGGACTGGTGATCGAAGCCCCGTCAATCGCCTTCGTCGAAGGCGGTCTCCAGCCCGCCGATCTCAGCCCATTGGCCGGGTTCATCGGATCGCCGGCCACGGGGTCGGTCGCCTTCGATGGTCGCATCGACTGGCGGGCCGGGACGGAGGCGACAAGCTCGGGACGTCTGACCATCCCGGGCCTCGACTTCATCAGCCCGGCCGGTCCGGTGAAGGGCCTGAGCGGAACCGTCGACTTCATCAACCTGAGCCCGCTGACCGCGGCTCCGGGGCAACCGCTGTCCGCTGCAGTCCTGGAATCGGCGGTCCCCCTGACCGACATCCAACTGACGTTTGGCCTCGACAAGGCGGCGGTGACCATAGAGGGCGGCGATCTTGCCGTGGCCGGCGGCCGGATAAGCGTCGAGCCTTTCGCCGTTCCCCTTGACCCGAACCAGCCGATAACCGGTGTCATCGTGCTCGAGAATGTCCAGCTGGGTGAGGTCATCACCGGCTCCGGCTTCGGCGACAAGGTCAATCTCGACGCCGTGGTTTCGGGCCGCCTGCCCTTCACCGCCGACCGGGTGAACGGTGTCCGCATCGCCGGCGGCGCGCTGGCGGCGGTCCGGCCCGGCCGCCTGTCCATCGCCCGCGAAGCCCTCAGTGGTCTGGAGGCCGGCGGTGGCGGAGAGTCGGTGCCACCCAATATGGTCCAGGACCTGGCCTACCAGGCAATGGAAAACCTTTCGTTCGACATCCTCTCGGCCGAGGTCAACAGCCTCGATGAGGGCCGTATAGGTGTGTTGTTCCGCATTCGCGGCCGTCACGATCCTCCGGTGCGGCAGGAACTGCGCATACCTCTCTCCGAGTTCATCAGCCGTGAGTTCCTGAACCGGATTCTGCCCTTGCCTTCCGACACCGGGATCGACCTGACCCTGGACACCACCCTCAACCTGAACCAGTTGATCGGCGACCTGCTGGAGATGAACCGGGTCCGTGGCGGACAGCCTTCGGTCACGCCGTGATCAGCCAGTTTTCGTTGTTCAGAACCCATTCACGCTCCTGCGCGTTAGATCGCATCAGATTGAAGACCGGAGACCTCCGCCCATGACTCGGCCCAAGACCCGGACACATGCCCGTCTCGCCCTGCTCGGCCTCATCGCCGCCGTGGGGACCGGGGCCTGTACGCCCACGGTCCGGCTGCAGGTCGATCCGATCACCATCTATGCGAAGCTCGACGCCGATGTTCGCGTACGCCTCGACAAGGAGTTGCAGGACCTCCTGATCGAAAACCCCAACCTGTTCTGACGCGAAAGTTGCCCCAGATGTCTTTCCGCAAATTCTTCGTCGTCGCTGCGGCCATTGCGGCCCTCGGTGTCGCCGCGGGCGCGGCCTTCGCCCAGACCGCCAGCCAGAAGGCGATGATCGATGCCGCCAAGGTGCAGGGCACGGTCGGTGAGCAGGCTGACGGCTACCTCGGCTTCCGCCTGCCTTCGGCCGATGCTCCGCTGACCGAGGCCGTCCAGGTCACCAACGCCGCCCGTCGGGAAGCCTATGCCCGCAGCGCCCAGGCGGCCGGCGATGGTGCAACGACCGAAACCGCTGCGGCGCGGATGTTCCAGACGCAGCTCCTGCCCCGCATCAGCACGGGCCAGTGGTACCGCAACGCCGACGGCCAATGGGTCCAGCGCTGACCGCGCGTCGTCTGCTGCTGAGATGTCTCGCGGTTATCGGTGTCGCTCTGATCGCGACACTTGCCGTCAGCCTTGCCTGGACCGCGATCGGCGGCGGGCCGCTGGGTCTGCATGGCTTGATCGCCCTGTCGCTCGGCGCGCTGGGTACGGTCGGGCTGACCTGGGCCCTGATGGCGCTCGCCTTCAAGTCCAGCCGCGATTGCTGGGACGACCGGCCCTCTGATCCCGACAGGCCTTGAGCCTCCGCGCCTCCCGCGCGATAGGTCGGGAATGACTGAATCCGCCAAGCCATCCGACATCACCTACGCCGGCTATCTGGCGCTCGATGATCTGCTCGCCGCCCAGCACCCCTTGTCGGACCAGCATGATGAGATGCTGTTCGTCATCATCCACCAGACCAAGGAGCTGTGGCTCAAACAGATCCTGCACGAGGTGACCCTGGCCCAGGCCCTGGTGCGTAGCGGTGATCTGGTGCCGGCCTACAAATGCCTGGCCCGGGTCAGCCGGATCCAGGCGGTGATGACGATGAGCTGGGATATCCTGGCCACGATGACGCCGGCTGACTACCTGCGCTTCCGCGGCGTGCTGGGCACGTCCTCCGGCTTTCAGAGCGACCAGTTCCGGCGGTTCGAGTTCATGCTGGGACTCAAGGACGACCGCTTCCTGCGCTTCCATGTTGAACGCCCCGACGCCCATGCGGCGCTGCAGGCGGCGCTCGCGGCGCCCAGCCTCTATGACGACGCCCTGGCCCAGCTCGCCGGTGCCGGCCTGCCGGTGCCGGCCGAGGCCCTGAGCCGCGATGTCAGCCGCCCCTATGAGCCGTCGGAGGGCGTCGAGAACGCCTGGCTCGAGGTCTATCGCGACACCGCCCGCTGGTGGCCCCTCTACCAGCTGGCGGAAAAGCTGGTCGATCTCGACGACGCCCTGCTGACCTGGCGGCACAAACACGTCGTGACCGTCGAGCGCATTATCGGCCGGCGGCGCGGGACGGGCGGGACCGAGGGGGTGGCCTATCTGACCGAGACCCTGCAGCGGCGCTGCTTCCCCGAGCTGTGGTCGCTGCGGACGAAGCTCTAGAGAACAAAGGCCCCGGTCGCAGGACCGGGGCCTTTGCAGTCTCAGCGAAAAGAAGCGGCTCAGGCTTCGGTTTCGTCGGCCTTCTGGGCGGAGCCGGTTTCCGGGACCACGACGCCCTTGACCGGGCGGATCGTCTGCTTTTCGGCGATCCGGGCCGATTTGCCGCGACGGTCACGCAGGTAATAGAGCTTGGCGCGCCGGACGACGCCGCGGCGCTTGACCTCGATGGAGTCGATGTTCGGCGACAGGATCGGGAAGACCCGCTCCACGCCTTCGCCGAAGGAGATTTTGCGCACGGTGAAATTCTCGTTCACGCTGCCGCCGGCGCGGGCGATGCAGACGCCTTCGAACGCCTGGATGCGTTCGCGCTCGCCTTCCTTGATCTTCACCATGACCCGCAGGGTGTCGCCGGGCTGGAAGTCGGGGATCGCGCGCGTGGCGATCAGGCGGGCTTTTTCTTCGGCTTCGATCGTCTGAAGGATGTTCATTCTATTCTCCTCGGGCTTTTGCGCCCTTTAGCTGTGATTTGGCGGGCTCAAGTCCCGCATGGGCCGTCTTGTCCGGATAAGCCGCCCAGAGGTCTGGCCGGCGGTCCCGGGTCGTCTCTCGCCGCTGCTCCTCGCGCCATGCGGCGACCTTTTTATGGTCTCCGGACAGCAGAACCTCGGGTATCTCCAGCCCCTCGAACGTCCGCGGTCGCGTGTACTGCGGATGCTCCAGAAGGCCGTCCTCGAAGCTCTCCGAACTCAGGCTGTCGGCCTGGCCCAGCACTCCGGGGATCAGTCGTACGCACGCCTCGATCACCACCATGGCCGCCGCCTCGCCACCGGCGAGCACCGCGTCCCCGACGGAGACCTCCTCGAACCCGCGCGCGTCGAGCACACGCTGGTCCACCCCCTCGAACCGGCCGCAGAGGACGGTAATCCCGTCCGCCTTCGCCCATTCCTTGACGCGCGCCTGGGTCAGGGGCCGACCCCGGGCACTCATGTACAAAAGCGGCCGCCCTGACCCGGATACGCTGTCGAGCGCCCTGGCCACCACGTCCGCTTTCAGCACGGCTCCCGGCCCGCCACCCGCGGGGGTGTCGTCCAGGAAGCCGCGCGTATCTGTGGAAAAGGCCCGAATGTCAACCGTATCAAGGCTCCAGAGCCCGCGCTCGCGCCACGCCGTGCCGATCAGCGAGACGCCCAGCGGGCCCGGAAAGGCCTCGGGGAACATGGTCAGGACGGTGGCGGTGAAGGGCATGAGGAGGAGTGGCTAGTGGCTAGTGGTTAGTGGCTAGTGGTTAGGGGCGGGTGCGGTGGCGACGACAGAGGCTCTAGCTCCAACCGTGGTCACTAGCCACTGGCCACTAGCCACTAACCACTTCTAACAGACCTGCCCCGCCGCCCAGCCCGACGACCAGGCCCACTGGAAATTGTAGCCGCCGAGCCAGCCGGTGATGTCGGCGGCCTCGCCGATGACGTAGAGGCCCGGCACCGAGGTCACGGCCATGGTCTGCTGGTCCAGCTGGTCGGTGGCGATGCCGCCGAGGGTCACCTCGGCGGTGCGGTAGCCTTCGGAGCCGACGGGCTTGACGGTCCAGCCGTTCACGGCGGCGTCGAGGCGGCGCAGGGTCTTGTCGCCGACCTCGGCCAGCTTGCCCTTGACGCCCTCGCGCTCGCAGACGCTTTCGGCGAGGCGGCGGGGGATCAGATGGCCCAGGGCCGTATGGACCATCTGTTTGCCGTTCTCTTCCTTGGCGGCCTTGAGGCGGCTGTAGAGGTCCTCGCCCGGGGCCATGGCGACGGTGATGGCCTCGCCCTCGCGCCAGTAGCTGGAAATCTGGAGGATGGCGGGGCCGCTGAGGCCGCGGTGCGTGAACAGCATGGCCTCGGCGAAGGCGGTCCCGCCGCCTTTCACCACGGCATCCACGGCGACCCCGGCCAGCGGCGTCGTCTGTTCCAGCAGGCCGGCCTCGAAGGTCAGGGGGACCAGGGCCGGGCGGGTGTCGGTGACGCGCAGGCCGAACTGGCGGGCGGTGTCATAGGCCCAGCCGGTGGCCCCCATCTTGGGGATCGACTTGCCGCCGGTGGCCAGGACCAGCGAGCGGCAGCGGACCACAGTCCCGTCCGACAGGGCGGCCTCATAGCCCTCGGCGACCCGGTCGACCCGCTCGACCGAGACGCCCAGCGACAGGACCGCGCCTGCCGCCCGCAGGTCGTCGGTGAGCATGCGGATGATCTGTTTGGCGCTGTCGTCACAGAACAGCTGGCCCAGGGTCTTTTCGTGCCAGGCGATGCCGGCGCGGTCGACGCGCTTGACGAAGTCGTGCTGGGTGAACCGCTTCAGGGCCGAGGTGGCGAAGCGCGGATTCTCGCCGAGGAAGTTCGCGGGGCTGGTTCCAGTGTTGGTGAAATTGCAGCGCCCGCCGCCGGAGATGCGGATCTTCTCGCCCGGCGCCCGGGCGTGGTCGAGGAGGCGCACCGAGCGCCCGCGCCGCCCGGCCTCACCGGCGCACATCATCCCGGCCGCGCCGGCGCCGACGATCAGGACATCCACAGTCTGGGGGGTCATGGCGAGGGGCTTAGCACGGGCGGCGCTCAAGCCGCGAGCGACCGCGTCGCGAGCGGTAGCGCCCGGAAACCCGCGCTCAAGCCGCGAGGCCCCGCGGGCCGAGCGTTAGCGCCCAAAACGAGGGGCGGGAGTACACTGTGAGACACGGAAAAAGTTGAGGCGGTTTCGGGCGTGCGTTCGGGCAGCGTCAATAGGCTGACATTCCGCCTCGACCTGGGGCGGTCGGGCGGGGTTTGAGGGTGGCGATGTCAAAGACCCTTGAGGCGGGGCGGGCCTTTGGCCGCCTCGCACCGTATTATAGGCCGGTTTGGGGCAATGGTGGGTTGGCGGGGGTTTGCGGCGGCGGGTTGGGGCCGGAACCGGGGTCGAAAGGGCGCCTTCGGGGGTCGGGAGGGGTGTGATTATTGGGGGCGAGATGACACTGTTTCCGCCCCCCTTTCCGCTATCGTCATTCCGGGCGAAGCGCAGCGGAGACCCGGAACCCGGCGGCGCCGAAGGCGAAATGCTGGACGCCGCCGTGCTCCCGACAGGGTCGCGCTATCGCGCGCCGCTGGGTCCCCCGGTCGCGGCGCTGAGGCGCCTTGCCGGAGGATGACGATAGCGGTGGGGGTCGTTCACACGAAAAGAACAAATCACGAACATTCCCATTGACTCCGCCCCGCCGGATCGGCTGGATCATCCCGGGTCGGCGGTTTCAGAAACGAAGGATACAGATCATGCCGGCCGAAGACCGTATCGCCGCCCGCCTGCTGGAGGCCCAGATCCTGGAGTCTCTGGCGGGCCTCGACCTGACCAGCGCCGACGGCCGCGCCGGCATCCACACCCTGCTGTCCGAGATCGAACGCGCCTGCCCCGGCGTCCTGCTGCAACAGGCGGCGCGGATGGAGCTGCGGGCGGTGGGGTGGCCGCGCCCGGGCAGCGACCGATAAGCCCCCGCGCCCTGTCAGCCCCCGCGAAAGCGGGGACGCGTCACGACCTGTCGCCGCAAACGCACCTCTTCACAACCGGGAGTAAATCGAGCGATCATACGGCCATGCTTGTCTATATCGACGAAAGCGGAGACGCCGGCTTCAAGGTCGACCAGGGCAGTTCCCCGGTGTTCGTCGCCGCCATGGTCATCTTCGACGACGCTGCGGATGCGGCGCTGACGCGTGACCTGATCAAGGGGTCCGCGGCCCGCCACTTGCACAGGGGCGAGTTCAAATTCAGCAAGAGCCGGGACGAGGTGCGGGACCGCTTCTTCCGCTCGGTGGCCGCGGCGCCCTTCCGCGTTCGCGCCATCGTGGTCGAGAAGGCGGTGATCCGCTCCGCCCATCTGCAGACCGACAAGGAGAGCTTCTACGAGTTCTTCGTCAAACAGATGCTGCGCCACGACAACGGCCGCCTGACCAACGCCAAGGTCATTATCGACGGCTCCGGCGACCGTGAGTTCCGACAAAAGTTGTCGACCGCCATTCGCCGTAAGGTGCGCGAGGGTGCCGTTCGGGATTGTCGCTTCTCGGACTCGAAGACCGATCCGCTGATCCAGCTCGCTGACATGTGCGCGGGTGCGATCGCGCGGTCATTTCGCGCCGACCGCCGGGACGCCCATCGCTGGCGCGACATGCTGCGACCGCGCATCGACGACGTTTGGCGGTTTCAATGAATGTAAGGGGTGCCTTCCCGGCCCCTAGTCCCGGCGGAACCGGGACACGCACGCCATACGGCGACAGTTCGGGACGCGGGAAGGACTTTGCCTGCCCAATATGATTCGTATCGGTGAAAATTTCAACAAGGAGGCCCGTTTTTCACCGGAATGGACCGGCCCGACCATATCGTTGGTCTCACCGAAATGGTCCGCTTTGCGCTCAAGCAGCGAGCGACAGCGTCGCGAGCGTTAGCGCCCCCCTCAGATCAGTGCGCCTCGTCCCAGTTCCCCGCCGCCCGCGCCTCCACCACCAGCGGCACCGTCAGGGCCACGGCCGGTTCCGCCGCCCCCTCCATGGTGCGTTTGATCACGGCGATGGCGCGGTCGGCCTCGGCTTCGGGGGCCTCGAAGACCAGTTCGTCGTGGACCTGGAGCAGCATCTTTGTTGCCCCATCTTCCCTGACCAGCCCGGCGTCGACCAGAGCCCCCGGCATCCGCATCATGGCGCGGCGGATGATGTCGGCGGCGGCGCCCTGGATGGGGGCGTTGATGGCGGCGCGTTCGCCGAACTGGCGCTCGGCACCTGACTTTGAATGGATGGCGGGGATGTGGATGCGGCGGCCGAAGACCGTGCTGACCATGCCGGTCTCGCGCACCTGGGTTTTCGTGGCGTCCATATAGGTGCGGATGCCGGGGAAGCGTTCGAAATAGGTCTTGATATAGTCGCCGGCCTCGCCCTGGCCGATGTTCAGCTGGGCGGCCAGGCCGAAGGCGCTGATGCCGTAGACGATGCCGAAATTGATCGCCTTGGCGCGGCGGCGGGTCTCGGGGTCCATCTGGTCGACGGGGACGCCGAACATCTCGCTGGCCGTGGCGGTGTGGATGTCGATGCCGGCGGCGAAGGCGCGCTTGAGCTCGGGGATGTCGCCGATATGGGCCAGCAGGCGCAGCTCGATCTGGCTGTAGTCGGCGCTGATCAGCACATGGCCGGGGGCGGCGATGAAGGCCTGACGGATCTGGCGGCCGGTCTCGGTGCGGATCGGGATGTTCTGGAGGTTGGGGTCGGAGGAGGCGAGGCGGCCGGTGGTGGCGGCGGCGAGCTGATAGCTGGTGTGGACGCGGTCGGTGGCGGGGTCGAGCGCCTCGATCAGGGCGTCGGTATAGGTGCCCTTGAGCTTGGACAGCTGGCGCCAGTCCAGCAGGACGCGGGGCAGGTCATGAGTGGGAGCCAGGGTCTCCAGGGTGGCGGCGCCGGTCTCCCACTGGCCGGATGCGGTCTTCTTGCCGCCTGGCAGGTTGAGCTCGCCGAACAGGATGTCGCCGATCTGTTTGGGGCTGCCGATGTTGAAGGGGCGGCCGGCGATCTGATGGGCCTGGGCCTCCAGCTCGGCCATGCGCAGGCCGAACTCCGAGGACAGCCGCTTGAGGCGGTCGGGGTCGACGCGGATGCCGGCCTGTTCCATGGCGGCGAGGACGGCGGGCATGCCGCGCTCCAGCGTCTCATAGACGGTGACCAGGTGTTCCTCGGCCAGGCGCGGCTTGAGGATGTGCCAGAGGCGCAGGGTGACGTCGGCGTCCTCGGCGGCATAGGCGGTGGCCGGTTTCAGGGCGACGTGTTTGAAGCTCTTCTGGGCCTTGCCGGTGCCCGCCACGGCCTTGAACGGAATGGGGTCGTGGCCGAGATGGAGGCGGGACAGCTCGTCCATGCCGTGGCCATGCAGCCCGCCCTCGAGGACGTAGGACAGCAGCATGGTGTCGTCGATCGGGGCCACGCGGATGCCGCGCCGGGCCATGACGGCGAGGTCGTATTTGCCGTTCTGGGTGACCTTGAGGACGGCGGGGTCTTCCAGCAGGGGCTTGAGCCGGGCGAGCGCCGTGGCCTTGTCGATCTGGATCAGGGGCTCGCGGGTGTCGGCCTCGCCGCCGAAATCGAGGCCGCCGGCGCCGGCTACGGGCTCGGCCTCATGCGTCAGGGGGATGTAGCAGGCGTCATTGGGGCCGATGGCCAGGGACACGCCGCACAGGCCGGCGTGGGTGGCGCTGAGGGCATCGGTCTCGGTGTCGAAGCCGATGACGCCGGCCGCCGTGGCGCGGGCGATGAAGGCGTCGAGGTCTTCCAGGGTCTGGATACAGACGTAGGCCTCGGTGTCGAAGCCCGGATCGCCAATGGGCGCCACGGCCGGGCCCTCGACGACCTGGCCGTAGCGGGGGGTGGCGACGGGGGCGCTGAGGGGGGCTGAGGGGGCTTTCGGCCGGGCGACGAAGGCGGTGCCGTTGGTGGCCGGAGCCTTGCCGTCGCCGACCCGGGCCCGCAGGGAGCGGAACTCCATCCGGTCGAGGAAGTCGGCCAGGGCCTCCGGGTCGGGGTCGCGGACGGCGAAGTCGGAGATGGGCTCGGGCGCGGGGGTCTCGCAGTCGAGGGTGACGAGGCGGCGCGACAGGCGGATCTGGTCGGCGAACTCGATCAGGGTCTCGCGGCGTTTGGGCTGTTTGATCTCATGGGCGCGGGCCAGCAGGGTGTCGAGGTCGCCATATTCCTCGATCAGCTGGGCGGCGGTCTTGGGACCGATGCCGGGGGCGCCGGGGACATTGTCGGTGCTGTCGCCGATCAGGGCCTGGACCTCGACCACCTTGTCGGGGGTGACGCCGAATTTCTCGAACACGGCCTCTTCGGCGAGGCGGCGCTCCTTCATCGGGTCCCACATGACGACCGAGGGGCCGATCAGCTGCATCAGGTCCTTGTCGGAGGAGACGATGACCGCCTCGCCGCCGGCGTCGCGGGCGCGGCAGGCATAGGTGGCGATCAGGTCGTCGGCCTCCCAGCCGGCCAGTTCGATGCCATGGACCCCGAAGGCGGCGGTGGCCTCGCGGACCAGCGGGAACTGGGGGATCAGGTCCTCGGGCGTGGCCGAGCGGTTGGCCTTGTAGAGGTCGTACATCTCATTGCGGAAGGTCTTGTCCGAATGGTCGAAGACGGCGACCAGATGGGTCGGGCCGTCCTCGCCCTTCATGTCGCGGATCAGCTTCCACAGCATGTTGCAATAGCCCTGGACGGCCCCGACGGGCAGGCCGTCGGACTTGCGCGTCAGGGGCGGCAGGGCGTGGTAGGCGCGGAAGATATAGGCCGAGGCGTCGATCATCCACAGCCGGACGGGGGCGCCGTCCTGCGGGGTCTCGGGGGCGGGTGAATCGGGCGCGGCGTCGGTCATGCGGCAGCATAGGCGGGCGAGCCGCCGCCGTCACCGGCTGAGCGCTATCCGCGCAGGCCCGTGATCGTCCGGCCGGGGGCGATGTCCTCGGCGGAGGTGATCAGGTGGACGAGGGCGGGGCGGCCGGCGCTGCGGGCGGCCTTGAGCGCGGCGGGGAAGTTGGCGGTGGTCTCGCAGCGGATGCCGAAGGCGCCGAAGGCCTCGGCATATTTGACGAAGTCGGGGTTCACGAGGTCAGTGGCCATGACCCGGTCGGGGCCCGGATAGTGGCCTTCCTGGTGCATGCGGATGGTGCCGTAGGTGCCGTTGTCGACGACCACGACCACGACATGGATGCCGTACTGGACCGCCGTGGCGATCTCCTGGCCGGTCATGAGGTAGTCGCCGTCGCCGGCGATGCAGATGACATCGCGCTCGGGGTGGACCGACTTGGCGGCGATGGCGGCGGGATAGCCATAGCCCATGGCACCGGAGGTGGGGGCCAGCTGGGTGCGCCGGGCGCGGTGGCGGTGGAAGCGGTGCAGCCAGGCGGCGAAATTGCCGGCGCCGTTGGTGAGGATGGCGTCGGCGGGCAGGGCCTCGGCCAGATGGCGGATGACCTCGCTCATATTGACCGCACCGGTGACGGTGACGGGCTGGATGAAGGCGCGGTAGTCGGCGTGAGCAGTGGCGGCCTCGGCGGTCCAGTCGCGGCCGGGGTCGATGCCGGCGAGCGCCATTGCGGCGAGCGAGCAGTCGGCGGCGGCGCCCATCAGGGTCGGCCAGACGCGGCCCAGCTCCTCGGGCCCGGGGTGGATGTGGATCAGGACCTCGGCGGTCCGCGCCCGCGTCAGCAGGGTGTAGCCGAGGGTCGGATTCTCGCCCAGCCGGGCGCCGATGGTCAGGATCAGGTCGGCGTCCTTGACCCGCTGGACCAGTTTCGGGTTCGGCCCGAGGCCGAGGTCGCCGGCATAGTTGGGGCGGTCGTTGGAGATCAGGTCCTTGCGCCGAAAGGACAGGGCGACCGGCAGGCCGATGCGCTCGGCCCAGTCGCCGATGGCGGTGGTGGCGGCGTCGGTCCAGCCGGAGCCGCCGAGCACCAGAAGCGGGCGTTCGGCCTTCGACAGGCGCGCGCGCACCTGTTCGACAAAGGCCGGGTCCAGCGCGGCTTTCGCGGGGGTCACCGGCCGGATCGGGGCGGGGCCGCCGTCGGCGTGGAGGATGTCCTCTGGCAGGGCGATGACCACGGGCCCCATCCGGCCCTGCAGGGCGGTGGAAAAGGCGCGCTCGACCACCTCGACGGTGCGTTCCGGGCTCTCCAGCTCGGTGGCCCATTTGGCCAGGCCGCCGAAGACCTCGCGATAGTCGACCTCCTGGAAGGCGCCGCGGCCGCGGTCGGTCAGGGCGATCTGGCCGACGAACAGGATCATCGGGGTGGAGTCCTGATGCGCCGTATGCACGCCGATGGCGGCATGGGTCGCGCCGGGGCCGCGGGTGACCATGCAGACGCCGGGCTTGCCGGTGAGTTTGCCGTAGGCCTCGGCCATATTGGCGGCGCCGGCCTCATGGCGGCAGGCGATGACCTGGATCCTGTCGCGCACATCGGCGAGGGCATCGAGGACGGCGAGATAGCTCTCGCCGGGGACGCAGAAGACGCGGTCGATGCCGTTCATGACGAGGGTGTCGACGATACGGCGGGCGGCGGTGTTGGCGGGCTGGCTCATGCGGGAGCGATTAGCAGACTGGAGCGGGGCTTGGCCATGCGGGGGGCATGGAGGGGAGGTTCATCACAACGGGCACAACGAAGGTCACAACGGACACGACGGGATCGGAGATGTGGCCGCCGGGGCGGCCGAAGCCGGTGCCCAAGTCGAACTTGTCATCCCGGCCGAACCCCGGCGAAGGCCGGGGGGAGAGCCGGGACGGGACGGGCCAGCCCACTCCCCCCGCCTCCCGGACAGCCCGCAGGGCTGAGCCGGGAGCAGGGTGGCGGCCGGCGCGTGCTCCTGACCCTTGCCCCGGATAGCGGCTGGCGCCGCTTCCGGGACGGTCGTGGGGTGGAGCCGTGGTCCCGTCCCCGATCTCCGCTTCGCTCCGTCGGGGATGACAAGCGCCGAGCCCGATATCGATTGAGCTAGTACCGCACGCCCGTCAGATAGAGCCCCGTCGACGGGGCCACCGGGCCGCAGGCGGCGCGGTCGCGGGCGGCGAGGGCGGTGGCGACGTCGTCGATGGTCCAGCGGCCCAGTCCGACCTCGGCCAGGGTGCCGGTCATGGAGCGGACCTGGCGGTGCAGGAAGCTGCGGGCCTCGAACACCAGATGCACCTCCTCGCCGACCCGCTTGACAGAAGCGACATCGAGGGTCTTTTCCGGCGATTTCGACTGGCAGTTCACATCGCGGAAGGTGGTGAAGTCATGCAGGCCGACGAGGACCTGGGCCGCCGCATGCATGGCGTCGGCGTCCATGGGTTTGCGCATGTGCCAGACCCGGCCGGCATCGAGGGCGGGCGGGCCGGGGCGGTTGAGGATGCGGTAGAGGTAGCGGCGGCCGGTCGCCGAGAAGCGGGCGTGCCAGTCGGCCTCGACGCCCTCGCAGTCCAGCACCGAGATCGCCTCGCCGACCAGATGGGCGTTGACGGCGTTCATGACGGTCTGCGCCGGCCAGGCCTTTTCCAGATCGAGGCTGATGACCTGACCGGTGGCGTGGACGCCGGTGTCGGTACGGCCGGCGGCGGCAAGGCGCACCGTCTCGCCGCAGAAGGCGGTGATGGCGGTCTCGACGGAGCCCTGCACCGTCGGCTGGTCGGTCTGGGCCTGGAAGCCGTTATAGGCCGAGCCGTCGTATTCGAGGGTGAGCCGGTACCGGGGCATGTCGCGTCTCCCTACCGCTCGCCCCGCGTCCCCGCCTTCGCGGGGATGACGATGTCGCTGCTTGAGGGAGAGAGCACCGTCCCGGCCGGCAGCGGGAAGCCGCGCAGCATTTCTTCGGCCGACTGGGCCGCCTTGCCCGCGCGCTGGACCCGGAGCAGGTCGACCGCGCCGTCGCCGCAGGCGATGCGCAGGGTGTCGTCCAGCACCTGACCGGTCTCGCCCGAGCCGTCCGGCGCGACCCGCGACATCAGCACCTTGATCCGGACCGGGCCGTCCTCGCCGGGCACCTCGAACCAGGCGCCGGGGAAGGGCGACAGGCCGCGGATGTGGGCGTCGACCTCGGCCGCCGGGCGGGACCAGTCGATCCGGGCCTCGGCGGGGGTAATCTTCTTCGCATAGGTCGGCTCGCCGACCTGTTCCGTGCCCTCGACCGCGCCGCGCTCGATGGCCGCCAGGGCCCGGGGCCAGAGGGCGCCGCCGATGTGGGACATGCGTTCGCCGAGGCTGGCGGCAGTGTCATCGGCGCGGATGTCGAGGATTTCGGACAGCAGGATCGCGCCCTCGTCGAGGCCCTCGGACATCCGCATGATCTGGACGCCGGTCTCGCGGTCGCCGGCCATGATGGCCCGCTGGATCGGGGCGGCGCCGCGCCAGCGGGGCAGCAGCGAGCCGTGCAGGTTGAAACAGCCGAGGCGGGGCGCGTCGAGCACCTCCGCCTTGAGGATCTGGCCGTAGGCGACGACGCAGGCGGCATCGACCTCGAGGCCCTGGAAGGTCTCGATGGCCTCGGCCGACTTCATCGAGGCCGGGGTGAAGACGGGCAGGCCCATCGTCTCGGCAAAGGCCTGGACCGGCGACGGCGTCAGCTTCTGGCCGCGGCCGCGCGGCTTCGGCGGCTGGGAGTAGACGGCGACGATCTCATGGCCCGAGGCGATGAGCTCGGCCAGCGACGGCACGGCGAATTCGGGGGTACCCATGAAGGCGAGGCGCATGCGCGCGCTTTGCCCTAAGCGCGGGGCGGGGACAAGGCGAGGGGTGGGAGGGGGGCGGCGCGCCTCCCCCCCTGACCCCTCCCGGACAGCCCGAAGGGCTGAGCCGGGAGCCGGGTGGCGGCGACGCGACTTCATGACATCTGGCAGGGGCGTTCAGCTTCTGTCCCGCCTGTCCGGGGGGCCGCAGGCTGTCGCCCGGCTCAGCCCTGCGGGCTGTCCGGGCGTGGCCAAAAAGGGGGACTCACGCCGTCCCCGATCTCCGCTTCGCTTCGTCGGGGATGACAAAAGGGCGATCTCCACTTCGCTCCGTCCGGCATGACAAGGGCTCCCGCCGGGCCTACTCCCAGCGGGTGTAGACCCCGCCGCCCTCGTCCCATTCGCCGCCGGCGTCGAGGACGTCGTCGAAATCGAGCATCCGGTCCAGGATCACGCCGGCGATGACGCCGACGGCGGCCACGCCCAGCAGGACGGCGATACTGCCGATGCCGACCTTTTCATTGCGGGTCAGGCGGCGGCGACCCTGGGGGTCGATGATCCGGTCACGTCCGCGCTTCAACCGGGGCATCAGGCAGCCATCCTTGCATTCTTCTTGACCTTGGCCACGGCGCGTTCGCGCTTCAGCCGGGACAAGTGGTCGATGAACAGGACGCCCTCGAGGTGGTCCATCTCGTGCTGGATACAGACGGCATAGAGGCCCTCGGCCTCTTCCTCGACCGTCTCGCCGGCATAGTTCATGTAGCGCAGGCGAACCCGGGCGGGGCGTTCGACGCGGTCGAAATACTCCGGCACCGACAGGCAGCCTTCCTCATAGGTGAACAGTTCGTCGGAGGCCCAAACGATCTCCGGATTGACGTAGTAACGCGGATTGCGGCGCGCGCGTTCCCATTTGGCCCGGTCCTCGTCCGACAGTTCGGCGGGGTCCTGATCGCCGGCGAGGCCGTCGCGATCATTGAGGTCCATGACGATGACCCGGCGCGTGTCGCCGATCTGGACGGCGGCCAGGCCGATGCCGGGCGCGTCGTACATGGTGTCGAGCATGTCATCCATCAGGCGGCGCAGCTCATCGGTCACCGGCCCTTCGACGGGGGTGGAGATCTGCTTCAGCACCGCCACGTCGGCGGCGTTGTCGATGGTGAGGATGCGACGGACGGCCATGCCCGCGAGGTAGGGGCGCGGAGGCCAAAGGTCAAGATTTCCCACTGTCGCAGTGGGTTATCCGGCGGCGTCCGGCAGCGGCCTCGGCTTGCGGTCATCGTCGATGGCCACATAGGTGAAGATGCCCTCGGTGACCCGCACAGAGGCGGCCTGGGCGTGATCGCGGGGGCGTTTCCAGGCCTCGACATGGACCCGGATCGAGGTGCGGCCGGTCTTGAGCACACGGGCGTAGATCGAGACCTCGTCGCCGACCGCGACGGGCTGGTGGAAGACCATGCCGTCCAGCGCAATGGTCACGCAGCGGCCCCGGGCCAGTTCAAAGGCCGGGGTGGCGCCGGCCAGGTCCATATGGGCCAGCAGCCAGCCGCCGAAGATGTCGCCCTCGGGATTGGTGTCGGCCGGCATGGCGATGACGCGGCCGACGGGCTGGCCGGTGGGCACGGTCGGAAGGGCGTCGGTCACGCGCGGCTCCGGCAGGACAAGGGAAGATGGCGCACCCGACACGATTCGAACGTGTGACCTTTGCCTTCGGAGGGCAACGCTCTATCCAGCTGAGCTACGGGTGCGTCTGTCGGCGAAACGCCGGACGAAGGGCCTTACAGCAGGAGCGCGCCGCCCTCAATCCCGAATGCGCCCGGGCCTGTCCGGAGGTGCGGGTCGGACGGATCGATTTGCAGGGTGCGGGACGCCGCGTCCCGGTCTAGCCTGTCACCGCTTCGATGAGGGAGGTCCCGATGCGCGCCGTTCTGTTCAGCCTGATGATGCTTGTGGGAGCCTGGGCCGCGGTGCCGGACGAGGCGAAGGCCGGCCCGCCCGACAGTCTCAACGCCATCGCCGAATCCTATGTGATGCTGATCCTCGACATCGGCGAGCTCGAGCCGGGCTATGTGGACGCCTATTACGGCCCGGCCGAATGGCAGGTGGCGGCCCGGGCCGAGACCGAGACCCCGGCCCTGCTGATCCAGCGTGCCGGTGCCCTGACCGACCGGCTGGCCGAGCTCGACCGTAACGGCGGCATGGCGGGGGCGAGCCCGGCCGAGGTTCAGCGGCGGAAATATCTGGCGGCCCATGTCTCGGCGGCGGCCGCGCGGCTGCGGATGATCTCGGGCGAGGTGATGAGCTTTGCCGATGAGGCCGAGGCCCTGTTCGGCATCCGGCCCGAGCTGCCGCCGCTGGAGAGCTTTGATCCGGTGCTGGCGGAGATCGACGCCCTGCTGCCCGGCGAGGGCTCATTGACCGACCGGGTCATCGCCTTCCGGGCCGATTTCGTTATTCCGAAGGACCGCTTGCAGCCGGTGATGGACGCTGCCATCGCCGAGTGCCGCCGCCGCACCGCCGTCCATATCGACCTGCCGGCCCATGAGCGGTTCACCCTCAGCTTTGTCGGCGACAAGGTCTGGTCGGGCTACAACTACTATCTCGGGGATGCGGCCAGCCGGATCGAGATCAATTCCGACCTGCCGATCTATACCGAACGGGCCATCGATCTGGGCTGCCACGAGGGCTATCCCGGCCACCACGTCTACAACGCGCTGCTGGAACAGACCTTTGTGCGCGAGCGCGGCTGGGTGGAGATGAGCGTCTATCCGCTGTTCTCGCCCATGTCCTTCGTCGCCGAGGGCAGCGCCAACTACGGCATCGACCTGGCCTTTCCGGGCGATGAGGGCCTGGCCTATGAGCGGGATGTGCTGTTCCCGCTGGCGGGTCTCGACCCGTCCACGACCGAACGCAAGGCGCGGCTCGCAGGGCTGATGCGAAAGCTGGCGCGGGCAGAATACACGATCGCCGACGCCTATCTGGCCGGGCGGATCGACCGGGCCGAGGCGATCCGGCTGGTGATGCACTACAGCCTGTTCAGCGAGGCGCGGGCGACCCAGCGGGTGCGGTTCATCGACGTCAACCGCAGCTATGTCATCAACTACGGCCTCGGCCGCGACGTGGTCCAGGCCTGGGTCGAACGGCAGGGACCGGATCACTGGCAGGGGATGGAGACCCTGCTGGCGAGCCAGATCCTGCCGGTGGATCTGGTGGAGTGAGTGGGTGGCTGGTGGCTGGTGGTTAGTGGTTAGTGGTTGGCCGGCGCCTGCGCGATGGCGCTGATCGCGCCGCCCTTCCGCCGTCAGGGACGCTGCAATCACTAACCACTAACCACTAACCACTGGCCACTGGCGAAGCCGCCTCACTGCGCCAGCATGCCGCCGTCGATCTTGAACTCGGCACCGGTGACGAATTTGGATTCGTCGGCGGCGAGGTAGAGGACGCACCAGGCCACGTCGTCCGGTTCGCCGATCCGCTTCATGGGGATGCCGCGGCTGAGGCGTTCGTGGGCCTTGGCCTCGTCGCCGCCGGACAGGGCGATGAAGGGGTCGAGGATCGGAGTCTTGATGAAGACCGGATGGACCGAGTTGCAGCGCACGTTCCAGCCGCCCTTGGCGGCCTCGAGGGCGATGGTCTTGGTGTACATCCAGACCGCTGCCTTGGTGGCGTTATAGGCGCCCATGCCGGGGGCGGCGGCGAGGCCCGCGACCGAACTGATGTTGATGATCGAGGACCCTCCCGGTCCCTTGGCGGCTGAGGCCCGCAGGTGGGGCATGGCGTGTTTGCAGCCCAGCATGATGGACTCGATATTGACCGCCTGGACGCGACGCCAGTTCTCCAGGGTGTCGGTCTCGACAAAGTTCAGGTCGCCGCCGATGCCGGCATTGTTGACCAGGATCGACAGCCCGCCCATGGCCGCCACGGCCTGGTCGATGACCGAGACCCATTCGGCCTCGTCGGTGACGTCATGGGCGAAGGCGAAGGCCGCGCCCGGGACCTCGGCATTGATCGCCCCGGCCAGGGCCTGCACGCCCGCCAGATTGACGTCGGTGACCGCGACCTTGGCGCCCTCGCGCGCGAGCATCCAGGCCATGGCTTCGCCGAGCCCGCCTGCTGCGCCGGTGATCAGGGCCTGTTTGCCCGCGACCCGTCCTGCCTTGTTTGTCATCATTTCGCTCCCGTTGCCGCGGCCGCTTCATCGATGAAGCGGGCCATGCGGACATCTTTTTCTGTGACGCCACCGGCGTCGTGGGTGGTCAGAAGGACCTCGACCCGGTTGTAGACATTCGACCATTCCGGATGGTGGTCGACCTTGTCGGCCAGCAGGGCGACACGGGTCATGAAACCGAAGGCGGCGTTGAAATCCGTGAAGGTCAGGCTGCGGGTGATCGCGGGCCGGTCGCCCTCGTGCTCGCGCCAGAGCGGCAGGGCTTTCAGAGCTTCCGCAACGTCAATCCGGTCGGTCATGGCGTCCTCCTGTCCCCCTCGCCGTATCGCGCCGGACCCGGCTCCACAAGCGCCGATGGCGGGGCACTGACAACCGCGACCACTCAGCCCGGTGACGGCGGCCCGGCGACGCGCTAGACCGCGCCCATGACCGACGCCTCCGCCTCGACCGGCAAGACCTCCTCCTTCGGCTTTCGCGATGTCGACGCGAGGGAGAAGGTGCAGCTGGTGCGTGGTGTGTTCGACAGTGTGGCCTCCAGCTATGACCTGATGAACGACCTGATGAGCGGGGGTGTGCACCGGCTCTGGAAGGATGCGGCGGCGGCGAAGCTGAACCCCCGTCCGGGCGAGACCATCCTTGATGTCGCCGGCGGCACCGGGGACATGGCGCGGCGCTATGCGAAGATGGCGCGGGCGGCGCAGGAGCGGCGCGGCGGAGACGACGCCTCGGTCATCGTGCTGGACTACAATGCCGAGATGATCATGGCGGGCGTCCAGAAGGGCGGCGAGCCGGAGATGCAGTGGTCGGTCGGTGACGCCATGGCCCTGCCCCTGCCGGACGCCTCGGTCGACGCCTATTCGATCAGTTTCGGCATCCGAAACGTGGCCGATATTCCGCAGGCGCTGCGCGAGGCGCGGCGGGTGCTGAAGCCCGGTGGCCGGTTCCTCTGCCTGGAGTTTTCGCGCCCGACCGCTTCGGCTGTGCGCAAGGCCTATGACGCCTGGTCCTTCCACGCCATTCCGCGCATCGGTGGCTGGGTCGCGGGCGACCGTGACAGCTATCAGTATCTGGTCGAGAGCATCCGCCGCTTCCCCGACCAGACGACCTTCAAGGGCATGATCGAGGACGCGGGCTTCAGCCGCGTGACCGTGACCAATCTGTCGGGCGGGGTCGCCGCCATCCATCATGGGTGGGCGATCTGACCCGTCCCGCCGACTACAGGACAGCGCCGCCGCCGCCGGTGGCCGAGCCGGTCCAGCATCCGGTCGAGGCGACCCTGCGCCTGCTCGGCTGGTGCTGGGTGCTGGTGCGCCACGACGCCCTGGCACCGCGCGAGATCACACCGATGCTGCCGGTCTGGATCCGCTGGCTGGCCCATCTGCTGCATGTTTTCGCCTCCCGTTCGGCGCGCGAGGGTCGTCCGGGCCAGCGGCTGGGCAGGGCGTTCGAACATCTGGGGCCGGTGGCGATCAAGCTGGGCCAGGTTCTGGCCACCCGGGCGGACATCTTCGGCATCGAATTCGCGCGGGATCTGGGCCGTCTGAAGGATGCCCTTGCACCCTTTTCCGTCGAGGAGGCCCGGCGCGAGGTCGAGCGCTCGCTGGGGCGGCCGGTCGAGAGCCTGTTCACGGATTTCGGCCCGCCGGTCGGCGCCGCCTCCCTGGCGCAGGCCCATCCGGCCCGGCTGGCTGACGGCCGCAAGGTGGCGGTCAAGGTACTGCGTCCCGGCGTCGAGCGGCGGGTGGAGCGCGGGCTGGACTCGATGCGGCTTGCGGCGCGGCTGGCGGTCCGGTTTGTGCCGCTGGCCCGGCGGCTGGAGCCGCTGGCCTTCGTCGAGACCATCGCCCGGTCGATGCAGCTGGAGCTGGACATGCGGCTGGAGGCCGCCGCCGCCTCCGAGCTCAAGGACATCATGGACAAGGAGGTCGGCGTCGGCGGCCACATGACCGCGCCGGCCGTGATCTGGGACGGGGTCGGCAAACGGGTGCTGACACTGGAGTGGGCGCCGGGCATGGCCATGACCGATCCGGCCGCCGCCGACCAGCCGGGACTGGACAAGAATGCCCTGGCCGACAATGTCGTGCGCGCCTTCCTGACCCAGGCGCTGGATCACGGGACCTTTCACGCCGACCTGCATGAGGGCAATCTGTTCTGCCATGCCCCGGCCGAGCTGACGGCGATCGATTTCGGCATCGTCGGACGGATCGGGCCGGCCGAGCGGCGCTATCTGGCGGAGATTCTCTGGGGTTTCCTGAGCCGCGACTATGACCGCATCAGCCGGGTCCATTTCGAGGCCGGCTATGTCCCGCCCGAACATTCCGTCGAGGCCTTCGCCCAGGCTCTGCGTGCGGTCGGCGAGCCGGTGATCGGCAAGGCCGCGTCCCAGGTGTCGATGGGGCGGCTGCTGGGCCAGCTGTTCGAGATCACCGACCTGTTCGACATGCATCTGCGGCCCGAGCTGATCCTGCTGCAGAAGACCATGGTCTCGGTCGAGGGGGTGGCGCGGCGGCTGAACCCCGACCACGATCTGTGGGCGGCGGCCGCGCCCGTCGTGGAGCGCTGGATCCGTCGGGAACTGGGGCCGCAGGCCCAGGTCCGGGACGCCGTCGAGGAGATTCGCGCCACCCTGAAGGCGCTGTCGCGGCTGGCCATGAACCCGCCGCAGACGCAGACGGTGGTGATCCGCGAGGCCCATACACCGGCCTGGATCGTGGTCTGTGTGACCCTGGCCCTGACGGCTGCGGCCGCTGCCCTTGTTCTGTCGCTTTGGCCCGCCATGGTCTGATCTCCGAACCGGAGACGACCCCATGAAGCCGCTTTTGATCGCCGCTGCCCTGCTGTTGCTACCGGCCGGGGCCCAGGCCCAGGTTGCGGCTGCTTCAATGCCCAACAGTTTCGACAGCCCTGCCCGGGTCGCCCAGACTGCGCCCCCGGCCGCTGTCCCGGCCGCCCCTGCGCCCGCCCATCCCCGGGCCGAGGCTGTGCTGCGCGACATCATCGCCGGCGCCCAGGCCGGCACGATCGACTATGCCCTGATGAGCGATGACCTCGCCGCGCGCGTGCGCGAGCAGGAGGCGACCATCCAGCCCCTGATCGCCGGCTTCGGCCTCGTCCAGGCCGTTGACTTCGTCGGCAGCCAGAATGGCGCGGACCTGTTCGCCGTGATCTTCGCCAATGCCGCGACCGAGTGGGTCATCGGCTTCAATGAAGCCGGCAAGGTCGCCGCCCTTCTGTTCCGCCCGGCGGCGTAGGGGCGTCAGTCGTCGCTGCCCGGTCGTCCGCGGCCGCTCTTGATCGTGGACCGTTTCGCCTTGCCCTCCAGCCGCCGCTCCTTCGAGGCGCGGGTGGGCTTTGTCGGCACGCGATAGACCGGCGCGATCGAGGCCTTGTCGACCAGCCCCTGCAGCCGCTCGATCGCATCGGCCCGGTTGCGCTCCTGGGTGCGATAGCGGACGGCGGTGATCAGGATCACCCCGTCCAGCGTCAGCCGGCTGCCCGCCAGTTTCATGAGCCGTGCCCGCACCGGCTCGGTCAGGGACGGCGAGTTGCGGGCGTCGAACCGCATCTGGACCGCCGTCGAGACCTTGTTGACGTTCTGGCCTCCCGGTCCGCCGGCGCGGAAGAAGCGGAACTCCAGCTCGGTTTCGGGGATGATCGTCACCGGACCGCCCGTTTGGCGCGGACCACGGCCTGATCCAGCGCCTGCAGGAAGGCCGAGCGATCCTTCGGTCCGAAGGGCGGCGGGCCCGAGGTGGCCACCCCCATGGAGCGCAGATGCTCGCCGACCATCCGCCCGGCGAGGGCCGAGCCGATGGAGTCCGGGGTGAAGGCCTGGCCGTTGGACTTCAACGCCTGGGCACCGGCCTTGAGGCAGCGATCGGCCAGGGGGATGTCGGCGGTGATGACGATGTCGCCCTTGCCCGCCCGTTCGGCGATCCAGTCGTCGGCAATGTCAGGCCCGGCGTCGACGACGACCTGTTCGATCCATTTTTCGCGCGGCGTGTTGATCCAGCTGTTGGAGACCACGAACACATGCAGGCCGTAGCGCGCCGCCACGCGATAGACCTCGTCCTTCACCGGACAGGCGTCGGCGTCGATGAAGAGGCGGGGGGAGGGGGGCATGGGGGGAGG
>VYLK01000109.1_pt1 | contig 33090 bp, 33 predicted proteins | sample 5114321 | NCBI WGS metagenome assembly VYLK01 (sample SAMN12291792, study PRJNA351875) | freshwater metagenome | isolation source: freshwater lake | place: USA: Michigan, MSU2 Lake | collected 2011-08-16
CTTCCGCGACGAGACGGTCGCCCGCAACTGGCTGACCGAGGTCAACCGCCGCTTCCGCAGCCAGTTCACGGCCGCAGAACGCACCGTCCAGAATGCCAGTGGCTGGTACCGCTCGCGCTTCACCGGCATGACCGAGCAGGGAGCCCGATCGGCCTGCGCGGCCCTGGAGGAACGTCGGGTCACCTGTCTGGTGGTGCGGCCGGAGTAACCGGCACCCACGGCGATCCGTCGAACGCGCACCCGGGGCTGGACCGGACCGGCCTTTTCCCCTATACGCGCCGCCTTTCCAGGACTTCGGTCCCGGTCGCGGAACTCCAAAGGGTTCGGGAAGTCATCCCGGCCGCCGCATCGGGATCCATCGTGGGAGAGGACTTACCCGGTCCCCTCGCGCCGACGTCCTACAAGGGAGAATACCGCATGGCTCTTTACGAGCACACGGTCATGTCGCGCCAGGATATCAGCGCGCAACAGGCCGAAGCGCTGAACGACACCATCAAGGGTTTGATCGAAGCCGGCGGCGGCACCGTCGCCAAGATCGAATACTGGGGTCTGCGCAACCTGACCTATAGGGTCAAGAAGAACCGCAAGGCGCACTATTCGCTGCTCGCCGTCGATTGCCCGCCCGCCGCCATGGCCGAGGTCGAGCGTCAGCTGTCGATCAACGAGGACGTCCTTCGCTGGCTGACCGTCCGCGTCGAGGAACTCGACTTGGAACTGTCGCCCCTGCTGGCCCGCCGCGAGCGCGAGCGTGAACGTGAGCGTGAACGCACGCCGCGTGACGACGCCGCCGAAGCCACCTTTTAAGGAACCCGGAACATGACCGACACCACCGCTCCGTCGCCGGGCGCGCCGGCCGGCTCCGGCGCCGCCGGACGCCGTCCCTTCTATCGTCGCCGCAAGGTTTGCCCGTTCACGGGTGAAGGCGCGCCGAAGATCGACTACAAGGACGTCAAACTGCTGCAACGCTACATCAGCGAGCGCGGCAAGATCGTTCCTTCGCGCATCACCGCCGTTTCCCAGATCAAGCAACGCGAACTGGCCAAGGCCATCAAGCGCGCCCGCTATCTGGCCCTCCTGCCTTACGTGGTGAAATAAGATGAAGGTCGTTCTGCTTGAGCGCGTCGATAATCTCGGCGCCATCGGCGACGTCGTGTCCGTCAAGGACGGCTTCGCCCGTAACTTCCTTCTGCCGCGCGACAAGGCCCGTCGGGCCACGTCGGCGAACCTGAAGGCGTTCGAACTCGACCGCGCCGCCATCGAGGCCCGCAACGAGAAGAACAAGGCCGACGCCGGCACGATCGGCTCCAAGATCGACGGCCAGACCTATGTCATGATCCGGCAAGCCGGTGAGACGGGTCAGCTGTACGGTTCGGTCGCCGCGCGCGACATCGTCGAGGCCGTCACGGCCGAAGGCGGCAAGGTCGAGCGCAGCCAGATCGTGCTCAACACCCCGATCAAGACGCTGGGCGTCCACGAAGTGCTGGTCCGCCTGCACGCCGAGGTCTCGGCCACCGTCAAGATCAACATCGCCCGTTCGGCCGACGAAGCCGAGCGTCAGGCGAAGGGTGAGGACGTGATCAAGGCCGCCTACGACGAGGACCGCGAACTGGCCCTCGAACAGGCCAAGGACATGGTCGCCGGCGGCGCCGGCCAGCAGGACGGTCTCGGTTCGGAAGCCTGAACCGAGGCCTGACCGCCGCCATCTGATTGAGGGGCGCGCCCGCCGGGCGCGCCTCTTTTTTGTCGATTTTGCGACACTATCCGCAAGCGATGAATTAACCATGCTTGACCTTGGCCGTATTGGCTCCCAGCATGGTCGATCATACCAGATCAGGGGCCAGTCATGAAAATTATCTCCACGCGCTCAGCCTTGCTGTTGTGTGTTTCCGCAGGCGCCATGATGGCGCTTCCGCTCGCCGCATCCGCCCAGCAGGTGACACCGCCTGATGATCAGCAGGCCCGGGAGATCGATGAAGTGGTCGTGACCGGCACCCGCACGGCGGGCCGTTCTCGTCTGGACACGATCGCTCCGGTGGACGTCATCTCCGGCGAAACGCTGAGTCGGCAAGGCGCGGGCACCGAGACCGCCTCCGCCCTGGCCGCATCGGCCCCCTCGATCAACTTTCCCCGCCCGGCCATCTCCGACGGTTCGGACCATGTCCGCCCGGCCACACTGCGCGGCCTCGCCCCCGACCAGACCCTGGTTCTGATCAACGGCCAACGGGGTCACATCAGCGCGCTTGTGAACGTCAATGGCAGCCTTGGTCGCGGTTCGGCGGCCTTTGACCTGAACACCATCCCGACCGTCTCGCTCGGCACGGTCGAAGTGCTGCGCGACGGTGCCTCGGCCCAGTACGGCTCAGACGCCATCGCCGGTGTCATGAACCTGCGCCTGCGTGAAGCGCGTGAGGGCGGTGGCGTGACACTGAACTACGGCATCTATGACACCGAGGTCACGACGGCCCGGGGCACACGCGACGTCTCCGACGGCGCCCAGACATCGATCAGCGGCTGGGTCGGTCTGCCGCTCGGCGATGAAGGATTCCTGACGCTGTCGGCCGAAATCCAGGACCGCAATCCAACCAACCGGTCCGACTTCTCCACGCCTGCGGCCACTCCGACAGGATCCACGACCACCGTGCTGGGCCGCTTCGGCGATCCGGCGGTCGAGGCCAGGTCGCTCTGGTTCAATGCGGGCACGCCGATCAACGCCAGCTGGTCGATCTACGGCTTCGGCGGCTACCAGAACAAGGACACCCAGTCCGCGGCCACGGCCCGCGCCTTCAACAACGCCAACAACGTCCTGTCGGTCTATCCGAACGGCTTCCTGCCGATCATCGCCACCCAGATCGATGACTTCAACCTCTATGGCGGTGCCAAGGGCGAGGCCGGCGGGATCGATTGGGACATCGCGGCAAGCTACGGCCGAAACGCGCTCGACTATCGCGTGCTGAACACCATCAACGCCTCCTATGGTGCAGCCTCGCCGCGAGAATTCGACGCCGGCGGGCTGGAATACGAGCAGCTGACGTTCAGCATTGACGGCGTGCGCCAGGCGGAGGTCGGTCTCTACGAACCGCTGAACGTCGCCTTCGGCTTTGAGGCCCGCAGCGAGGCTTTCGTCCAGACAGCCGGCGAGCGCCAGTCGTATGACAGAAACCCCGGCAGCCCCCAGGGTGGCGGCGCGCAAGGCTTCCCCGGGTTCAGTCCGGGGAATGCGGTCGACGTCGATCGCAACAACTGGGGGGCCTATCTCGATCTGGAAGGCAAGTTCAGCGAGGCCTTCACCTTCGGCCTGGCGGGTCGCTACGAGGACTATTCCGACTTTGGCGACACCCTGACGGGCAAGCTTTCCGGCCGCTACGACTTCTCGCCCAGCTTTGCCATCCGCGGCGCGGTTTCAAGCGGCTTCCGGGCTCCGGCCCTGCAGCAGCAGCATTTCAGCTATATCGCGACCAATCTGGTCACCACGGTCGTCGCCGGTTTGCCGGTGACCAACCTCATCCAGTCCGGGACCTTCCGGCCCGGCGATGCGGTGTCCATCGCCCTGGGTGCCACGCCGCTGAAGCCCGAAACCTCGGTCAACTATTCGTTCGGCGGCATCTTCCGCTCCGGCGGGTTCGAACTGACGGTTGACGCCTATCAGATCGATGTCACCGATCGCATCATCCTGTCCGAGAACCTCGGCCCGACCCGCCCCAGCCAGTCGGCGGCGACGACCAATGCGGTTCTGGCGATCATCCAGCCGCTCGGCGTCTCATCGGCCCGCTTCTTCACCAACGGGCTCGAAACCACGACCAAGGGCGTTGACATCGTTGGACGCTACCGCCTGCAAACCGACACCGCCGGACGGTTTGACTTCACCCTGGCCGCCAACTTCAACGAGACCGAAGTGACCAAGGTGCCCGGCATTCCCGTGGTCACCATTCCCGTGTCGCCGAACTTCCTGTTCGACCGCGCCAACATTCTCGCCTTCGAGCAGGGTACGCCCGAGACCAAGATCGTGGCCTCGATGGACTGGGAGCTCGACGCCTGGAGCATCACCGCACGCGCCACCTCTTTCGACAGTGTGCTGGTGGCCAACAACAACGCCACGATCGACTACGAAACGGGCGATCACACCCTGTTCGATCTGGAAGGTCGCTATGAGTTCGATCAGGGCGTCAACCTCGCCATCGGGGTGAACAACCTGTTTGACGAATACCCCAACTTCACACCGGCGGCGCTCAACGCTCCGACGGGATCGGTGGGCTATCCGCAGTTCTCCCCGTTCGGTTTCAACGGCCGCTTCCTGTACGCGCGTATCGGCTACAGCTGGTAGGAAGGGCACCGGCCAGCAGAACGGCCTCGGTTCGGAAACCTGAACCCGGGCCTTCTGATAACAAGTCAGTGATCGGGCGCGTCCAGCCGGGCGCGCCCTTTCTCTTGGCCACTATACCGCCACAAAGTCACGGCCAGGCTTTGCCGTCCGGGGAGATTGACCATGAAGAAACTCGCGCTCGCCGTCGGCCTCGCCGCGACCCTGTTCGCCACCGCCGCCCAGGCCATGACGGTCCAGGAGTTCCTGACCACCGCCTCCCGCATTCCGCAGAACCCGACGGCCATGCTCCGGTCGGACACCCGCCGGCTCATCCGCGAGTTCGAGGGGGCCGTCCGCACGGTTCGCGCGGAGCAGGTCGCGGCCCGGCAGGCCGGCCGCAAGCCCCCGACCTGTATGCCCGAGCGGGTGTCGTTCTCGCCCAGCGCCATCCTAGGGCGGTTCAATTCCATCCCGGCGAACCGCCGCAATATCAGCGTCACCCAGGCGATGCGCGAGTGGATGGCCGAGCGCCATCCCTGCCCGGCAAGCTGAGCCTTAACTGATCAGCCTACGGAATTCCGGGGCATCCACAGAACCGCCGACTTATCCCTCTGCCGCGTCTACGACCGCGCATGTCGCATGGCGCGCGCATGGTTAAGACATGACCCCGATGAACGCCTTCGCCCCCGTCCCATTTCCCTCGCCGATGGACTCCGGCTCCATCCCGTCGATGCCGCACAATCTTGAAGCGGAACAGGCACTTCTCGGCTCGCTGATGTTCGACAACGCCGTCTTCGAACGGCTGTCTGACCGGCTGCGCGGCTCGCATTTCCACGAGCCCTTCCACCAGCGCCTGTACGAGGCCATCGAGGACCACATCCGCCAGGGCATGCTGGCCGAGCCGACCATACTGATGGAGCGGTTCAAGCTGGACCCGGCGTTCCAGGAGTTCGGCGGCCTGCGCTATCTCGCCGATCTGGTCGACCGCGCCCCGCCGGCGGCCAACGCCCCCGACTATGCGCGGGTGGTCTATGACCTGGCCCTGCGCCGCGACCTGATCCGCATCGGCGGCGAGATCGTGCGCGAGGCACCGCAGCCCGAAACCGCCGCCATCGACCAGATCGAACAGGCCGAACAGCAGCTGTACACCCTGGCCGAAACGGGCAAGCCGTCCTCAGGCTTTGTCAGCTTCTCAAGCGCCCTCGGTGGCGCGGTGCAGATGGCCGCCGAGGCCTATCAGCGCGATGGGAAACTGGCCGGTCTGGCCACCCATCTGGACGATCTGGACGCCAAGCTGGGCGGCCTGCACCCCTCCGACCTGCTGGTCCTCGCCGGCCGTCCGTCGATGGGCAAGACCGCGCTGGCGACCAACATCGCCTTCAACGTCGCGCGCAACTACCGCTGGGAGCCGACGCCCGAGGGCCGCAAGACGGTCAGCGGCGGGGTGGTCGCCTTCTATTCGCTGGAAATGAGCGCCGAACAGCTGGCCATGCGGATCCTGGCCGATGCCTCGGGCGTGTCCTCGGACAAGCTGCGCAAGGGCGAGATCGATGCCGCCGATTTCGGCCGCATCCGCGAGGCCGCCGTAGAGATCGGCGAAAGCCCCCTGTACATCGACGCCACCGGTGGCCTGTCGATCTCCAAACTGGCGGCCCGCGCCCGCCGTCTGAAACGCCAGGAGCACGGCCTCGATCTGATCATCGTCGACTACCTCCAGCTCATCACGGTCGGCGAGGGCAACAACCAGAAGAACCGGGTGCAGGAGGTGTCGGAGATCACCGGTGCCCTCAAGGCCCTGGCCAAGGAACTGAGCGTGCCCATCCTGGCCCTGTCCCAGCTGTCGCGTCAGGTCGAGCAGCGCGAGGACAAGCGGCCCCAGTTGTCCGACCTGCGCGAATCCGGCTCGATCGAGCAGGACGCCGACTGCGTCATGTTCGTCTATCGCGAGAGCTACTATCTGGGCCGCGCCGAACCGCGCGAGGGCACGCCCGAACACCTGCAATGGCAGGAGGACATGGACCGGCTGGAGCACCAGGCCGAGGTCGTCATCGGCAAACAGCGCCACGGCCCGATCGGCATCATCAAGCTGAGCTTCGACGCCAATACGACCAAGTTCGGAAATCTGGCGCAGGGCCAGCGGTACGAGGGTTACGGGGACTGAACCGGCGGCCTCAGTCGGACCGGCTGTGCAGGGCCTCGATCAGGTCGAGCCGCTCGGGGAATGGAACCGGCTTCGCAACCGGCCCGTCATTGGTGAACTCCAGCAGCCGGTCGTGCTCCGCCCCGAACTCGGGCCAGACCGGACGGCCTGGTCCGTTCGGATCGCCCCTTGCCGCGAAGGTCGTCCAGTAGTCGGCCATGGCCGTCGCCGCCTGGGCGTCCCGTTCGCCCATGGGGCGGCCGACGGTGTGCAGATTGTCGAACACATAGGGCCGCTCCGACGCATGGGGGGCTCCACCGCGGGGCTCGGGATCGGACTCCGGCACCACATCGAACCGGTACAGATATGTCGGATGTCCGTTGGCCGCATGCAGCCGCGCCAGATGCCGCGCAGGTTCGTTGAAGACCAGATCGCTGAGCACATGGGCGTCATAGCCGTCCTGCCCGCCATAGGCCGCGAGGAAGGCCGACCGCGCCTCCGGTGTCATGGCGTCCTCAATCGCGCCGTAGGGGCTCAGGTCGGAGGGCTTGATCCGCCAGAGTTCGGCGCTGTTGGCACCGATGATCAGGGGCACGGGTGCCTCCCGTCCGGCAGCGAAGGCCGGGGCGACATCCTCACCGACAAGGCCGCCGCCGTCATGACCGTCAATCACCATCAGATCGCCGCCGAAAAAGCTGGGTGCGGGGGTCAGCAGCCGTTCGGCCGGGAGCGCCCGGAGTTGTTCGACCGAGGCATCCGAAGGCAGGCCGGCCGCGATCGCGAAGGCGGGGCCCCGGTCCTCGAGGGAGGGAGACCCGTCGAGCGTGCGGAATGTCGCCGTACCCACGTCCCGGCCGAGGCCGGACTGGACGACGGCCCGGTGGAACAGCCCCCGCGCGGGCTCCGCAATCATCAGCCGCGTCACCATCACGCCGCCGGCCGACTCGCCGAAAACGGTGACATTGCCCGGATCGCCCCCGAAGGCAGCGGCATTGTCGCGGACCCATTCCAGCGCGGCGATGACGTCCGCCAGCCCGTAGTTCCCGACGACCGCCTCGCTGCCCGCCTCGGCGGTCAGGGCCGGATGTCCGAAGAAGCCCAGCCGCCCCAGCCGGTAGTTCAGCGTCACCACCACCACACCGCGCTTCGCCAGATTGGCCCCGTCGTAGAGCGCCGCCGTGCCCGAGCCGTTGTTCAGCCCGCCGCCGTGGATCCAGACCATCACCGGCAGGGGCTCATCGCCCCGCGTCTGCGGCGTCCAGACATTCAGCGTCAGACAGTCCTCGCTCATCGGCAGGGGGCCGACGCCGGGGTCGCCGTTCGAAGGCGGCTGGATGCAGATCGCACCGACCTCAGTCGCATCGCGCTCGCCCGCCCAGGCTTCGGCGGGTTGCGGTGTCCGCCAGCGCAGCGCCCCGACCGGCGGGGCGGCATAGGGGATAGCCTTGAAGCTGGCGACGCCGTCCGCCTTCCGGCCGAGCAGCCGTCCCTGCTCGACAGTAGCGCGAGGGAATGGATCGGAAGGCGAAGCCGGGTTCGTCATCAGCACCGCCGCTGCGAGGATGGAGGCCAGGAACATCGCCCGAGCCTAACCGGCTCCGGCCCGACTCCCAATGGCCCGACACGCCGGATCGACGGCGGCCTTCAGAAACGGACAGCGGTGATGGGGTCGAAGTCGGTTCAGGCTTCCCTGCGGTCTTTCAGACTGGAGAGGAAGGGCACCAGTCGGTCGCGCCAGGCCCTGTAGCCGGCCTCGTTCGGGTGCACACCGTCCATGAAGAAGGACCGGTTCTGCTGACCGTCAGGGCTGAGGAAGACCGGATAAAGGTCGAGATAGCGGACATGATCAGACGCGTCCGGCTCCATGGCAAACCCCGCCAGGGCTGCATTGACCGGCATGACCAGATCCCGGTTCCGCGCCGCCTCATTGGTCGGCAGCAGTGACTGCAGGACGATCTGCGCCCCCGGCTTGCGCGCATGGACCGCTGAGACCACCGCCCGGATACCCGCCACCACACTGTCCACCGCCGGAGTCTCGGCGTCCCAGCTGTTGTTGATGCCGACCATCAGCACGATCACATCAGGCTCGAGGTCCGGCCGGTCCAGTTGGCCCAGGCCGCCCCCGGATCGCGGCTGGATCCGGTAAAGGACGTGCTCGGTCCGGTCGCCGGAAATGCCGAAATTCAAACCGAGACTGGACGGGTCGCGGCCGCCGAAGGTCTCGTCCCAGATCACCCGACCGCCGCGTGCCCCCGGGAACCAGGGATTGTTTCCCATCGTCCAGAAATCAGTGATGGAGTCCCCGAGGAACAGCAGCCTCACATCTGCCAGGCTGTCCGGCTGTTCCAGGCGCGCGCTGATCTCGCTGAGGCGTTTCTGCCAGTATTCGATCCGTTCGGCCGGACGGGTCGAGTTGAAGCCCTCAGGGGTCTGGGCCATGGCCGGGGTCCCGGCCAGGAACAGGCCGAGCGCCATTGCGACCCCGATGGCCCATGCCGGCCCCGCGCCTGATCGATCCCGTTTCAAGTCCACCCTCCTGCTGTCGAGGCTGGACGCTAGGCCTTCGATCCGCAGCAGGCAATTCGGTCTGACCGAAGGTTCAGCGACCGAGGTCCTTCAGCACCGCCCGCGCCGCATTATGCCCCGGCGCGCCGGTGACGCCGCCGCCCGGGTGGGCGCCTGAACCGCACAGATAGAGGCCCGGAACCGGCATGCGGTGATCGGCGTGGCCCAGCACCGGCCGGGCACTGAACAGCTGGTCCAGGCTCAGCCGGCCATGGAAGATGTCGCCGCCCATCAGGCCGAACCTCCGTTCCAGATCGCGCGGCCCCAGCGCCAGCCGCCCGACAACCGAGACCTTGAAGCCCGGGGCGTAGCGGTCGACCGTCTCGATCATCAGATCAGCCACGGTGTCCCGGTGTTCATCGCCCAGGGCCGGGTCGACATGCTGGCAGAACAGGCTGGCGACATGCTGTCCGGCGGGCGCGAGACTGTCGTCCAGCGTCGAGGGGATCAGCATCTCGACGATCGGCTTCGAAGACCAGCCGTTCAGGCGCGCCTCGGCATGGGCCCGGTCCATATAGGCCAGCGACGGCGCCATGATGATCCCGGCCGTCAGGTGGTCGCCTGTCCCCGGCAGGCTGGTGAAGTTCGGCAGTTCCGACAGGGCCACATTCATGCGGAAGGTGCCGGATCCGGACTGGTAGTTGCCGATCCGCTCGCGGAAGTCCGCAGGGACCACGGCGTCATCCACCAACTGTTCGAACAGCAGGCGCGGATGCAGGTTGGACACCACCGCCCGGGCCCGGACCACGTCGCCCGCCCCGGTGACGGCACCGACCGCCCGGCCCTTTTCGGTCAGGACCTCGGCGACGGGTGTCTCCAGCCGCACCTCGACCCCCTGTTCGACGCAGGCCGCGGCCATGGCCCGGGTGATCGCCCCCATGCCGCCCAGGGCGTGACCCCAGACCCCCTTGCGCCCGTTCACCTCGCCGAAGACGTGGTGCAGCAGCACATAGGCCGAGCCCGGCGTGTAAGGGCTGGCATAGTTGCCGACGACGCTGTCGAAGCCGAACAGGGCCTTGATCGGATCGCTCTCGAACCAGCCGTCCAGCCAGTCGCCCGCCGATTTGGCGAACAGGTCCAGCAGGTCGCGACGTCCCTGGGTATCCAGCCCGGCGGCCTGCCTTCCAAGCGACGCGCCCTTCAGCAGCTCGGGCAGCATCGCCATCCAGCCGCCCTCCACCACATTGGGCGGGGCCTTCAGGATCCAGTCGCGCAGAACCGCCGCAATGACCTCGAGCCGGCGCTCGTACTCGGGCAGCCGCTCTGCATCGCGCGTCGAGAATTTCGCCAGTTCGCCCTGCGTCCGGCCCTCGCCCGCGAGAAAATGGCGGCCGTCGTCCAGCGGCAGGAAGTTCGATACCTTGCGCTCGACCACGGTCAGCCCGTGCCGGGCCAGGTCCATGTCGGCGATGACCCTGGGGTTCAGCAGGCTGACGGTGTAGCTGGCGGTCGAGTTGCGAAATCCGGGGTGGAACTCCTCCGTCACCGCCGCCCCGCCCACGACGTGCCGCCGCTCCAGGACCGTGACCTTCAGCCCGGCCCGCGCGAGATAGAAGGCACAGACGAGGCCGTTGTGGCCCCCGCCCAGGATGACGACGTCGGTTTGGGTGGCAGCCATGGTCTCTCCCGTCTCGCCCGACGCTCTAGCACAGCCGTTTCAGGGGTCACCCCCTCAGCCCGGCTTGACCCATTCCATGATCAGGAACCAGGGCGCGCGACGGTAGTGCGCAGCGCGCGCCGGATCGCCGCCCCGCGGGACCGGTTCCGCGAAATGGCGCAGCACCAGCCCCTCATTGAGCAGCAAGGTCATGTAGGTGGACAGCGGCCGATGCCAGTTGACGATCCGGATCCCGCGCCAGGCGATCCAGGCGGAGCGTTCTTCCAGATAATGGTCGATGGCGAAGGCGCGACGGCCATCCGCCATCTCCGTCCAGCCCAGTTCCGACACATCCCCGGCGGAGTTGAAATTGGTCAGATTGGCGATCAGCACGGTCCCGCCGGGCTTCAGCACCCGCGCCATCTCGCGGATCGCCGCCGCCGCATCAGGGATGTCGATCAGCGACAGATAGCTGACGACCAGATCGAACTCCGCGTCGGCAAAGCCCAGCGCCTCGGCTGCCTCGATCCGGTAGTCGCCGTCCGGGTCGAGGGCACGGGCACGGTCGATCATCGCCGGCGTGGGGTCGATACCGACCGCGCGCACGCCTTCCGCCTTGAGCCGGCGGCAGAAGCGGCCCTCGCCGCAACCCACGTCCAGTGCCGAGCCATAGGCCCCCGCGCGAACCCGCTCCATCATCGGCGCGTCGAGAACGAACTGCCGGCCATAGTCGCCGGCCTCGCCCTGGGCCGCGATCCAGGCCTCCGTCGAATCCTGCCAGCCGTCGTTCATCGATCCCCTCCCAGCGTAGATCCGACCGGCTCCTCCTCCGGCCGGTGCACCAGCGACACCAGCACCACGCTGATCATCATCAGCAGGAACCAGCTGCCCAGCTTGTCGATCGAGACCATATGCCAGCCGTCGCTCTGGGACGGATAGACCCAGGCATTGGCGAAGGTGGCGATGTTCTCGGCCAGCCAGATGAAGGTCGCGACCAGAAAGAAGCCGAGCAGGAACGGCATCTTCCGCCGCTGCCGGTCCGGGGTGAAATAGAACCAGCCGCGCCCGAACAGCACCGCCGTCAGGGCGAACAGACCCAGCCGGATGTCCGGCAGCCAGTGATGGGCGAAGAAGTTGATATAGATCGCCGCCGCCAGAACCCAGGTCGCCCACAGCGGCGGATAGTGGCGGAATTTGATGTCGAAGATGCGCTGGATTCGGGCGATGTAGCTGCCCACCGCCGCATACATGAAGCCCGAGAACAGCGGCACCATGCCGATCCGCAGGAGGCTGTCCTCCGGATAGATCCACGACCCGTGCTGCGTCTTGAACAGCTCCATGATGGTGCCGACGATGTGGAAGACGAGGATGACCCTCGCCTCCTCCCAGCTCTCCAGCTTGAACGCGAGCATCGCCGCCTGGATGGCCAGCGCCCCGACCACCAGGAAGTCGTACCGCGCGATCGGCGCCTTCTCCGGCCACCACAGATGCGTCGCCAGCAGCAGGGCCAGCATCGCCCCGCCGAACAGACAGGCCCAGCCCTGTTTGATGCCGAACATCAGGAATTCGAAGCCGTAGCGGGACCATGCCTGCCGGTCGGCGGCGGTCTGCAGCCGCAGCAGCCACTGACGGCCCAGGGTTTCGAGGGGAAGGCGCGGGGATTCGGTCACAGGGGAAGGCTAACCGGCCCGATCCTCAAAGGCATCCGGGATTTCCGGGTCCCGCCCGGGCCCGGCTGGACCGTCTTCACGGCCTCGGAAGCGACAGGAGGCCTACAGCCACGGTGAGGCCGCCGAGCCCGAGGGACAGGGGCACGCGCAGCGCCAGCCAGCCACCGGGCGTCAGACCCGCCGCCCTGAGCCGCAGGTCGACCAGCAGGCTGGCCGCGATGGCGAGGCCGAGGAAGATCAGGGACGGGCCGGGCCAGGTCCCGCCGGTGGCCCATGGCCATGCGCTGGCGAGCGCCAGCAGGGACGGCACAACCGCCGCGACCCAGGCCCAGGTCGGGGTCCGGGTGCCCCCCATCGACGCCAGTCCCCACCACAGCCCGCCGAGAAAGCTGAAGATCAGGGCGGCATAGGCATAGCCGAGGCTCAGCGCCGCGAACCACACGTCCGCCCCACCCGTCACCAGGGCGGCCACGACCAGCACCTGCGGTATCAATCCGGCCAGCCCCAGCGCCCGGGCGGCAAACGGCAGGGTCGGCGGCGCTTCCGGCGCAGTGGGCAGGGTCATGATGTGCCAGGCCTGTGCTGTCCCGTCGGACCATTAGCGCGCCGGTCTGCGCGATCGCGGGACGGATCGGGACGGCCGCTCACCTCACCCCCGCCCGCGATAGGTCGGCACGCCCTGGTCCGGCAGCCAAAGCCCCTCGGGCGCCACACCCGTCTGCCAGAAGACGTCGATCGGGATGCCGCCGCGCGGATACCAGTAGCCGCCGATCCGCAGCCATTTCGGTTGCAACAGGTCGGCGATCCGCCGCCCGATGGCCACAGTGCAGTCCTCGTGAAAGGCACCGTGGTTGCGAAAGGCGGTCAGGTACAGTTTCAGGCTCTTGGACTCGACCAGCCAGTCGCCCGGCGCATAGTCGATGACGATGTGGGCGAAGTCCGGCTGACCCGTCACCGGGCACAGGCTGGTGAACTCCGGGACCGTGAACCGGGCCAGGTAGAGGGTCCCCGGGTGGGGGTTGGGCACACGCTCCAGCTCGGCCGTTTCGGGGCTGGTGGGCTGGACGGTGTGCTGGCCGAGCTGGCTCAGGCCTGAGGTGTCGGTGGTCATGGCGGGGATGTAGCGGGTTCGGCCTTCGGCGTCATCCGGGTGATTGGTGGCTGGTGGCTAGTGGTTAGTGGTTAGTGATTAGTGATTAGCGCATCCCCGGCGGCGGGAGGGTGGCGCGGACGGCCCCGTCGCGCCAGCGGCGGCCAGCCACTAGCCACTAGCCACTAACCACTAACCACTCTTCAAGTTGCCTTCCCCTGCGACACCCCGCTATCCGTAGCGAAAGACAACCCGGGGACACGCCATGGCCATTCCGACTTCTCTGCAACACGGTCTGAAACTGCCGGTCATCGCCGCGCCCATGTTCCTGGTCTCCGGGCCGGATCTGGTGGTCGAGACCTGCAATGCCGGCGTCATCGGCACATTCCCGTCGCTGAACCAGCGCACCACCGAGGGCTATCGGGAATGGCTGCACGAGATCAAGGCGCGCCTGAACCCCGACGCGGCCGCCTTTGGCGTCAACCACATCGTCCATCCGACCAATCCGCGCCTGATGGCCGACATGATGGTGTCGGTCGAGGAGAAGGTGCCGCTGATCATCACCTCGCTCGGTGCCGTCCGCGACGTGGTCGATGCGGTCCACGGCTACGGCGGCGTGGTCTTCCACGACATCGCCAATGTCCGCCATGCCAGGAAGGCGGCCGAGAGCGGCGTCGATGGCCTGATCCTGGTGGCCAACGGTGCGGGCGGCCACGCCGGGATCATCAACCCCTTCGCCCTGGTCAATGAAGTGCGCGAGTTCTTCAAGGGAACCATCATCCTGTCGGGCTGTCTGTCGAACGGCCAGGACGTCGCAGCGGCACTGATGCTGGGGGCCGACTTCGCCTATCTGGGCACCCGCTTCATCAACACCACCGAGGCCATGGCCCCGGACGCCTACAAGGAGATGATCATCGACAGCGGCGCGACGGACATCGTCCACACCCCCGCCGTCTCCGGCATCCCGGCCAACTTCATGATCAAGTCGCTGGAAGCCAACGGCATCGATCCTAAACACCTGCCCGAGCACAAGCTCGACATGGGCGACGAGGCCAAGGCCTGGAAGACCGTCTGGTCCGCCGGCCAGGGTGCCGGGACGATCCATGACGTGGTCCCGGCCGGCGAACTGGTGGCGCGGCTCCGGTCGGAATATGCCGAGGCGACGAAGCAATTCGCCAACAAGGTCGGCGTGGCCTAGACCATGGGCGGATGACACGCCTCTTCCGCCTCGTCCTCGCTTTCGGAGCCGCCTTGCCGACCGCCGTCCTGGCCCAGGACCGCGACACGGCGCGCTACAGCCCGGAACGGCCATCGCACTGGTCGTTCGAACTGGGTGCAGGCACCGACAACCGGTCAAAGGCGGCGTCCAAGAGCGACGGTGCACCCTATGTTTTCGGTGACGTCCAGTGGAACGCGGCCAGCGGCTTCTATGCGGATCTCGAGGTCGAGACGATCGACTCATCCGGAGCCTGGGCGGAGACGGAGGCCGAGGCCGGCTGGCAGTTTGAGGCCGCCGGGCTGGAGTTCGACACGTCCCTCTCCCGTCGGTGGCGTCTTGGTGCCGACGCCGGCCATGACGACGCGGCATGGGAGTTCCAGTTCGACGTGATGCGGGACTTTGGCGCCGTCGACACCCGCCTGCGCCTCGAGCATTCGCCCGACGGACTGGGATCGACCCTCGCCACGACCTGGGTCGAGGCGCGCCTTCGCTGGCCCGTCACGGACCGGCTAAGGGCCAGCGTCGTCCTCGGTCGGCGCGAACAGGAAAACGCGCCGGACTACTCCGGCTGGAACGTCGGCATGGCCTATGCCCTGAATGATACGACCGCGCTCGACCTGCGCTGGCACGGCAATGATGCCGAAGTCGGGGGCACCCAGTTCGAGGACGCCCTGGTCGCCTCTGTCCTGCTCAGCTTCTAGACCTCGGCACCATAGCCGGGGCGACGATACGGACCGCGCCGTTCAGCGTCGCCCTCCCGGCCTCGCTTTTCCCGCCGGGCTCCCCATCTGTGAAGCATGAGCAGCCATCGCCCCACGACCCTGGAACGCGCCTATGCGCTGGCGCGCAGCGGCAGTTGCCGGACCGTCAGCGAGATCAAACAGGCGCTCCAGGCCGAAGGATTCGAGCGGATTCAGGACTCCCTGTACGGCCCGACCCTCACGGCGGCCCTGCGCAAGCTCTGCCAAGAACATCACATCGCCACGCCGGATGACGAGACTGTCGAATCGCCGCACCCGCCGCCCGCTTGATTTTGACGCCACGCCAGTCCAAAAGCCTGATGTCGAGCTCTCTGCGAAACGCCACCCTCTGCTTTCGCACTGAGGTCTAGCCGCTCCTTTCAGACCCGACAGACCGCAGGGGCTTTTCCCTGTGGTCAACTGCTAGCGGAGGTCCTGAAAATGGCTACCGGCACTGTGAAATGGTTCAACTCCACCAAGGGCTACGGCTTCATCCAGCCTGACGACGGCGGCAAGGACGTGTTCGTCCACATCTCGGCCGTCGAACAAGCGGGCCTGCGCGGCCTGGATGAAAACCAGAAGGTTTCCTACGAAATCGAGCGCGACAAGCGTTCGGGCAAGGAATCGGCTGGTCAGCTGAAGACCGAAGGCTGAGTTCACGCACCCTTCCCGGGTGCATGATTTCGACGGCGGCGAGGGCCAAGGCCTTCGCCGCCGTTTTGCAATCTGAGCCACGCCGCTTGCTATTGACCCGAAAAGCGCCCACCTGAGGCTTCGTCGATCTCTCTGCGAAACGCTGCTGCCCCTTTGCATCGCGCACCGAGGTCCAAAGCCGATCCCATTCAGACCCGACAGGCCGACCCGGAACCTCTTCCGGCGGTCAACGCCTAACGGAGGTCTCAAAATGGCTACCGGCACTGTAAAATGGTACAACTCCACCAAGGGTTACGGCTTCATCGCCCCCGATGACGGCGGCAAGGACGTGTTCGTCCACGCCTCGGCCGTTGAAACGTCCGATCTGGGCACGCTGAACGAAAACCAGAAGATTTCCTACGAAGTCGAGCGCGACTCGCGTTCGGGCAAGGAATCGGCCGGTCGCCTCAAGGCCGCCGAATAGTTTCCGACCAACGACCCTGCCGGGCTTGATGCCTGGCTGACGGAAGGGCCGGTCGCCGAACAGGCGCCGGCCCGACTGTTTTTCAACTTCCGGAGAAGCCGATGACCCCGCTGGCAGACAAGCTCCCCACCATGACCGACCCCGACCTGAAGGCCCTGCGCCTCAATGCGGTCCGTCTGTCCGAGAGCGGCTCCCCTACCAAGATGGCGACCGCCGCCGAGCTGGTGCCCCTGATCGACGCCGAAGTGGCCCGCCGCGCCGCCGACAAGACGACCATCACCGTCAAAAAGCCCCGCGCCCCCGCCAAGAAGAAGGTCGTCCCCGCGACCGGTCACCAGACCGCCCTGCCGGACAGCAAGGCCGCCTAGGGCTGCCCTGCGAGCGGCGGCTCCGGCCTGCTCGATTGACCTTGAGCCCGTTTCGCTGACAACGTCCCGCATCGGCGGATCGCGTCCGCCTCAACAGGGGCTTTCATGCGCATTCGTTCGCTCGCCGTCATTATCGCCTGCACCCTGGCGCCTTTGCCTGTTCTGGCCCAAGCCGCCGGCGTCGTCGAAAAGCCGGCAGCCCTGGTTGCCGATGGTGTCCCCGCCATTCCGGCGACGCTGGCGGCCGAGACCCGACCGTATATGGAGTTCCGTACCGCCGGCTTCGCGGGCTGGAATGCGGCCGACCGGTCGATGCTGATTTCGACCCGCTTCGGCAATACGGCGCAGATCCATCGGGTCGCCATGCCGATGGGCGCACGCGAGCAACTCAGCTTCGAGGTGGAACCGGTCGGCGGGCGCTGGTCCCCCGCCGGCGACGTGCTGGTCGTCAGCAAGGACAGGGGAGGCGATGAGTTCTTCCAGCTCTATACCCTGGCCAACGGCCGCCTGACCCTGCTGACGGACGGAGGACGCAGCCGCAACAGCTTCGGGGCCTGGAGCCAGGACGGGCGCCTGATCGGCTATTCCTCCACCCGACGCAACGGCCGGGACAGCGATCTCTACGTCATGGATCCGCGTGACCCATCGACCGCCCGCATGGTGGCCGAGGTCAGCGGCGGCGGCTGGAGCATCGCCGACTTCTCGCCCGACGGCCGCACCGCCCTGGTGGTCCAGGGGATCCAGGTCACCAAGTCGAACCTCCATGCCCTCGATCTCGCGAGCGGACGCATGACCCCCATCGGGGATCACAGCCTGCCGATCGCCTATGGCGGTGCCGCGTTCGCACCCGACGGGACCTTGTGGGTCACCTCGGATCAGGACAGCGACTTCCAGCGGCTGGGTCGTATCGATATGGCCACCGGCGTCTTCACAGCCGTCTCGACAGAACCCCGCTGGGACGTCGAGGATTTCGACATCGCCGAGGACGGCTCCTTTATCGCCTATTCGATCAACGAGGCCGGCAGCACCCGCCTGCGCCTGCTCGACCCGGCGTCGGGCCGTGTTCGCGCGGTCGACAGCCTGCCCGCGGGCATCGCCGGCGGCCTCGACATCGCGCCCTGGGGCGATATCGGACTGACCTTCTCCTCGGCCCGCAGCGCCTCCGACGCCTTTTCCATCGACCCCCGGACCCTGGCGGTCACCCGCTGGACCCGCAGCGAGACCGGCGGCCTGGATGTCACGCGCAATGTCGAGCCGGAGCTGATCGAGGTCGCCAGCTTCGACGGAGAGCCTGTCTCCGGCTTCCTCTACCGCCCCGACCCAGCCCGCTTCCCGGGGCCCCGTCCGCTGATCGTCAACATCCATGGCGGACCCGAAGGCCAGAGCCGTCCCGGCTTCATGGGGCGCAACAACTATCTGATCAACGAGCTGGGGGTGGCCATCTTCTTCCCCAATGTCCGCGGCTCCACAGGCTACGGAAAGCGGTTCGTCAGCCTGGATAACGGGCCCGGACTGCGTGAGAATTCCGTGCGCGACATCGGAGCCTACCTCGACCGGCTGGGTGCCGATCCGGCCATTGATGCGCAGCGCATCGCCGTCACCGGCGGCTCCTATGGCGGGTACATGTGCTACGCCGGGGCCATCCACTACGGCGACCGCCTTCGCGGGGCCAACTGCGTGGTCGCCATCTCCAACTTCGTGACCTTCCTGGAGAACACCGAGGCCTACCGCCGCGACCTGCGCCGCGTCGAATACGGCGACGAGCGCGACCCGGCCCAGCGCGCCCGCCTGATCGAGATCTCCCCCATGACCCGCGTCAACGAGATCAACATCCCCCTGATGGTGGTGACGGGTGGAAACGACCCGCGAGTCCCGGCGTCAGAGGCCGACCAGATGATCGCCGCCGTCCGGGCGAATGGCCGCAGCGCCTGGCACCTGCTCGGTCAGGACGAGGGCCACGGCTTCGCCAAGAAGGTCAATCAGGACTATCAGTTCTGGGCCAGTCTGCTGTTCTGGCGCGAGACCCTGCTGAGCGCGGACTGAACGCCGACCCGTCCATGAGCGTCGCCGCCGCCCTGTTCGCCACCCTGACGCTTCAGCAGCCTGACCCGCTGGCCCCGGCCCGAACGGGCCAGGTGCTCTGCTACGAGCCCGACGTTGCGCGTCAGACCTGCTATGGGATCGCGTCCTACCGCTGGCTGGGCGACGGAACCATCGTCAGCGACATCGTGGTTGCCGCCAGCGAGGTGCCTGCGATTTTCGTCCACTCCAGCGCGCCCGTTTCCGTTCGCGGCGACGCGGAATGCACACGGCTCGTGCCCAGCGCCGATCAGATCACCGCCATCTACGAGGATGGCCGGAGACTGGGCGGCTCCGAGTTCGAGTCGTTCAGACGGATCCTGGGTTCGAGCATCGATCAGGCGAACGGGCGAGGCCGCGAGCTGTGTTTCACCTACGAGCCCCTGGCCAATGGGGATATCAAATCGACGGCGAGGATTGACGGCGTGGCACGCCCTGATCTGGGAGGGACCGCGCGCTGGGTGCGTCCCGCCGATGGCTGGCGCGTAGCCTTCTAGCCCAACGCCTGATCCAGGTCCGCGATCAGATCCTCGACATCCTCCACCCCGACCGACAGCCGGATCAGGTTGTCGGTCACGCCGCCTGCCTCGCGCAGGTCTTTCGGCACCGAGGCATGGGTCATGATGGCCGGGTGGTTGACCAGGCTTTCGACCCCGCCCAGCGACTCCGCCAGGGTGAAGACCTGCACCCGCTCCAGCACCCGTTTGGTCCGCTCCAGATCGCCGTCGATCAGGGCCGTGACCATACCGCCGTAGCGGCCGTTCATCTGGCGTGACGCCAGTTCATGCTGAGGATGGCTGGTCAGGCCGGGGTAGATCACCTTGGCGATCCCCTTCCGGTCCTCCAGCCAGCGCGCCACCGCCATGGCCCCCTCATTGTGCGCCTTCATGCGCAGGCCCAGCGTCTTCAGGCCCCGGTTGGCCAGGAAGGCGTCGAACGGCCCCATCACGCCGCCGACCGAATTCTGGAGAAACTTGATCTCCTTCGCCAATTCCGGGTTCGCGGTCACCAGCGCCCCGCCGATGATGTCGGAGTGGCCGTTCAGATATTTGGTCGCCGAATGCATGACCACATCAGCCCCCAGCCTGAGCGGCTGCTGGCTCCAGGGCGTGGCGAAGGTGTTGTCGACGATCAGCAGCAGGCCATGGGCCCTGGCGATCTTCGACAGGCCGGCGATGTCGGCCAGTTTCATCAGCGGATTGGTCGGGGTCTCCGCCCATATGAGCTTCGTCTTCGGCGTGATGGCCGCCTCGACGGCCGCCAGATCGCTCAGATCGACATAGGCGAAGTCCAGCCCCATCGACCGGCGGCGCACCCGCTCGAACAGCCGCCACGACCCGCCGTACAGATCGTCGCCGGTGACGATGTGCGAGCCGGCGTCCAGCAGTTCCAGCGCCGTCGAGGTCGCCGCCATGCCGCTGGCGAAGCCGAAACCGTGGGTCCCGCCCTCGAGGTCCGCCAGACAGGCTTCGAAGGCCTCGCGCGTCGGGTTCTTGCCGCGCGCATACTCATAGCCCTTGTTCACCCCCGGGCTTTCCTGGGCATAGGTCGAGGTGGCGTAGATCGGGGTCATCACCGCGCCGGTAGTCGGGTCGGGCCGCTGCCCGGCGTGAATCGCGCGGGTGGAGAAGCCCTGACTGTTCTTCAGCGATGCCATGGTGGTTCCGGTTACGGGGTTAGGCGACCGACAGGGCCGCCGAAGGAGGCCGCGTTGCGGCCAGGCCGGGCCGGGGCGGACCCCGGACCGTCGGGGCCTTGACGACCGGCCGGGTCGTCAAGGCCGCCATCAGGCCCACGCTCGTCGCCCGGCACCGGTGCCGCGAGGCGTCAGCCGGCGGGCGCGACGGGAGCGGCTACGGCCGGCAGGAGGTTGGCGTCGAGGAAACGCCGCGTGTGCTGGAACACCTCGCACCAGACGGGGCCCGTCATCGACCGCTCCGTAGCGGCCAGCATCTGAACCTCCACGGTCGCGCCACGACGACGCAGGTTTGCGGCCAGTTCACGCATGGTGGCGGCGGAAATGATCGGGAAGGTCGAATAGCCCTCGATCAGCATCATCGGCACGCCCTCCCGGCGGCCGCGGCTCGCTTCGAAGATGTCCTGGCCCGTCCCCACACCGATGGCCACGCGGGCCGTGGAATCCGGGTGAGCCGATCCGTCGGTGGCGACGAAACCGCCCAGGGAGAAGCCCCAGATGCCGACCCGCGCCGGATCGACACCCTCCAGAGTGCCCATATAGGTCACGGCGTCATGGCCCGCCTCTTCCCACAGGCGGATGTCGCGGCCGTTCCAGGGAACCTGCCGCGCCCGGGCCTCGAAATAGTTCGGGACCAGCACATGATAGCCACGGGCCGCCAGTTGAATGGCGTGCGGGTCGAACGAGTGGGCGTCGACCGTCAGACCTTCCGAGCTGTGCAACAGGACCACGGCGGCACCGTTGGCGGGGCCGGTCGGCTTGTAGATCAGGCCGCGCACCTTCTGGGAGTTGCTTGTGTACTCGGCCGGCCCGCGCGACGCCCGTTGCGGCACATCGTCGGCGCAACCTGCCGAAGCAGCCGCCTGGGCCGCGGCGGTCGAGGCGGTGCCCAGCATCGCGGCCGCAGCCACGCAGGCGAGAAGGCGTCTGGAGAATTTCAGCGTCATCGGTTCAGGCTCAGATGGTTGATAAGGTCCGTGCGCGTAATCAGGCCCACAAATCGCTCGCCGTCCAGTACGATCGCCACACGATCGCGATCAAACAGGGGGATCAGCGCATCAAGGCTCTCGCCGACCTGCACCGTATCAAGGTCGCGGGTCATGGCCGATGACACCGGTTTGGCAAAGCGTTCGCGGCGGGTGATCTCGTCGGTGTTCATGACATGGACCAGATCGCTCTCGTCCAGGATGCCGACCAGGCGGCCGTCCTTGATGATGGGGAGTTGCGAAACATCGGCCCCGCGCATCCGCTTGAAGGCCGTGTCCAGGGTATCGTCGGGCCCCGCCACGATCACATCACCCTTCTCGTATTTGCGGGAAATCAGGTCTGACAGGTCGCCGTGCAGCGGCTGGCCACCGAGGCCCTGATCCGCCAGCCAGGCATCATTGTAGACCTTGGACAGGTATTTCGCACCGGTGTCGCAGACGAAGGTCACGACCCGCTTGGGCTCGGTCTGTTCGCGGCACCAGCGCAGGGCACTGGCGATGAGGGTGCCGGACGAGGAGCCGGCCAGGACCCCTTCCTTCAGCAGCAGTTCGCGCACCGTGGCGACGGCTTCGGCATCGGGGATCGAATAGGCCCGGTCGATCAGGCTCATGTCGGCGGTGTCCGGCACGAAATTCTGGCCGATACCCTCGACCGTATAGCTGCCCTCAGGGCCGGGCACACCGTCATTGACGATTCCGGCGAGGGTCGAGCCGACCGGATCAGCCAGGATGATCTGGGCCTTCGAGCCCATACTCTTCAGATAGCGGGCGATCCCGGTGATCGTACCGCCCGAGCCGATACCGGCCGCGAAGGCGTCGATGTCGCCACCCATCTGTTCGTAGATTTCCGGCCCCGTGGTCTGGAAATGCGCGAGGGAGTTGGCCTCGTTGGCGAACTGGTTGACGTAGAAGCCACCCGGAATCTGCTGCGCCAGTCGCTCGGCCATGTCGGTGTAGTATTCGGGATGCCCGTGCGGCACATCCGAACGCGTCAGGCGAACATCGGCACCCATCGCCCTGAGATGCTGAATCTTTTCCCGGGACATCTTGTCCGGGATGACCAGCAACACCTTATAGCCCTTCGCCTGTCCGACCAGCGTCAGCGCCAGGCCCGTATTGCCGGCGGTCGCCTCGACGATGGTGCCGCCGGGCTTGAGAAATCCCTCCGCCTCGGCCGCCGCAATCATTGACAGGGCGATGCGGTCCTTGATCGACCCGCCGGGGTTCTGCGCCTCAAGCTTGAGGAACAGGCGACACGGGCCGGTATCGATCTTCGTCACCTCCACCATCGGCGTCTTGCCGATCAGGTCCAGCAGGGAGCCGGTCGGACCGGACAGGACGGGGGCGGCGGCCAGGGACATTCACAAACTCCAGGGGGCTTCTGCGCCGGAAGCTAGGCGCGCCCTCTCCCCATCACAAGCCGCGCAAGATTTCGCCTCTCGAAGAGCGCCGAAGCACGGTATCAAGGAATCCACATGACAAAGAACACCAAGAGGCCGCCCGCCGGTCTCCCCGACAAAGATACCCTGCTCGCCTTCCTGCGCGATGCGGGAACGGCCGAGAAGGCCGATATCGCCCGCCACTTCGGCCTCAAGGGTCATGAGCGGCGCATGTTGCGCGAAATGATCCGCGAACTCGAGGAAGAAGGAAAACTGGGCAAGCGCGGCCGCAAGGGCTTTTCCGAGGTCGGTGCCCTGCCCCCCGTCGGCGTCGCCGATGTCGTCGAGCGCGATCTCGACGGCGAACTCTATGTCCGCCTGGTCGAGGCCTCGGCCGACGCCCCGCGCGCCCTGCTGATTCCCGACAACGGCGGCAAGACCGGCCCCGCGCCCGGCATGGGCGACCGCGTCCTGGTCAAATTCGCCCGCGGCGAGGACGGCTGGGAAGCCCGGCTGATCAAGAAGCTCGACGCCGGTGCCAACAAGATTCTGGGCGTCATCCGCAAATCCAACAAGGAGGTCCGGGTCGAGCCCGTGGACCGCCGATCAAAGGACGTCCTGCTGGTCCCCCACGCCCAGGCCGAGGGCCTGCGCGACGGCGATCTGGTGCTGGCCGCCATCGAGAAGGGCGACCAGCGCTACGGCCCCAAACGCGGCAAGATTCTTGAGAAGATCGGCCACGAGGGCGACGCCCGCGCCGCCTCCCTGATCGCCATCGCCGCCCACAATGTGCCGATGGGCTTCTCCGAGGCCGTCGAGAAGGAGGCCGGGGATCAGGAACTGCCGTCGCTGAAGGGCCGCGAGGACCTGCGCGACCTGCCGCTGATCACCATCGACCCAGCCGACGCCCGCGACCACGATGACGCCGTCTATGCGATGCGCGACGAGGACCCCAAGAACCTCGACGGCTGGATCGTCTGGGTCGCCATCGCCGATGTCGCCGCCTACGTCCGGCCCAACACCAATCTGGACCGCGAGGCCCGCGACAAGGGCAACTCGACCTATTTCCCCGACCGCGTCGAGCCGATGCTGCCCGAGCGCCTTTCCAACGGCCTGTGCAGCCTCAAGGAGGGCGAGAACCGCGCCTGCCTCGCCGTGCGTATGGTCTTCGACAGGGACGGGCGGAAGACCGGCCACAAATTCGTTCGCGGCCTGATGCGGTCGCAGGCCAAGCTCAGCTACGAACAGGCCCAGGCTGCCATCGACGGCCAGACCGACGATGCGACCGGCCCGATCATGGCGGCCATCCTCGAACCGCTGTGGACTGCCTATCGCACCATGCTCAAGGGCCGGCTGAAGCGCAGCCCGCTGGCGATCGAAAGCCCGGAACGTCGGATCCGCATGAATGCCGAAGGCCAGATCATCTCGATCGAGCCCCGCGTCAGCCTCGAGGCCCACCGGCTGATCGAGGAGATGATGATCCAGGCCAATGTCTGCGCCGCCGAGACGCTGGAGCAGAAGAAGACGCCCCTGCTCTACCGCATCCACGATGCGCCCAGTCAGGAGAAGCTCTTCAACCTCGGCGACTTCCTCCAGACCATCGGCAAGCCCTGGAACAAGGGTGAGCCCGCAACGACCAGACGGTTCAACAAACTGCTGGACGAGACGCGCGGCGGCGACCACGCCGAGGTCGTCAATGAGGTCGTCCTGCGTAGCCAGATGCAGGCCATCTACTCGGCCGAGAACGTCGGCCATTTCGGCCTCAACCTCGACCGTTACGCCCATTTCACCTCCCCGATCCGGCGCTACTCCGACCTGATCGTCCACCGCGGCCTGATCCGGGCCCTGGGGCTCGGAAAGGACGGTCTGACCGACCGCGAGATCAGCGAACTGCCCGCCATCGCGGAACAGGTGACCCTGACCGAGCGCCGCTCCATGGCCGCGGAGCGCGCTGCCATGGACCGCTATATGGCCGCCTTCCTGCAGGAGCGCGTCGGGGCGACCTTCCCGGGCCGCATCACCGGCGTGACCCGCTTCGGCCTGTTCATCCGGCTGGATGAGACCGGGGCAGACGGCCTGGTCCCCGTGTCCACCCTCGGGACCGAGTATTTCACCCATGACGACAAGTCCCATGCCCTGGTCGGGGAGCGCACCGGCGCGCGCTGGACCCTGGGCCGCAATGTCGAGGTCCGGCTGAAGGAGGCCACACCCATCACCGGCGGCCTGGTCTTCGAGATGCTGTCCGATCCCGCCCCCCGTGATCCCAATGCCCCCGCGCCACGCCTCGGCCAGAGGGCCCGCGGGCCCGGTGGCGGCGGTTTCCCCAAGCGGGGCACCGGCCGTCCCGGTGGGCCCAAGCCACCCGGCGGCGGACGCCCCTCAGGCGGTCTGAAGGGCGTCCGCAAGGGCAAGCGGCGTTGATGGCGGAAATCGTCACAACACTGCCGCATCCGATCCGCTAGTCTCGCGGCGGGAGGCGGAGACGATGAGACCGAACCTTTGCATCGCTGCCCTGCTGGCCAGCTTCATGCTCGCTGCGCCGGCCGCCGCCAATGACAGCGTCGCCTCCATGGGTGCCGGCGGCCTGGTCTTCCAGCGCACCGACGGCATCGAGATGCGCTCGGAAGACCTCTATGTCTCCGCGCGGGAAATCCGCGTCCGCTACCGCTTCTACAACCGCACCGACCGCGACATCGGCACCCTCGTCGCCTTTCCCATGCCCGATCTGCGGGGAGGTATCGAGAGCGATGTCGCGATCGAGGACCCGTTGCAGATGCCCTTCACCACCACCGTGAATGGCCGCCGGGTCGCAACCAATGTCGAACAGAAGGCTGTCTTCGGCGACGTCGATCACTCGGACATGATCCGCGGTCTGGGCCTGCCGCTTTCGCCGCGCGGCGAGGCGACGATGCGGGCCCTTGCCACCCTTCCCCGGCCGCAGATCGACATGCTGGTCGAGATGGGCCTGCTGGAGGACCGGTCATGGACCGACGCCGGCGTCCGGCACCTTGAGCTGGTGCCCCTCTGGACGCTCAGGACGACCCACTACTGGACCCAGGTCTTCCCGGCTGGACGAGAGCTAGACGTCCGCCACCGTTATGCACCGGCCGTCGGCGGCTCCGTCGGCAGCCGTTTCGGCTATCCGGCCCCGGACGGTGTCGACCCGGCCGGAGAGGATGCGGCCCGCTACTGCGCCGACGACGCCTTCCGGGCCGGCGCGCGCCGGATGCGGACGCGCGGCCTTTCCCTGAGCGAAACCTGGGTCGACTACATCCTGACCACCGGTGCCAACTGGGCAGAGCCGATCGGCGATTTCCGTCTGGTGGTCGACAAGGGCCGGTCGCGCAATCTGGTGAGCTTCTGCGGTGAGGGCGTGCGCCGGATCAGTTCCACGCAGTTTGAGATCCGACGGCGCAATTTCACGCCCACCCGGGACCTGTCGGTGCTAATCCTGACCGGTGAACGCATCGACGACTGACCCCTTCGACCCGGACGGCGACCTGACTGACGCGCCGCGCGTCGGCGGACGCCAGCCGACGAAGGATGCCGCGACCCTCATCCTGACCCGCATCCGCAAGGGTGCGACCGAGGTGCTGATGGGGCGCCGGGCCCCCGGTCATGTCTTCATGGCCTCGAAATGGGTGTTTCCCGGCGGCCGGATCGACCGTTCGGACTTCACCGCCGCCGCCGCCAACGAGCTGGCGGCGGCCGATATGGCCCGGCTGACCCGCGAGGTACCGGCCCGCCGCGCCCGCGCCCTGGCCCTGGCCGCGGTGCGCGAGACCTTCGAGGAGACCGGCCTGTTGCTCGCCGCTCCCGCCCCCATCGCCTCCGTCGCCGGACCTTGGCGCGAGTTCCGGGCGGTCGGGGCCCTGCCTGACCTGGCGGCCCTGTCCTATGTGGCCCGGGCCATCACCCCGCCGGGACGGAGCCGCCGCTTCGATGCCCGCTTCTTCATGGCCGACGTGCGGGCCCTGCTGCACCCGGAGCCGACCGCCGGCTCAGGCGAGCTGGACGAGATAGCCTGGCTCCCGCTCGCCGATACGAGACCGCTGGACCTGCCGGCGATCACCCGGTTCGTGCTGAGCGAGGTCGGCGAACGCCTCGCCCGGCCGGATCGGCCCCTGCCCTATGTCCGCATGGTGCGCGGCCGTCATGTGATCGAGCATCAGGACTGAGGCGACACGCGGCCCGGGAAGGCCGCCGCTGCTGCCCGCGTCGGCTCTAGGCGCCCGCCCCCGCCGCAGGGCGCGCACGGCATTCCGCCAGCCAGCGCGCCAGATGGGTCAGCTCCTCCGGCGGCCGGTATTTGATCATCCGCGCGAAATCCAGACCGATCACGGCGACGATGTCGGCGATGGTGAAGCGGTCCGCGGCGATGAAGGCTTGTTCGGCCAGCCGCCGGTCGAGGCTCTTCATGAATTTCTCGGCCGCCACGCGGTTGTACTCAGCCATTTGCGGCATCTGCACCGCCTCCAGCGCCGCCAGGGCCGGGTGGGAGTGGCGCACGCTCAGCATCAGCGGATTGGCCAGATAGAACTCGCAGCGCCGCGTCCACATCTCGATGATCGCCTGTTCGCGCGCATCGTGGCCGAACAGATTGGGCTCCGGATAGAGGGCTTCCAGATACCGGCAGATGGCCACGGACTCCGAAACCGTGGTCCCGTCGTCAAGCTCCAGCGCCGGCACGTGCGGCACACCCACACGGGCCCGATATTCGGGCGTCTTGTGGGCTCCGGTCAGGATGTCGACCTCGATCACCTCGACGTCCTCAATCCCCTTCTCGGCCATCGCCCAGCGGACCCGGCGCGGATTCGGCGCGCGATAGGAGGTGTAGAGTTTCATCAATCAATCCTAAGAAAACGGGCTCCGGCGTCAGCGGAACATTACAGTGGGCATGGCACCCACAATGGCGGCCGTCATCAGGGTGGCCAGAAAGCCTGCGAAGAGGGCCTTCCAGACCATGCCGAGGACCTCCTCCCGACGTTCGGGCATCAGGACGCTCAGGCCGGTTACCGTGATTCCGACCGAGCCGATGTTGGCGAAGCCGCACAGGGCATAGGTCATCAGCATCCGGGTCCGCTCGCTCATCTCGCCGGCCGGGACGGAACCCAGTTCGATGAAGGCCCTGAATTCGGTCTGGGTCAGTTTGACGCCCAGCAGCCAGCCGGCCTTGCCAGCCTCGGCCCATTCGACACCGGACAGCCAGGCCACGGGCATGAAGACCCAGCCCAGCAGACGCTCGATCGTCACCGGGCCGTCGAACAGCCAGAAACCGCCGAGCATGACGTTGATCAGGGCCATCAGGGCCACGAAGACGATCAGCACCGCCGAGATGTTCAGCACCACCATCAGGCCGTCGGCCGTACCCTTGACGATGGCGTCGATGGCGCTGTCGTATTTGAGCGCCGATCCATAGTCCGCAACGGCTCCGCCCTCGCCCGCCCTCTCCGGGATCATGATGCGGGCCAGCAGGACGCCGGCCGGGGCCGAGACGATCGAGGCCACCAGCACATGGCCGGCGGCGTTCGTCATGACCGGGGCCAGGATGGCGGCATAGGCCACCATGGTCGACCCTGCGACGGTGGCCAGACCCACCACCATCATCAGGAACAGCTCCGACCGGGTCAGCTTGTCCAGATAGGCCCGGATCACGATCGGGCTCTCGACCATGCCGAGGAAGATATTGGCTGCCACCGCCAGCGCCGAGGCCCCGCCCAGGCCCATGGTGCGCTGGAACAACAGACCGAAGCCATGGGTGATCCACTTCAGGATCTTCCAGTGCCACAGCAGGGCCGACAGGGCCGAGATCACCAGGATCATCGGCAGGACGTTGAAGGCGAAGGTGAACAGGGCCGGCGGATTCTCGACCGAATAGGGCTGACTGCCACCGGCCAGATAGCCGAACACGAACTGGGCCCCCACGGCCGAGGCGCGGGTCAGACCGTCCACGGCACCGGTAATCGCCGTCAGGACAACCTCGGACCCCGGAATGCCGAACAGCACCGCCACCAGACCGGCCTGCAGGGCTACCGCCCCAAGGGCCAGCCGCCAGGGAAAGGCCTTGCGGTTCTCGGACAGGCCCCAGCAGGCCCCCACGATGACCAGCAGCCCCAGCAGGCTCTGAAGGTTCAGCACACTGAACATGGACATGGTTCCCAACCGACTCCCCCGTCGATCCCGCCCCGTTGAACGCCACGCAGACGGTTATGGCAAGCCGCCGTTTCGCTTGTTTCCAGCCCTGAATCCGTTGCTATCCAAGCACCTCATCACGAAACCCTGATCGAGACAGGGCCGGGAAAACCCCCATACGCAAGGCTCTGTTAAAGGGGCCTCGGTCGCTGCCGGATAATCGCGAGGCAGGATTGATGCGCCGGCGCAAACCGACCCGGGAAAACTAGACCTCGCCCCGCACCAGCCGGCTGTACTCATCCATCAGGCCGAGGCTGAGGTCAGCCGGGGTGAAGCGATAATCGCCGATCTCGCTCACCGGGGTGATCTCGGCCGCCGTGCCGCACAGGAAGCATTCGCTGAACCCGGCCAGCTCTTCGGGCAGGATCGCGCGCACCTCGACCTCGATGCCCCGCGCCGTCAGCATTTCCAGCACGGTCTGGCGGGTGATGCCGTTCAGGATTGCGCCGTCGGCGGGCGGGGTGATCACCCGGCCGTCCTGCACGAAGAAGACATTGGCGCCCGTCGCCTCGGCGACATAGCCGCGCCAGTCCAGCAGCATGGCATCGGCATAGCCCCGCGCATCGGCATAGTGGCGATTGATGGTGCCGATCATGTACAGGCCCGCCGCCTTGGCCTCGGTCGGGGCGGTTTCCGGCGACGGCCGCTTGTAGGGTGCCCAGCACAGGCGGATGCCCTTGCGCTTGGTTTCCGGGTCGAAATAGCTGGGCCAGTCCCAGGCGGCGATGGCCACATGAACGGTGGTGTTCTGGGCCGGGACGCTGACCTGCTCCGAACCGCGCCAGGCCAGGGGGCGCACATAGGCGTCGGTCAGGCCATTTCGCGCGCAGGTCTCCTTGCAGGCGTCGTTGATCTGCGCCACCGTGAAGGGAATACTGAAGTCGAGCACCTCGGCCGAACGGAAGAAACGGTTCGTGTGTTCCGTCAATTTGAAGATCTGGCCATTATACATTCGTTCGCCCTCGAAGACCGAAGACGCGTAATGCAAGGCGTGGGTCAAAACGTGCACGCGAGCTTCGCGCCAGGGCACAAATTCGCCGTCAAACCAGATCCAGCCGTCACGATCGTCGATAGGAACGAAGGCCATTGAATATCGTCTCCCGCGCTGATCACCGGGTTAGAGCCGTCGCAATCGTTCAGGTCAACGCCTGGACGCGCTGTTCGGTCGCTTCGGCATGAGCGATATCCGCTCCCACGGCCGGTCCGGCCCGGTGGCCGGTGCCGGTGCCGGTCGCCATCTGCTGGTCGTCGATGATGATGACCGCATCCGCGAACTGCTGAAGGAGTTCCTCGCCCGGGAAGGGTATCGCGTCACCGGCGCGGCCCATGCCGCGGCCGCCAGACGCCTGATGGAGCTGATCGAGTTCGATCTGGTCGTGCTGGACGTGATGATGCCGGGCGAGAGCGGCTTCGACCTGACCACCTGGGTGCGATCCAAGGCCGAGACCTCGAAAACGCCCGTCCTGCTGCTGACCGCGCGCGGCGACCCCGCCGACCGGATCGAGGGCCTGTCGCGCGGTGCCGATGACTATATGTCCAAGCCGTTCGACCCGCGCGAATTGGCCCTGCGCGTCGACGCCATCCTGCGGCGCACCGGCGGCAAGCCCCTGACACCGCGCGAGATCAAGCTGGGTCCGGCGGTGTTCGACATGGAGCGGCTGGAGCTCACGCGCGACGGCAAGCTGCAGCGGCTCACCGAGGCCGAGGCACAGCTTCTGAAAACCCTGGCCATTCACGCCCACGCGGCCGTGGAACGCATGAGCCTCTCACCCGACACCGCCGACATCACCGGCCGCGCCGTGGACGTGCAGGTCACCCGCCTGCGCCGCAAGCTGGAGGCGGATCCCAAGAACCCACGATATCTCCAGACCGTGCGCGGCGTCGGCTATATGCTGGCCCCGGACTGATGCCCCGATGAGGCTGCTCGCCACCAGCCTGTGGACGCGGTTCCTCAAGCGGCAGCTGCCGACCTCGCTGTGGGGTCGGTCGCTGCTGATCATCGTCCTGCCCGTGCTGGTCATGCAGGTGGCCGTGACCTGGGCCTTCTTCGACATGCATTGGCAGACGGTGACCGCCCGCCTGTCCGACGGCCTCGCCGGCGACATCGCCTGGGCGGCCGAAAGCTGGCGCGATGACCCGACGCCGGAAAACATGGCGGTCATCTCGGAACGGGCCGAACGGTCGATGTCGCTGTCGGTTCAGCTGCGGGACGGTGACACCCTTCCGGCCGAGAACCGACGCGGGCCCATCGGGGTCGTCGACCGCACCCTGGAAAAAGCCCTGGCGACCCGCCTCGACCAGCCCTTCTGGTTCGATACCACCCGCTACCCTGCCTATGTCGATATCCGGGTGCAGCAGCCGCAAGGCGTGCTGCGCGTCATTGCCCCGCGCGAACGGGCCGTGGCGACCCAGGCGCACATCTTCGTCCTGTGGCTGACCATCGCCACCGTCCTGTTGATGAGCGTCGCCATCCTGTTCATTCGCAACCAGGTGCGCGCCATCGAGCGACTGGCCGACGCCGCCGAGGCCTTCGGCCGGGGCGAGACCAGCGAGAATTTCAAACCCCATGGTGCACGCGAGGTCCGGGCCGCCGCCAATGCCTTCCTCGCCATGCGCGAACGGATTCAGCGCCATATCGACCAGCGTACGGCCCTTCTGGCCTCGGTCAGCCACGACCTGCGCACCCCCCTGACCCGACTGCGGCTCGAACTGGCCCTGGCCCCGCCTTTCAAGCGCTCGAAGGCGATGGAGGGCGATCTCGACGAGATGGAGCATATGATCGACGAATACCTCGCCTTCGCCCGCGGCGAATCCGGCGAGGCCGCGCAGGCGGTGTCGATCCCGGACCTGCTTGAGGCTGCGGCCGAGGACGGACGCCGCGCAGGGGCCATGGTCGAGGTGGATGCGCCCGTCGACCTGACCGCCACCCTGCGACCGCTGGCGTTCAAGCGCGCCCTGACCAACCTGGCCGGCAATGCCGCCGCCCACGGCGAACACGTCCGCCTCAGCGCCCGTCCCCTGCCCTCAGGCGGGCTGGAGTTGTCCGTCGAGGACGACGGCCCCGGCATTCCCGAAGACATGCACGAAGAAGCCTTCCGGCCATTTTCGCGGCTGGACGCCTCGCGCAACCAGAATCGCAAGGGTGTGGGACTGGGCCTCGCCATTGCCCGGGATGTGGCCCGCGGCCATGGCGGCGACATTACGCTCGAGCGCAGCGACATGGGCGGCCTCCGCGCCCTGATCCGCCTGCCCGGCTGATATTCCTCCCCCATCGGGGGAGGATTGCGAAACGACGTCTGAAGGCCCACCTTCGATCCAGACAGCGTTTTCGGAGGATCTCATGCGTAAACTCGCCTTCTTCGCACCGCTCGCCGCCGTTCTGGCGTTCGGCGCCGCCCCGGCCATGGCCGAGCCCGCCCTGATCAGCGTCAGCCTCGGTCCCGACCTTCAGGAAAAGGCCGAGGAACTGGGCCCGCGTGAGGTCCAGGAACAGGCCGATCGACTGGCCGACCTGGTCGGACGCGCCCTCGCCCGCGACCGTGACGGCGACCTTGACGGGGCCCGGATCGAACTGGTGCTTACCGACCTGCGGCCCAACCGGCCGACGTTCCGGCAACTGGCCGACCAACCCGGCCTGGACGGCTATCACAGCCGTTCGATCGGCGGGGCCGCCATCGAGGGCCAGATCACGACCGCAGACGGCCGCACCCTGCCGGTCCGCTACGACTGGTTTTCCAGCAGCCTGGCCGATGTTGTCGGGATCGATACCTGGTCGGACGCCGACCGGGCCTATCGCCGGCTGGCCAACAACCTGGCCGACGGCCGGTACGCGTCCCGCTAAAGGGCGCGCGCCCGCTTGACGGCGGCCCTGACCGCGGCCCCGGCCGCCCGGTCGAGGTCGCCGCTCGCGGCCATGGCGTCCAGCCCCGCCCGCGTGGTGCCGCCCGGCGAG
>VYLK01000110.1_pt1 | contig 33041 bp, 29 predicted proteins | sample 5114321 | NCBI WGS metagenome assembly VYLK01 (sample SAMN12291792, study PRJNA351875) | freshwater metagenome | isolation source: freshwater lake | place: USA: Michigan, MSU2 Lake | collected 2011-08-16
GCGGGAGGGCGGGGCGTGGCGCGCTTGTCGGCTTCGGTACGGATCTTCTGGGCCATGATCGGCTTTCAAGGAAATTGGGGTCGAACCCGCGATTAGGCCACAGCTTCGGCCCATCCCGCCAGCCGGGGGCTCGTCGCGAGTGTCGAAAAAGGCCTGTCGCCCTCGGTGCGGTGCCCCGCAGTCCAGGCCGGGCGGCCATCACCGACAATCGGCCCATGATCCAGCAGCGCACCCTCCAAGCCCTGACCCGCGCCGTGGGTGTGGGCGTGCACAGCGGCCAGAAGGTCGAGCTCACCCTGCGCCCGGCCGCGCCCGACACCGGCATCGTCTTCCGCCGTGTCGACCTGCCCGAGCCGGTGGACATCCCGGTCAACGCTTTCGCCGTCAGCGACACGCGCATGGCCAGCACCATCAGCCCCGGCGGCGACCCCGATGCGCCCAAGGTGCAGACCATCGAGCACCTGATGTCGGCCTGCGCCGGCCTGGGGCTGGACAACCTCGTCATCGACATCACCGCCGAAGAGGTGCCCATCCTGGATGGCAGCGCCGCCAGCTTCGTGTTCCTGCTCCAGAGCGCGGGCATCCAGCTGCAAGATGCCCCCAAGCGCTTCCTGAAGGTGCTCAAGCCCGTGGAGATCCGCGAGGGCGAAGGCCGCAGCCTGAAGTGGGCGCGGCTGGAGCCTTTCCACGGCTACAAGCTCAGCTTCGAGATCGAGTTCAACCACCCCGCGGTCGACGCCACCGGCCGGCGCGTGGAGTTCGATTTCTCCGGCGGCCAGTACAAGCGCGACATCGCCCGGGCCCGCACTTTCGGCTTCACGAAAGACGTGGAACTCATGCGCTCGCGCGGCCTGGGCCTGGGCGGCAACATGGACAACGTGATCGTCATCGACGACGTGAAGGTGCTCAACGCCGAGGGCCTGCGCTACGACGACGAGTTCGTGAAGCACAAGATCCTGGATGCCATCGGCGACCTGCACATCGCCGGCAAGCCATTGCTGGCCAGCTACGTGGCCTACAAGAGCGGCCACGCGCTGAACAACCAGCTGCTGCGCAAGCTGCTGGCCGACCCCAGCGCCTACGAGGTGGTCACCTTCGGGCGCGAGGCCGATGCGCCGCGCGGCTTCGCCGAACTGGCGCCGGCCTGGTAAGGCGCCGCCATGCTCGTCTTCCGCCTCGTCTTTGGCCTGCTGCTGGTGTGCGGGCTGCTGTGCTTCGCCATGTACATCGGCACCGGGCAGGCGGTATGGCGCCGCCGCGGCATCGTCATCGTGAAGTGGACGGTGCTGGCCGCCTGCGGCTTCTTCGCGGTGCTGATCCTGGAGCGGCTGGCGCTGGTGCTCTGAGGCCAGCGCCGCGCTGCCCTTGGGCGGCTCAGCGCCCGCTGGCCTGGGCCGCGCTGCGGCGCTCGCCGACCTTGATCTTCAGCGTCAGCGCCTCGGCACCGCGCTGCACTTTCAGCGTGGTGTCTTGCTCGGGCGGCAGCGCGGCCACGGCCGCGAAGAGGTCGCCCACGTTGCGCACGGCGCGCTCGCCCACCTGCACCACCACGTCGCCCGGGCGCAGGCCGCCCTGCGCCGCGGGGCCGTTCTGCAGCACGCCGGTGATCAGCACACCCTGGCGCACGGGCAGGTTCAGGCTTTCGGCCAGTTCGGCGCTCAGATCGCGCGGCTCCACGCCAATCCAGCCGCGGCGCACCTTGCCGTCGCGCAGCAACTGCTCCATCACCTGGCGCGCGGTGTCCACCGGCACGGCAAAGCCGATGCCCAGGCTGCCGCCGCTGCGGCTGAAGATGGCGGTGTTGATGCCCACCAGCGCGCCGCTGGCGTCCACCAACGCGCCGCCGGAGTTGCCGGGGTTGATGGCGGCGTCGGTCTGGATGAAGTTCTGGAAGCGCGAGCTGCCGGCGTCGCTGCGGTCGAGCGCGCTGACGATGCCGGCCGTCACCGTCTGCCCGACGTTGAAGGGGTTGCCGATGGCCAGCACCGCGTCGCCCACCTGCAGCGCGCGCACATCGCCCAGCGCCATCACGGGCAAGTCGCCGAGCTCGATCTTCAGCACGGCGATGTCGGTCTCGGGGTCGCTGCCCACCAGGCGCGCGCGGGTCTGGCGTCCGTCGGTCAGCTGCACCTCGATCTCGCTGGCGTCTTCCACCACGTGGTGGTTGGTGAGCAGGTAGCCCTCGGGCGAGACGATGACGCCCGAACCCAGGCCCACCTGCGGCGTGGCCGGGCCGTCACCAAAAAAGAAGCGGAAGCGCGGGTCGGTGTGCGGGTTGTTGCGCGCCATCTTGGTGGCGCTGATGCTGACCACCGCAGGTGCTGCCAGGCGCGCGGCCATTGCGTAGCCGCCGCTGCTGCTGGCGGCCGGGCCGGCAGGCCGTGCCACCTGGAAGAGCGTGGGGCTGGGCAGCATCGCCCCGGCTACACCGCCAGCGCCGCCGGGCAGCCAGTCGGGTTTGAGCGTCAGCAGCACGAAGAGCACGGCCACCGCCACCGTCACGGCCTGCGAAAAGACGAGCCAGGTTCTGCGCCACATCGAAGGTAGGTTCTCACGCGTGCCCGACAATGCGCGCCATGGCAAATCGGGTCGAAATCGAGGAATACCTGCAGCAGCTGCTGCAGCCACAAGCCTTCAAGGATTATGGGCCGAACGGTCTGCAAGTTGAGGGTTCTCCCGAGGTGCGCCGCATCGCCTCGGGCGTCACCGCCAGCCTGGCCTTCATCGAAGCGGCCATCGCCGAGGGCGCCGACACGCTCATCGTGCACCACGGCCTGTTCTGGCGCGGGCAGGATGGGCGTTTGACGGGCTGGCTGGGCGCGCGCGTGCGCCGGCTGATGACGGCGGGCGTGAACCTCTTCGCCTACCACCTGCCGCTGGACGCGCACGCCGAGCTGGGCAACAACGCGCAGCTCGGGCTGCAGCTGGGCCTGCACGCCGACGGCCGTTTCGGCGAGCAGGCCCTGGGTTTCATCGGCCCGGCCCCGCTGGCGCTGCGCACCTTGCCCGCCTTGGTGCAGGCCGCGCAGGGCGCCTTGGCGCGCGAGCCCGTGGTGGCGCCGGGTGATGGCCGTGCGCTGCAGCGCGTGGCCTGGTGCACGGGCGGTGCGCAGGGCTACTTCGAAGACGCCATCGCGGCCGGGGCCGATGCCTTCATCACGGGCGAGATCTCCGAGCCCCAGGCCCACCTGGCCCGCGAAACCGGCGTGGCTTTCATCGCCTGCGGCCATCACGCCACCGAACGCTACGGCGCCCCGGCCGTGGCGGCGCAGGTGGCGGGGCACTTCGGCGTGCCGCACCGCTTCATCGAGATTCACAACCCTGCATGAAGCCGCTGCTCGTCAGCATGGGCGATGCGGCCGGCATCGGCCCGGAGATCATCACCACCGCCTTTCGCCAGGGCGCACTGGCCGATGCCGTGGTGCTGGGCTGCCCAGAGGTGCTGCGACGTGCCGGCAGCCCGATGACGGGTCTGATCGACACGCCCGCCGATCTGCCGGCCGTGCCGCCGGGATGCCTGCCTGTCTTGCGGCCACCGGGCCTGCCTGCCGGCCTGGCTGCATTGCCCCTGGGCCGGATCGACGCGCGCAACGGTGCGGCCGCAGCGCGCTGCATCGAACACGCCGTGGCGCTGCTGCAGGCCGGCGAAGGCGGTGCGCTCGTGACGGCGCCCATCCACAAGGAAGCGCTGGCCGCTGCAGGCGTGCCCTACCCGGGCCACACCGAGATGCTGCAGGCCCTGGCCGCGCAGCCCGGCCAAGCGCTACCGCCGGTACGCATGATGTTGGCCAACGAAGAGCTGCGCGTGGTGCTGGTCACCATCCACCTCTCGCTGCGTCGCGCGCTGGACGCCGTCACCTTCGAGGCCGTGCTCGACACGCTGCGCATCGCCCACCGCGCCGCCGCCGCCTGGGGCCAGGCCCGGCCGCGCATCGCGGTGGCGGGACTGAACCCGCACGCCGGAGAGGGCGGGCTTTTCGGTGATGAAGAGATCACCACCATCGGCCCCGCCGTGCAGGCCGCGGTGGCCGAAGGCATTGCCGCCAGCGGACCTTATGCGCCCGACACCGTGTTCATGCGCGCGCGCCGTGGCGAGTTCGATCTGGTGGTGGCCATGACGCACGACCACGGCCTCATCCCGGTGAAGTACCTGGGCGTGGAGCAGGGCGTCAACGTGACGCTGGGCCTGCCTTTCGTGCGCACCAGCCCTGACCATGGCACCGCCTTCGACATCGCCGGCCAGGGCCGGGCCGATGCCAGCAGCCTGCGGGCGGCCGTGCAGATGGCGCGCCGGCTGGCCGCGGCGGCGTGATCAGCGCGTGATCAACGCGTGGCCGGCGCGGCGCCGCTGAGCGCCGAGAGCTGGCGCCTTGCGCGCGCCGTGGCGCGCTCGATCAGGTAGGCGCTCTCGAAGGCCTTGAGCCGGCCGGTTTCGCACAGGCGCGTGAGCATGCGCAGCGTGAGCGAGATCGTCTTCCGGTGCCGCCCGCCGTGCGTGAAGATGTAGAAGCTCTTGGCCGGGCTCACGTGCGACAGGCGCACCTTCTTCCAGTCGCCGTCCAGGTGCATCTGGTAAGCGAAACCGATCTCGAGATGGCCGACGAGCGCGGCCCCCTGGGGTGTTTCGTCGGCATCAGTCGTGGCGGGCAGGCCGGGCGCCAGCGGGCGGTTGTCGGGCGCGGGTTCAGGCTCCGCGCTGAGGTCGATGTCGACTTCGCCCGCCCAGTTGACCGCGGCCTCGCTGACCAGGCCCACCTGCTGCGCCTCTTCGGCGCTGAGCTGCTGCGGCATCTCCTCCGTCAGCACCGGCAGGTTCACGCTGGCCGACAGTTCTTCGCGTGAGGGCGGCGGGCGCTTGAGCGCACGGTCGACCTCGTGCGCCATCAGGTTGACGTCGAGCTGGCTGGTGGGGGCGTGCTTCAGCGCGTTGGCGTGCGTCGGCATCAGCTGGCCGAAGAAATCGCGCCGCGCTTCCTCGGGCCAGCCGATGAGGTTCATGCCTTCGGTCAGGTCCTGCATCAGCTTGGGCAGCTGGGTCAGGAAAGCCTTGCGCAGCGCCGGCGTGGCCTTGGGCTGCACGCTCAGGAACAGGTCTCGCGCCACCGTGCGCAGGCGTTGCGCCAGGGCGCCATCGGCGCCGCCTTGCTCGGCCGCGCGCAGCAGCACCTGGCTCCAGACCTTGCTGATGAAGTCGCGCAGGAAGGGCGGCGCCTGCACGTCCTTCAGCTCGCCCTGCAGGCGCTGCGCGTACAGCTGCCGCAGGCGCTGCTGTTCTTCCTTTTCGGTGAGCAGTGCGGCGGCGGCCTGGTCGGGGCTGGCCTGGCCGGCGAGCTCGGCGGTGAAGGCTTCCAGCGCCGCCAGCTTCTGTTCGTAGACCTCGATCTGCTCGAAGTCGCCGTCCACCACCTCGTGGATCAGCGCCTTCACCTTGGCCAGGAACTGCCGCGCGCCTTCGTCGCCGAAATCCTCAAACGCCGCGCCCAGCGAGGCGATGCGGTTGATGAAGCGCCGCACCGGGTGCTTGCGCGACGAGAAGAAGCTCGGGTCGCCCAGCGCTGCGCGCAGCACCGGCAGCTGCAGCCGCGCGATCTGGCGCGCCATCTGCGGCGGCACCTTGGGGTCGGCCAGGATCTGGTCGAACAGGAAGCCGATGACGTCGATCACCATGTGATCGAGCGCGCCCTTGGAGGCGCCGCGCAACTCGTCGCGGTGCGCGCGGATCAGGTTGGCCGGCTGCGGGACCGCGCCGCCGTCGCCCGCCATGTCGCCGTAGTCGCTGGCGTAGGCGCCGCTGGAGGGACTGCCCTCGACATAGGACAGCCGCCGGATCAGCGTCATCATGCCCGGGTCGACCTGGCCGAACATGCCGCCGCGGGGTGCTGGCATGCCACCGCCCCGGCTGGGGTAGGCGCCAGAGCGCGTGGAGCTGCCGAAGCCACCGGTCCGCTGGCCGCTGTCAGGCCGCCCGCCCAGGCCGCTGGGGCGGCTGGCTTCGGCCTCGGCCCCGGGGTCGGTGCCGGCAAAGCCACCACCCCCCGCCGCGCGTGGCGTGCGGTTGCGCACGGTCAGGCCCACCGGTTGCACGCCGGCACGTCGCAGCTCGGTCAGGATGTCGCCGTAGCAGGCCCGCAGCAGGCCACCCAGGGAGCGGCTGATCTCGGTGGTGAGCACCTTGCGCACGTCGGCACGGTCAGAGACGGTCTCGATGCCGCGCAGCATGGCGTGGCCCACCAGGTCGGGCTTCAGCGGGTTGCGGTCGCGCTCGCCGCCGGCGTCGCCGATCATGGCGCTGACGTAGCCGTCGAGTTCGCGCAACTCCCACTCGCAGGCGGATGAAATGTCCATGCCGAAGCGTTCGGCCGAGATCTGCGCTTCGACTTCCTTGTCTTCGACGAGGCTCAGCGAGGCCCAGTCGGTCTGGCCTGACAGCGAGGGCGTGCGCGTGCTGCCGCTGCGCGGGAGGGCGTCCAGGCCGCCCTCGCGCGGGGCCGAGGGGCCGCCCACCGGGCCCAGTTCGCGCAGCACGCGTTCGTCAAGCGCGTCGTTGAAGGCCAGCGCGAACATGGCCGACTTGCGGTTGAGTTCGAACTGCGCGCCGAGCAGGCCGTCGCGCTGGTAGGCGTTGCTGGCCGCCAGGGCCGCGAGGCCCAGGCTCTCGATCGTGCGCTCGGCAGCCTCGCGCGCCGCCAGTTTCAGGCGCTGCACGGCTGCTTCCAGCGGCGCGGGCAAGCGGTGAATGGGGTTGGGCTTCATCAGAGGTTGGCGAGGGTCTGCAGGCTGGCCACAGAGCAGCCGTCAAGTATGCGGCATCGATCCTGGAGCCGCGGGCCGTGCAGGGGCCCGCCGCAGGGCGTTGTCGTCAGGGCGTCACCGATCGTTGCCACTCGGTACATCTTTCGGCACCTGAAGCGCTTTCTGAATGGCCGCGATGCGCGCTCGGCATTGGCGGGGCGTCAGCCCGGCGAAGGCCGCTCGGCTAGAATGGATGGTTGATCTGAACCCCTGCAGCTGCACCGAGGAACTTCATGAGCGACGCCACCGTCGAAAACTCCGTGGGCCCGACCGTCGACAAGGGTCGCCGGACCTGGATCGCCATCACCTGCGGCGCTGGCGCCGTCGGCGGCGCGGCAGTGGCCGTGCCCTTCGTCAGCACCTTCGCCCCCTCCGAGCGCGCTCGCGCCGCGGGTGCCGCCGTTGAGGTCGATATCAGCGCCATGCAGCCCGGCGAAAAGCTCACGGTCGAATGGCGCGGCAAGCCGGTGTGGATCCTCCGCCGCACGCCTGAGCAACTGGCCACCTTGCCCAAGTTGGAGGGCGAACTCGCCGATCCCAAGAGCGACCGCAAGGCTTACCCAACGCCCGCTTACGCGAAGAACCAGCACCGCTCGATCAAGCCCGAGTTCTTCGTCGGCGTGGGCATCTGCTCGCACCTGGGCTGCTCGCCCTCTGACAAGTTTCAGCCAGGCGCGCAGCCTTCGCTGCCTGACAACTGGGCGGGCGGTTTCCTCTGCCCCTGCCACGGCTCCACCTTCGATCTGGCCGGCCGCGTGTTCAAGAACAAGCCGGCGCCCGACAACCTGGAAGTGCCGCCGCACATGTACCTGTCGGACACCACGCTGTTGATCGGCGAAGACAAGAAGGCCTGAGTGCCCCGCGCACCCCGCAGTAACCCCTGAAGACCGAGGTCAAGATGGCTGAATTCAAGGAAGCGCCGGCCGGTTCGTCGCCGCTGACGCAGACGACGGTGTGGCTCGAGAACCGTTTCCCGACCGCCTTTGCTGGCTACAAGCAGCACCTGTCGGAGTACTACGCGCCGAAGAACTTCAACTTCTGGTATTTCTTCGGCAGCCTCTCGCTGCTGGTGCTGGTGATTCAGATCGTGACGGGCATCTTCCTGGTCATGCACTACAAGCCCGACGCGGCCAAGGCCTTCGAGTCGGTCGAATACATCATGCGCGACGTGCCCTGGGGCTGGCTGGTGCGCTACATGCACAGCACGGGCGCCAGCGCCTTCTTCGTCTGCGTCTACCTGCACATGTTCCGCGGGCTCATCTACGGCAGCTACAAGAAGCCGCGTGAGCTGGTCTGGATCTTCGGTTGCGCCATCTTCCTGTGCCTGATGGCCGAAGCCTTCATGGGCTACCTGCTGCCCTGGGGCCAGATGTCGTACTGGGGCGCCCAGGTGATCATCAACCTGTTCGCGGCCATTCCCTTCGTCGGCGAAGACCTCTCGCTGCTGATCCGCGGTGACTTCGTCGTCGGCGACGCCACGCTGAACCGCTTCTTCGCCTTCCACGTGATCGCTGTGCCGCTGGTGCTGCTGGGTCTGGTGGTGGCGCACCTGCTGGCGCTGCACGATGTGGGTTCGAACAACCCCGACGGCGTGGAGATCAAGGCCAAGAAGGACCCGAAGACCGGCATCCCGCTCGACGGCATTCCTTTCCACCCGTACTACACCGTGCACGACATCATGGGCGTGTCGGTGTTCCTGATGCTCTTCACGGCGGTGATCTTCTTCGCCCCGGAGATGGGCGGCTACTTCCTCGAGTACAACAACTTCATCCCGGCCGACCCGCTGAAGACGCCGGCGCACATCGCCCCGGTGTGGTACTTCACGCCCTACTACTCGATGCTGCGCGCCGTGACCGACGACATGGTCAACGTGCTGGCGGGCCTCACCGCCCTGGCCGGTGTGCTGGCTTTCCTGAAGGGTGGCTTCACGGGCATCTGGAAGTGGGTGCCGCTGGGCGCCGCCATCGTGGGCGCCATCCTGCTCAAGACCTTCGACGCGAAGTTCTGGGGCGTGGTGGTGATGGGCGTGGCCGTGCTGATCATGTTCCCGCTCCCCTGGCTGGACCGCAGTCCGGTGCGCAGCATCCGCTACCGTCCGAACTGGAACAAGTGGCTGTACGCCGTGTTCGTGATCAACTTCTTCGTGCTCGGCTACCTGGGTATCAAGCCGCCGTCAGAGATCGGCACCCTGGTGTCGCAGGCTGGCACGCTGTTCTATTTCGGCTTCTTCCTGCTCATGCCCTGGTGGAGCCGCATCGGCGAGTTCAAGGCGGTGCCTGACCGCGTGACCTTCCAGCCTCACTGACGCGCGGCATCCAGAAGAACATCATGATGAAGAACCTCATCCAAACGCTGCTGCGGGCCTTGACGGCTGCGCTTGTGCTCGCTGGCTCTGCGCAAGCCGCCGGTGGCGGCATCGAGTGGGACAAGTTCCCCTCCAAGCGCGTGAACGACATGGCAGCGCTGCAGAACGGCGCCAAGCTGTTCTCCAACTACTGCCTGAACTGCCATGCCGCCGGCTTCATGCGCTACAACCGGCTGCGCGACATCGGCCTCACCGAAGAGCAGATCAAGGACAACCTGATCTTCACCGGCGCCAAGGTCGGTGACGTCATGCACGTGGCGCTGCAGCCCAAGGACGCCAAGGAATGGTTCGGTGGCGTGCCGCCCGACCTGACGCTGATCGCGCGTTCGCGCTCGGCCGCCGGCAAGGGCACGGGCGCCGACTACATCTACACCTACCTGCGCACCTACTACCGCGACGAGACCAAGGCCACGGGCTGGAACAACGCCGCCTTCCCGGGCGTGGGCATGCCCCACGTGCTGTGGGAACTGCAGGGCCAGCAGCGTGCGGTGTACGTCGATCAGAAAGACCCGCACGACGCCACCAAGACGGTGCAGGTGCTGAAGGGCTTCGAGCCCATCACCGCAGGCACCATGAGCACGGCCGATTACAACAGCGCCGTCGCTGACCTGGTGGCCTACCTGCAGTGGATGGGCGAGCCGGTGCAGAGCAGCCGCGTGCGTCTGGGCGTGTGGGTGTTGATCTTCCTGGCGGGCTTCACCGTCATCGCGTGGCGCCTGAACGCCGCGTACTGGAAGGACATCAAGTAGTGCGATCCGCCAGGTCCGGCCGTCCCGGCGGGGCCTGCAGCGCAGTGGGGGCAAAATGCACCCACTGCGTTTTTGTTTTTTGAAGAGATAACGAAAGGCCCCACGCCATGATGGTGCTGTACTCCGGAACGACCTGCCCCTATTCGCACCGCTGCCGCTTCGTGCTGTTCGAGAAGGGCATGGATTTCGAGATCCGCGATGTGGACATCTTCGCCAAGCCCGAAGACATCGCACTGATGAACCCGTACAACGAGGTGCCCATCCTGGTGGAGCGCGACCTCATCCTGTACGAGAGCCACATCATCAACGAGTACATCGACGAGCGTTTCCCGCATCCGCAGCTGATGCCCGGCGATCCGGTGGCGCGTGCGCGAGTGCGCCTGTTCCTCTTCAACTTCGAGAAGGAGCTGTTCAGCAACGTCAACCTGCTCGAAGGCCGCGGCGTGAAGGCCACCGAGAAGCAGCTGGAGAAGGCGCGCGAGCAGATCCGCGACCGCCTCACGCAGCTGGCGCCCATCTTCCTGAAGAACAAGTACATGCTGGGTGACGACTTCAGCATGCTGGACGTCGCGATCGCACCGCTGCTGTGGCGTCTGGATTACTACGGCATCGACCTCAGCAAGAACGCGGTGCCGCTCTTGAAGTACGCCGAGCGCATCTTCTCGCGCCCCGCCTACATCGAGGCGCTGACGCCCTCGGAAAAGGTCATGCGCAAGTGATGCGCAGTTGAGAGCTGCCGACATGGCCGTCACACCTGACAACCAGGGCACCTCGACCCGCCCCTACTTGCTGCGCGCGCTGCACGACTGGTGCACCGACAACGGCTTCACGCCCTACATAGCGGTCTTCGTCGGCCCTGGTGTACAGGTGCCGATGGAGTACGTGAAGAACAACGAGATCGTGCTCAACGTCGGTTTCGAGGCCACCTCGAGTCTGCAGTTGGGCAACGAGTTCATCGAGTTCAAGGCGCGGTTTGGCGGCGTCTCGCGCGAGATCCGGGTGCCGGTGGACCACGTCGTGGCCATCTACGCCCGCGAAAACGGGCAGGGCATGGCTTTTCCGGTGCCGACCGACGTGGCGGCTCGCGCCAGCGAGACGAACACCGAGCCGGCCGCGCCCCGCGGCTTGCGCCTGGCACGCAGCGACACCGATGAGGCCGCCGATGCCGCGCCGGCGCCTGCAGCGCCCAGCACAGACTCGCCGCCACCCGCCGGCCCGCCTGAACCGGCCGGCCCGGCGCCCAGCGGCCGCCCAGCGCTCAAGCGAATCAAGTAGGGGCCAGCGGCCCTCAAGAACCGGCGCGCGCTGCAGGGCGCGCGCACCCTAGAATTTCAGCGCGCCGGCTTAGCTCAGTTGGTAGAGCACCCGCCTTGTAAGCGGAAGGTCTTCGGTTCGATTCCGAAAGCCGGCACCACCCAAGCCCACCCGCTCGGCAGGCTTCAGGCCTGGCGCGGCAGCACTTTCACCTTCACGGCCATGCCGTGCCCGTGTTGGCGCAGCAGCGCCTCAATGGCCGGCAGCAATTGCCGCAGCTTGGCCGCTGCCGCGGCGTTGGCCACCAGCAGCACCCAGCCCTCTTCGTCCAGCGGCCCGGCCCGCACCACGCCATGCAGCCCGGCAGGCAGCACCTCGGCAGCAAGGGCCAGCAGCGCCTGGCTGGCCCGCACGCGCTGCAGCAGCCCGCCCAGCGTCTCGTTGCTGCGCAGGGCCGAAGCCACGGCCAGTGCTGAAGTGGAGCCGGGTTGAGCCATCGTCACCCGAGTCTATCGACCTCCCCGGCCCGGGCAAGCCCGGGCAGCCCTGCAGCGCTCGGGGCCCCGGAAGGCGGGTGATAAACTGCTTCGCTTTGCTCGACGCGCCCGAATCGTGGGCGAGCCTGTGGCCCCCAGGGCCCGCAGGCGAGCCCGAACTCTGCGCTTGCAAGCGGCCCGCGTGGCCCCAGATAGACCTGCTGCAGCTCCCCCATCGCCACGTCCGTGCGCCCTGTCCACAGGGCCCTGCGGCGCCGGCCACCGCAACACGAGAACCCGACGCCGCATGTTTCCCAAGATCCTGACCCAGATTTTCGGCAGCCGGAACGAGCGCCTCCTGAAGACCTACCGGCGCCTCGTGGACAAGGTCAACGGCATGGAGCCGCAGTACGAGAAGCTCAGCGACGCCGAGCTCCGAGCCAAGACCGACGAGTTCCGCCAGCGCGTAGCAGCCGGTACCTCGCTCGATGACATCCTTCCCGAGGCCTTCGCTGTGGTGCGAGAAGGCGGCAAGCGCGCGCTGAAGATGCGGCACTTCGATGTGCAGCTCATCGGTGGCATGACGCTGCACCAGGGCAAGATCGCCGAGATGCGCACCGGTGAAGGCAAGACGCTGATGGCGACCCTGCCGGTCTACCTCAATGCACTGGCCGGCAAGGGCGTGCACGTGGTGACGGTGAACGACTACCTCGCCCGCCGCGACGCCGAGTGGATGGGGCGCCTGTACAACTTCCTCGGCCTGACCGTCGGCGTGAACGTGCCCGGGATGGGGCGCGAAGAGAAGCAGGCCGCCTACGCGGCCGACGTCACGTACGGCACGAACAACGAGTTCGGCTTCGACTATCTGCGCGACAACATGGTGATGGACACGCGCGACCGTGTGGCGCGCGGCCTGAACTACGCCATCGTCGACGAGGTCGACTCCATCCTGATCGACGAAGCCCGCACGCCGCTGATCATCAGCGGGCAGGCCGAAGACCACACCGAGATGTATGTGCGCATCAACGCCATCGTCCCGGCGCTGAAGAAGCAGATCGGCGAGGCCGACGTCCGCACCGGCGAAGGCGTCATCGAGGCCGGCGACTTCACGGTCGACGAGAAGACGCACCAGGTCTTCCTCACCGAATCGGGCCACGAGAAGGCCGAGCAGATGCTGCTGCAGGCCGGCCTGCTGGCCGAAGGCGCGAGCCTTTATGACCCGGCCAACATCGCGCTGATGCACCACGTCTACGCGGCGCTGCGGGCCAACCACCTCTACAACCGCGACCAGCACTACGTGGTGCAGAACGGCGAGGTCGTCATCGTCGACGAGTTCACCGGCCGCCTGATGACGGGCCGGCGCTGGAGCGATGGCCTGCACCAGGCCGTGGAAGCCAAGGAAGGCGTGCAGATCCAGAGCGAGAACCAGACGCTCGCCTCGGTCACCTTCCAGAACTACTTCCGCATGTACGGCAAGCTGGGCGGCATGACCGGCACGGCCGACACCGAGGCCTACGAGTTCCAGGAGATCTACGGCCTGGAGACGGTGGTGATTCCGCCGAACCGGCCCACCATCCGCAAGGACGACAACGACCTCATCTACAAGACGGCCAAGGAGAAGTACGACGCTGTCACGAAAGACATTCGCGATTGCCATGAGCGCGGCCAGCCTGTGCTGGTGGGTACCACCAGCATCGAGAACAGCGAGCTCATCAGCGAGCTGCTGACCAAGGCCAAGCTCCCGCACCAGGTGCTGAACGCCAAACAGCACGCGAAGGAAGCCGAGATCGTGGCCCAGGCTGGCCGGCCAGGCGTGATCACCATCGCCACCAACATGGCTGGCCGCGGCACCGACATCGTGCTGGGTGGCAACGTCGAGAAGCAGATCCAATTCCTGGAAGAAGACGCCAGCCTGTCGCCGGACGAGCGGGCCGCGCGCGCGCAGAAGCTGAAGGACGAGTGGCAAGCGCTGCACGAGCAGGTCAAGGCCGCCGGCGGCCTGCGCATCGTGGCCACCGAGCGCCACGAGAGCCGCCGCATCGACAACCAGCTGCGGGGCCGTTCGGGCCGCCAGGGCGACCCGGGTGCCAGCCGCTTCTACCTGAGCCTGGACGACCCGCTGATGCGCATCTTCGCGGGCGACCGCGTGCGGGCCATCATGGACCGCCTGAAGATGCCCGAGGGCGAAGCCATCGAAGCCGGCATCGTCAACCGCAGCATCGAGAGCGCCCAGCGCAAGGTGGAAGCGCGCAACTTCGACGTGCGCAAGCAGCTGCTGGAGTACGACGACGTCGCCAACGACCAGCGCAAGGTGATCTACCAGCAGCGCAACGAGATCCTGGAGGCGCAAAACCTCGACGAGCAGATCGCCAACCTGCGCCAGAGCGCCATGACCGCCGTGGTGCACACCTACGTGCCGCCGCAGTCGCTGGAAGAGCAGTGGGATCTGGACGCCCTGGAGCGCGTGCTGCGCGACGAGTGGCAGCTTGAACTGCCGCTGAAGGCTGACGTCGAGAAGAGCGACTCCACCACCGACGAGGACATCGTCGAGCGCGTCGTGGCGGCTGCGAATGCGCAGTTCCAGGCCAAGATCGACGTCGTCGGCGCCGAGCAGTTCACGCCCTTCATGCGCATGGTGCTGCTGCAGAGTATCGACAGCCACTGGCGCGAGCACCTGGCGGCGCTGGACTACCTGCGCCAGGGCATCCACCTGCGCGGCTACGCCCAGAAGAACCCCAAGCAGGAGTACAAGCGCGAGGCCTTCGAGCTCTTCAGCCAGCTGCTGGACGTGGTGAAGATGGAAGTCACCCGCATCCTGATGACGGTGCGCATCCAGAGCCAGGACCAGGTGGCCGAAGCCGCCCAGGTGATGGAAGCCCAGGCCAGCCAGCTGGCCAACGTGACCTACACCCACCCCAACGAGGACGGCAGCGTCTCGCAGGAAACCGACCCGGCCACGCTCGCGCAAGAGGTGCCGAAGGTGGGGCGCAACGACCCCTGCCCGTGCGGCAGCGGCAAGAAGTACAAGGCCTGCCACGGCCGGCTGGCCTGAACATCGGCGGGGCCCGAACGCCCCGCACGGCCGGTAAGCACGGGGCCCTCTCGGGCCCCGCGCATTTCCAGGGTTAACCACCCCCGCAGCTGCGGGTTGTGAGCCCCAAGGGCGGTGCCTATCGTCATTCATTACCTTTCCACTGTTGGAGGTGTGACATGACGTTCCGACGAACCGCAGCCGGCCTGGCCCTCGTGGCGCTGGCCGCCGGTGCCCAGGCCAACACCGTGTTGTCCGAGAGCTTCGACAACGTGGCCTCCTTGCCAGCTTCCGGCTGGGCGCAGGTCAACCTGAGCGCCGCACCGGTGGGGCAACCCTGGTTCCAGGGCAACGCAGGCATCTTCACGGCCGCGTCGGGCGCCCCGAACGCGTACATCGCGGCCAGTTTCCTCAGCACGGGCAGCACCACTGGCGCCATCAGCAATTGGCTGATGACGCCCGTGATCGCGCTCGACAACACCAGCGTGCTCAGCTTTCTGTTCCGCGCGGCGGGTGACGGCTTCCTCGACAAGGTCGAGGTGCGCCTCAGCACCAGCGGCGCGAGCACCAGCGTGGCCGATTTCTCCACCCTGGTCGGCAGCTTCCAGGCCTCCACCGACACCGGCTGGGTCGGCCTGAGCTACACCCTCGGCAGTGTGGCCGCGCCCACCAGCGGGCGGCTGGCCTTCCGCTACGTTGTCGACAGCGTCGCGACCGCCGGCAACTACATGGGCATCGACAACGTTGTCGTCACCTCCGCCATCCCGGAACCCGGGACCTGGCTCTTGATGGGTTTGGGTGTGGCAGGTCTTCTGCTGCGCCGCCGTGTCACCTCTTGAAGGATCTCCACACATGAAGCGCATGTTCTTACGGTCGGTCGGGGTCGCTGCTGCGGCCTTGGCGCTGGGCAGTGCTGCCCAGGCCCAGCAGGTTGAAGTCCGCTCCGAGGGTGCGGCGAAGGCCCGCGCCACGATGGAGGCCTCGATGAAGGCCGCTGCCCGTGGGCAGAAGGTGGGCATGCTCACCGGCAAGCTGAACCCGCAGCCGCAAAAGCTGGCTGGTGGTGTCGTGGCCCAGGAACTGGACGCCACGACCATGGTGTATTCGGTGGCCCGCATCAACGCCGATGGCGTGGTGGAGATGGTTTGCGTCAACGGCGCCGAAGCCGCCGCCAAGGCCCTGAAGGCCCCGGCCTTCGCCAAGCGCGTGACCCAACTGTCGAAGGAGCAGACCCATGTCAGCAAGTAAGCGCTTCAGCCTCCAGGCGCTGCTCGGCGCCACCGTTTTCGCCGGTGCAATGTTGACGGCAGGCCAGGCCCAGGCCCAGGCCACGATCATCATCAACAACATCAACGCGGCAGGTGTCGGCTTCAACGACCCTACACCGGCAACGCCGGTCGGTGGCAACACGGGCACGACGATCGGGCAGCAACGCCTGATCGCCTTCACCTACGCCGCCAACATCTGGGGTGCCACGCTCACGAGCACGCAACCCATCATCATCAACGCGCAGTTCACGCCGCTCACCTGCACGGCCACGAGTGGCGTGCTTGGCAGCGCCGGTGCCACGCAGATCTTCCGCAATTTCGCCAACGCACCGAAGACCGAAACCTGGTACAGCTATGCGCTGGCCAACCGCATCGCGGGTGCCTACCTGGGCACGGCCAACGCGCCGCAGATCAACTCGAACTTCAACTCCAACCTGGGAACGATCGGGTGCCTGGAGGCCTCGGGCTGGTACTACGGTCTCGACAGCAACCAGGGCACGCTGATCGATTTCGTCGCCGTGCTGCAGCACGAGATGGCGCACGGCCTGGGCTTCCAGACCTTCACGAACGGCAGCACCGGGGCTCTCAACGGCGGCTTCCCCTCGATCTGGGACCACTTCCTGTTCGGCACCACCGCCGGCAAGCTGTGGAAGGACATGACCAACGCCGAGCGCGTCGCCTCGGCGATCAGCGTCAACGGCCTGGTGTGGACGGGTGCGAACGTCAACGGGGCGATTCCCAGCGTGCTGCGCATGGGCCAGGCTGCGGTGGTGGTCAGCGGCGCGGGCGCAGGCAGCGCGGCGGGCACCTACATCGCCGGTGATTCGACGCTCGGTCCGGCCATCCTCGGCCCCTCCATCAGCGGCCAGATCATGCCGGTGGTGGAGCAAGGTGCCGGTACCGGCGCGGGCTGCCTCCCGCTCAACGATGCCAACACGCGTGCCGTCAACGGCAACATCGCCTTGATCGACCGTGGTGTCTGCGGCTTCGCCATCAAGGCCAAGAACGCGCAGAACGCGGGCGCCATCGGCGTCATCATCGTCAACAACGCAGCGGGCGCGCTGGCCCCGGGCGGCGCCGATGCCACGGTCACCATCCCGGTGCTGGGCATCACGCAGGCCGATGGCGTGATCATCAAGTCGGCCCTGAATACCCGCTCGCGGGCGCGCTCTGGCGTGACGGGCAGCTTCACGGTGTTCGGCACGCAGTACACCGGCGCCGACCCGCTGGGCCGCGCGCTGATGTTCGCGCCGAACCCGTTCCAGGGTGGCTCTTCGGTGTCGCACTTCGATTCGTCGATGTTCCGCAACCAGCTGATGGAACCGGCGATCAACCCCGACCTGACGCAATCGGTGCTGCCGCCTGTCGACATGACCTACCGCCTGTTCCAGGACATCGGCTGGGAAGTCGGCCCGAACCCGCCTGCGCCCACGCGCAGCGCGCGCTGATTCAAGGCGCTCCAGCGCCCACAAGAACCCCGCCTCGGCGGGGTTTTTTCATGCCTGCGCCGAGGCTGCGGCGGGCGTAGGGCCTCACTACAATCTGCGCCCCTGACCCCTGCAGCACACTGCGAGACACCATGCCCGTGAACCTGTCGGCCCCCGATCCCCAGCGCCTGTTGCCCGTGCCCGGTGTGCGCATCGGCGTGGCCATGGCCGGCGTGCGCAAGGCCAACCGCCGTGACCTGGTGGTGTTTGCGCTGGACGCAGGCAGCCTGGTGGCCGGCGTGTTCACGAACAACCGTTTCTGCGCTGCGCCGGTGCAGCTGTGCCGTGAGCACCTGGCGGCCTCGCCAGCGGTGCGGGCGCTGGTGGTGAACACCGGCAATGCCAATGCCGGCACTGGCGCCGACGGCCTGCAACGCGCACGCCGCACCTGCGCAGCACTGGCCGGCCTGATGGGCCTGCAGCCGGCGCAAGTGCTGCCGTTTTCCACTGGCGTGATCATGGAAACGCTGCCGGTGGAACGCATCGAGGCCGGCCTGCCCGCCGCCCTGGCCGCGCTGCAGCCGGCCGCTTGGGGCGAAGCCGCTGCCGGCATCATGACCACCGACACCCTGCCCAAGGCCGCTTCGCGCCAGGTGCAGGTGGGCGGGCGCACCGTCACGCTCACCGGCATCAGCAAGGGCGCCGGCATGATCCGCCCGAACATGGCCACGATGTTGGGCTTCCTGGCCATGGACGCCGTGATCGACGCCGCCACGCTGCAGGCGCTGGCGCGCCACGCGGCCGACGCCAGCTTCAACCGCATCACCATCGACGGCGACACCTCCACGAACGACAGCTTCGTGCTGATGGCCACGCAGCAGGCCGGCCACGCGTGCATCACCTCACTGGATTCGGCCGATGGCCAGGCGCTGGCCGCCGCCGTGGTCTCGCTGTCGCAGGAACTGGCCCAGGCCATCGTGCGCGACGGCGAAGGCGCCACCAAGTTCATCACCGTGCAGGTGCAGGGCGGGCGCGACGAGGCCGAGTGCAAGCTGGCCGCCTACGCCATCGCCCACAGCCCGCTGGTGAAGACCGCGTTTTTCGCCAGCGACCCCAACCTCGGCCGCATCCTGGCCGCCGTGGGCTACGCCGGCATCGGCGACCTGGACCAGGGACTGATCGACCTGCACCTGGACGACGTGCACGTGGTCACCCAGGGCGGCCGCCACCCGGCCTACCGCGAAGAAGACGGCCAGCGCGTGATGAAGCAGACCGAGATCACCGTGCGCGTGCACCTGCACCGCGGCCCGGCCGAAGCCACCGTGTGGACCTGCGACCTGTCTCACGACTACGTGAGCATCAACGCCGACTACCGTTCATGACGCCCCCCGCCCCGGCGGCGCTGGCGTGAAGGGGCGCCCCTGCCGCTGATTCCGAAGCTGCCGGAAGGCGACCTGCTGCGCGACGCCACCTACCGGCGTCTGTGGCTGTCCATCGTCACCAGTTCCTTCGGCAACCAGGTGATGATGCTGGCGCTGCCGCTGACGGCGGCGGTGCTGCTGCAGGCCACGCCCACGCAGATGGGGCTGCTCACGGCCATCGAGCTGCTGCCCTTCCTGCTGTTTTCCTTGCCTACGGGCGTGTGGCTGGATCGTGTGCGCAAGTTGCCGGTCTACGTGGCCGGTGAGACCGCCATTGCCCTCGCCGCGGCCAGCGTGCCGCTGGCGTGGTGGATGGGCTGGCTGAACATGGGCTGGCTCTACGTGGTGGGCTTCATGCTCGGCGCCGTGCACACGGTGGCCGGCACCGCCGCGCAGGTGGTGTTGACGCAGGTGGTGGCGCGCGACCGCCTCGTTGAAGCGCATGCCAAGAACGCGCTGGCCACCTCGGGGGCCGAGGTGGTGGGGCCGGGCCTGGCCGGCGCCTTGATCCGCATCTTCGGCGCGCCGCTGGCGCTGCTGGTGAACGCGGTGCTGCTGCTGAGTTCGGCGCTGATCCTGCGGGGCATCGCCATCACCGAGCGCCGCGAGCCGCGGCCGCCCGGCCACTTCTGGCGGGATATGGCCGTGGGCCTGCGTTTCGTCACCGGCACGCGGCTGCTGGTGACGCTGGGTGTGCTGATGGCCGTCTGGCAGATGTGCCACTACGCGGCGGTGACGGTGCAGATCCTCTTCGCCACGCGCACGCTGGGCCTGAGCGAACACGCCGTGGGCCTTTGCTACATGGGCATGGGCGTGGGCACCATCACCGGCAGCGTGCTGGGCCGGCGCGTGAGCGACCGCATCGGCCCCGGCCCCTGCCTCGTGGTGGGCTACGCCATCTGCGGCCTGGGCTGGCTGCTGCTGGCGGTGGCGCCGGCCAACGCCTGGGGCGTGGCCGCCTTTGCGCTGATGCTGATGAGCTTCACCACCGGCGCCGTGTTCATCTTCATCAACTTCCTGGCGCTGCGCCAGGCGGTGACGCCCGAACCGCTGCTGGGCCGCATGACGAGCACGATGCGCTGGATCACGCTGCTGGCCGCCGCGCCCGGCGCGTTGCTGGGCGGTTGGCTGGGCGACCACTTCGGCCTGCGCTCGGCTCTGGCCTTTGCGGGCGGTGTCTCGATGCTGCTGGTGGTGGTGGCCTGGCGCATGCCACTGATCCGCGAATTGAAGGCCCTGCCCGAGCAGGAGCGTGAATCGGAATGGCTGGGGCTGGAGGCCGAGGTGCGCCGGCCTGATTGAGCGCGGCTGGGCCGGCGTGGTTCAGCGGCCGGGGCGCTGCGGTTCGAGGGGCGGGTGCCGGTCGACCGCGTCGGTGATCAGCCCGTCCACGCCCAGCGCTTGCAGGCGCTGCACGTCGGCTTCATCGTTCACCGTGTAGCAAAGCGCGCGCAGGCCGGCGGCATGCAGCGCGGTGCGCAGCGCCACATCCATCAGCCTGTGCTGGGTGATCACGGCCACGCAGCCCAGCGCCTGGGCGCGCGCCACCGGGTCGGGCGGCAGGGCGTCCAGCAGCAGCGCGCGGGGCAGGGCGGGTGCCGCAACACGGGCGGCCTGCAGCGCAGCTTCCGAGAAAGAGCTCAGCAGCGGCGGCACGGCCGCGTCGGCCCACAAGCGCGCGCAGGCGGAGGCCACGGCGGCGCCAGTGGCCGCCTCGGTGCCCGGCGTGGGCTTGATCTCGACGTTCAGGCGGCAGCCCTCGGCCTGCACCCAGGCGGCCACGGCGTCCAGGCGGGGCAGCGGCTCGCCGGCGTAGCCCGGGCTGTGCCAGCTGCCGGCGTCCAGCAGCGCCAGTTCGGCCCAGGCGCGCTGGCCCGCCACGCCCTGGCCGTTGGTGGTGCGCTCCAGCGTGGCGTCGTGCAGCAGGAAGGGCACGCCGTCGGCGCTGAGTTTCACATCGCACTCGAAGGCGCGGTAGCCGTGCGCGGCGCCCAGGCGGAAGGCGGCCAGCGTGTTCTCGGGTGCCAGCTTGCCGGCGCCGCGGTGGGCCAGCCAGCAGGGGTAGGGCCAGGGGAGCATCGGGGCATTCTCGCGCCAGTCCGCGCCGCGGGCGGCCTGGCTGCGTGGGTTTGCGGGCGCCGCCCGGGCGCCGGCGGCGGGTTTTGGGACAATCCGAGGGTCTGCCCCAGGCGGGTGGTGTCTGCGCCTTGTTTGCGCCGCTGCCGCGCCCGCCCTCTCGAAAGCCCCATGAACGCACCGCTGCCCTTGTCTGCGCCCCTGCACGCCACCCCGGCGGGCCTGCCCGAAGACGGCGATGCATCGGTGGGGGGCGCCGCGCGCCTGCGCGAGATTCCCTACAACTACACCTCGTTCTCCGACCGCGAGATCGTGCTGCGCCTGCTGGGCCCGCGCGCCTGGGAGATCCTGAACCTGCTGCGGCAGGAGCGCCGCACCGGCCGCAGCGCGCGCATGCTCTACGAGGTGCTGGGCGACATCTGGGTGGTGCAGCGCAACCCCTACCTCGAAGACGACCTGCTCGACAACCCCAAGCGCCGCGCGATGCTGATCGAGGCGCTGAACCACCGCCTCAGCGAAGTGGCCAAGCGCCGCGACGCCGCGGCCACAGCCCCCGGCGCCGACAGCGACCCGCAGCGCGACGCGCTGGTGGGCGAGCTGCTCACCGCCGCCCGCGGCGCGGTGGAGGCCTTCGCCGCGCACTTCCGCGCCGTGTGGGACCTGCGCAAGGCCACGCGCCGCGCCCTGGGCCGCGCCACGGCCAAGGACAACATCAAGTTCGACGGCCTCTCGCGCGTGAGTCACGTGACCGACGCCACCGACTGGCGCGTGGAGTACCCCTTCGTCGTGCTGACCCCTGACACCGAGGCCGAGATGGCCGCGCTGGTGAAGGGCTGCATCGAGCTGGGCCTGACCATCATCCCGCGCGGCGGCGGCACCGGCTACAACGGCGGCGCCGTGCCTTTGACGTGGAAGAGCGCGGTCATCAACACCGAGAAGCTCGAAGCCCTGGGCGCGGTGGAGATGAAGCTGCTGCCGGGCCTGAGCGAGCCCGTGGCCACCATCACCAGCGAAGCCGGCGTCGTCACGCAGCGCGTGGCCGACGCGGCCGAGAAGGCCGGTTTCGTGTTCGCGGTGGACCCCACCAGCGCCGAGGCCAGCTGCATCGGCGGCAACATCGCCATGAACGCTGGCGGCAAGAAGGCCGTGCTCTGGGGCACGGCGCTGGACAACCTGGCCAGCTGGCGCATGGTGACGCCGCAGGCGCAGTGGCTGGAGGTCACGCGCCTGGACCACAACCTGGGCAAGATCCACGACGCCGAGGTGGCCAGCTTCGAGCTGAAGTACTTCGACGCCAGCGGCCAGGTGCTGCAACGCACCGAGCGGCTGGACATTCCGGGCCGCGTCTTCCGTAAAGAAGGCCTCGGCAAGGACGTCACCGACAAGTTCCTCGCCGGCCTGCCGGGCATCCAGAAGGAAGGCTGCGACGGCCTCATCACCAGCGCACGCTGGGTTCTGCACCGCATGCCGGCGCACACGCGCACGGTTTGCCTGGAGTTCTTCGGCAACCCGAAGGACGCGGTGCCGAGCATCGTGGAGATCAAGGACTACCTGTTCGGCCTGAAGGACCAAGGGGTCCTGCTTGCGGGCCTGGAGCACCTGGACGACCGTTACCTCAAGGCCGTGGGTTACGCCACGAAAAGCAAGCGCGCGCTGCAAGGCAGCGGCCTGCCGAAGATGGTGCTGATTGGCGACATCGTCGGCGACGACGAGAACGCCGTGGCCCGTGCGGCCAGCGAGGTGGTGCGCATCGCCAACTCGCGCGGCGGCGAGGGCTTCACGGCCGTCAGCGCCGAAGCGCGCAAGAAGTTCTGGCTCGACCGCAAGCGCACGGCCGCCATCGCCAAGCACACCAACGCCTTCAAGATCAACGAAGACGTGGTGATCCCGCTGCCGCGCATGGGCGAGTACACCGAGGGCGTGGAGCGCATCAACGTCGAGCTCAGCTTGCGCAACAAGCTCGAGCTGGTCAACGCCCTGAGCGCCTTCTTCCAGCGCGGCGCCCTGCCGCTGGGACGCAGCGACGATGCCGGCGAGATCCCGGGCGCCGAGCTGCTGGAAGACCGCGTGCAGCAGGCCCTGGCGCTGCTGGCCGAGGTGCGCGCGCTGTGGCAGCACTGGCTCGACCAGTTGGATGTGGTGCAGGGTGAAGGCAGCGGCGCCGAGGGTCAGACCTGCTTCCAGATGCTGCAAGACTGGCGCTGGCGCGCGAGCTGGAAGTCGCAGATCCTGAAGCCGCTGCAGGCGCTGTTCGCGGGCGATGCCTTCAAGCCGCTGCTCGACGAATGCCGCCGCATCCACAAGGACGTGTTGCGCGGCCGCGTGTGGATCGCGCTGCACATGCACGCCGGCGACGGCAACGTGCACACCAACATCCCCGTCAACAGCGACAACTACGCCATGTTGCAGACGGCCCATGAGGCCGTGGCCCGCGTGATGGCGCTGGCGCGGCGGCTGGGGGGCGTGATCAGCGGCGAGCACGGCATCGGCATCACCAAGCTCGAATTCCTGAGCGACGACGAGCTGGCGCCCTTTGCCGACTACAAGCGCCGTGTGGACCCCGAAGGCCGCTTCAACCGCGGCAAGCTGCTGCGCCTGCCCGGCGGCGAGGCCGACATCGCCGGCGGTGAACCGCGCCGCGCCGACCTGAGCGCGGCCTACACGCCCAGCTTCGGGCTGATGGGGCACGAGTCGCTGATCATGCAGCAGAGCGACATCGGCGCCATCAGCGAGAGCATCAAGGACTGCCTGCGCTGCGGCAAGTGCAAGCCGGTGTGCGCCACGCACGTGCCGCGCGCCAACCTGCTGTACAGCCCGCGCAACAAGATCCTGGCGACTTCGCTGCTGATCGAGGCCTTCCTCTATGAGGAGCAGACACGCCGCGGCGTCAGCGTCAAGCACTGGGAAGACTTCGAGGACGTCTCCGACCACTGCACGGTGTGCCACAAGTGCGAGAGCCCGTGCCCGGTGAAGATCGACTTCGGCGACGTCACCATGGCCATGCGCAACCTGCTGCGCAAGATGGGCAAGCAGAGCTTCCGCCCGGGCAAGGCCGCGGCCATGACCTTCCTGAACGCGACCAACCCGCAGACCATCAAGTTCATGCGCAGCGCGATGGTCGACGTGTGCTTCAAGGCCCAGCGTTTCATGAACGGCCTGCTCAAGCCGCTGGCGCGGCAACAGACCGCGGCGCCGCCGGCCACGCTGGGGCGCGCGCCGATCAAGGAACAGGTCATCCACTTCATCAACAAGAAGATGCCTGGCGGCCTGCCCAAGCGCAGTGCGCGCGCCTTGCTCGACATCGAGGACAAGGACTACGTGCCCATCATCCGCAACCCGGCCGCCACCACGGCCGAGACGGAGGCCGTGTTCTATTTCCCGGGCTGCGGCAGCGAGCGCCTGTTCAGCCAGGTGGGCCTGGCCACGCAGGCCATGCTCTGGCACGCCGGCGTGCAGACCGTGCTGCCGCCGGGCTACCTGTGCTGCGGCTACCCGCAGCGTGGCGCGGGCCAGGCCGACAAGGCCGAGAAGCTGATCACCGACAACCGCGTGCTCTTCCACCGCGTGGCCAACACGCTGAACTACCTGGACATCAAGACCGTGGTGGTCAGCTGCGGCACCTGCTACGACCAGTTGCAGGGCTACAAGTTCGAGGAGATCTTCCCCGGCTGCCGCATCGTCGACATCCACGAATACCTGCTGGAAAAGGGCATCACGCTGAATGCCGACCAGCAGGCCGGCTACCTGTACCACGACCCCTGCCACAGCCCGATGAAGCAGCAGGAGCCGATGAAGACGGTGAAGGCGCTGGTGGGCCCGAACGTGCTGAAGAACGAGCGCTGCTGCGGCGAGAGCGGCACCTTGGGCGTGACGCGGCCTGACATCAGCACGCAGGTGCGCTTTCGCAAGGAAGAAGAGCTGAAGAAGGGCGAGGCCGCGCTGCGCCAGATGATGGCGGCCACGCCAGGCTTGAGCGGTGCCGCGCAGGCCAACGTGAAGATCCTCACCAGTTGCCCCAGCTGCCTGCAGGGCCTGAAGCGTTATGAAGACGACATGAACAGCGGCCTGCTCGAAGCCGACTACATCGTCGTCGAGATGGCCCGCCTGATGCTGGGGGAAGACTGGCTACAGGCTTACGTGGCCAAGGCCAATGCCGGCGGTATCGAACGCGTGCTGGTCTAATCGAAGCATGAGCAGTACGAGCCCCCAACCCACCCACCTGACCCTGCACCAGACCTCGCGTGTGATGGAGGTGGGTTTCGATGACGGCTGCACCTTCCGCCTTCCCTTCGAGCTGCTGCGCGTGTACTCGCCCTCGGCCGAGGTGCAGGGCCACGGCCCTGGGCAGGAAGTGCTGCAGACCGGCAAGCGCGAGGTCAGCATCGTCGACATCAGCACCGTGGGCCATTACGCGGTGAAGCCGGTGTTCAGCGACGGCCACGAGAGCGGCCTCTTCAGCTGGACCTACCTCTACCAGCTGGGTGTGGAACAAGACCAGCGCTGGGCCGACTACGAAGCGCGGCTCCAGGCCGCCGGCGTCGACCGCGACGCACCCATGCCCGGCAAGGCCGGCGGCAGCGCCTGCAGCAGCCACTGAACCGAAAGGCAAGCACCATGGCGCAGACCCACTTCGGCTACCAAAGCGTCGACGAGAGCGAGAAGGCCCGCCATGTGCGCGGCGTCTTCGATTCGGTCGCCTCGAAGTACGACCTGATGAACGACGTGCTGTCCATGGGCCTGCACCGCGCCTGGAAGGCCTACACGGTGGCCGTGGCCGCCGTGCGCCCGGGCATGCAGGTGCTGGACATCGCAGGCGGTACGGGCGACCTGGCGCGTGCCTTCGCCAAGGCCGCGGGGCCAACAGGCCGCGTGGTGCTGACCGACATCAACGAGGCCATGCTGCGCGTGGGCCGCGACCGCCTGCTCGACGAAGGCCTGGTGCTGCCCACGGCCGCCTGCGATGCCGAGCACCTGCCGTTTGCCGACGCCAGCTTCGATCTCGTGAGCGTGGCCTTCGGCCTGCGCAACATGACGCACAAAGACCGCGCGCTGGCCGAGATGGCGCGCGTGCTCAAGTCGGGCGGCCGCTTGCTGGTGCTGGAGTTCAGCAAGCCCATGGCCGCGTTGCAGAAGCCGTACGACTGGTACTCGTTCAGTTTCATGCCGCTGATGGGCAAGCTGGTGGCGAAGGACGAGCAGAGCTACCGCTACCTCGCCGAGAGCATCCGCATGCACCCCGACCAGGCCACGCTCAAGGGCCTGATGAAGGACGCGGGCTTCGGCCACGTCGATGTGCACAACCTGGCCGGCGGTATCGTCGCCCTGCACGCGGGCATCAAGTGCTGAACCGGCTGCGGCGCCTCAAGAGCGCTGCGCCTTGGCGGCGGGCGCGGGCCGCGCAACGGGAAGCGCGGGCGCGGCAGCTGCAGGTCGACGAGCTGCTGCACCTGGCTCGCATGAGTTTCATGCGCCTGCAGCTGGCCTGGGACACGGCCGACCTCGGCGCTCTGGGCGAACTGGCCACCCAGCAGTTGCTGGACGAGTTGCGCGATCAACTCGCGCAGCGCGGCCCCGGTCCGAACCACACCGAGGTGCTGCAGCTGCAGGCCCGCCTGCTCTCGCTGGACGACCTGCACGAAGCCATGTTGGCCAGTGTCGAATTCACGGGGCTGATCCGCGAGCACCAGGCCCATGAGGCCGCACCCTTCCGCGAGCTGTGGATGCTGGCCAGCGTGAAGGCCGCTGGCCCGGGCTGGAAGCTGGCCCGGGTGCAGTCGCTCTCATGACGTTTCCGTGACGGCGCGCCCTGCCTCAGGCTGGAGTGAAGTGAGGTTCCTGGTGCCCGCGCGCGACGTGAACTTGTGCCATCCGAGGGCCCCGTACAGGGGGTCTCCAGGGCCCAATTTCCGCTGGGGGCAGCGGTTACACTGGCCCGCTTTTCGAGGGGCTGCACCGGCTGTTCGAAGCCGGGCAGGCTGCCTGAGAACGCCCCCCGACCCCTGGGCGGGCGGCGTCCGCAACACCCAAGGACAGATCGCATGAGGCTGAAGATGTTCAAGACCCCCTCGCTGGCCCAGCGCAGCACCCGCGTGCTGGCGCTCACCCTGCTGGCCAGTGCTGCCGTGATGGTGGCCGGTTGCGGCGAGAAGAAGGACAAGGCCGCCAGCCAGACCGCGGCCAAGGTGAACAAGGACGAGATCACCGTCCACCAGATCAACTTCGTGCTGCAGCAGCAGCGCGGCCTCAAGCCCGAGCAGGCCGATGTCGCCAGCCGCCAGATCCTGGAGCGTCTGGTGGACCAGCAGCTCACGCTGCAAAAGGGCGAAGACCAGAAGATCGACCGCGACCCGCGCGTGGTGCAGCAGCTGGAAGCCGCGCGGCGCGAGATCCTCTCGCGCGCCTACCTCGAGAAGGTCGGCGAGGCCGCACCCAAGCCCACGCCCGAAGAGATCAAGAAGTACTACGACGAGAAGCCCGCGCTCTTCCGTGAACGCCGCATCTACAGCATCCAGGAAATCTCCATCGAGGCGCGCCCTGAGCAGGTGACCGAGCTGCGCGAGCAGCTCGCGGGGGCCAAGAACATCAACGAGTTCGTCGAGTACCTGAAGGCCAAGGAATTCCGCTTCAACGGCAACCAGGCCGTGCGTGCGGCCGAGCAGCTGCCGCTGAACAGCCTGGACGCCTTCGCGCGCATGAAGGACGGCCAGGCCATGCTGGTGCCCGCACCCAACGGCGTGCAGGTCATCGTGCTGGCCGGTTCGCGCAACCAGCCCGTGGGTGAAGACCAGGCCCGCCCGGCCATCGAGGCCTACCTGCTCAACGAGCGCAAGCGCAAGCTGGTGGAAGACGAACTCAAGGCCCTGCGTGCCGCGGCCAAGATCGAGTATGTCGGCAAGTTCGCGGCAGCCGCAGCCTCGGCGCCGGCGTCAGCCGCGCCAGCTGCGCCGGCGGCCAGCACGGGCCTGTCGTCCACTGACATCACCAAGGGCATGGGCCTGAAGTGATGAGACCTGCCCTGAAGAAACTGTTGGCAGGCGTGGCGCTGGGCGCCGCTGCCTGGCTGGCCTGGGCCCCTGCGGCCCTGGCCCAGGCCACGGCGGCCCCTGCGGCTGCCCCTGCGGCCGAGTACCGCATCGGCCCGGGTGACGTTGTGCGTGTGGCGGTCTACCAGAACCCCGATCTGCAACTGGAGACGCGCGTCACCGATGCCGGTCTGGTCAGCTACCCGCTGCTGGGCAGCCTGCGCGTGGCCGGCCTCACCATCAACGACCTGGAGCGGCTCATCGCCGACGGCCTGCGCAACGGCAACTTCGTGCGCCAGCCCCAGGTGACGGTGTCGCTGCTGCAGGTGCGCGCGCACCAGGTGAGCGTACTGGGTCAGGTCAACCGCCCCGGCCGCTACCCGCTGGAAACGGCCAACATGCGCCTGACGGAAGTGCTGGCCACGGCCGGTGGCGTGGCGCCCTCGGGCTCGGATCTCGTGGTGCTCAGCGGTCAGCGCGAGGGCAAGCCCTTCCGCGCCGAGATCGACCTGCCCACGCTGTTCGCGGCGGCCGGCAGCGAGAAGGACGTGCCCGTGCTCAACGGCGACACCGTCTGGGTCGATCGCCAGCCGATCGTCTACATCTACGGCGAAGTGCAGCGTCCGGGCCCGATGCGCCTGGAGCGCGAAATGACCTTGTTGCAGGCGCTGGCCACGGGGGGTGGCCTGACCTTGCGCGGCACTGAAAAGGGTGTGCGCGTGCATCGCAAGGCTGCCGACGGCACCGTGACGGTGCTCACGCCCGTCATGACCGACAAGCTGCGCGAGGGCGATGTCGTCTTCGTCCGCGAGAGCCTGTTCTGATTCCCCACGGAGTGCTTGCATGACCTTCGGTCAGTTCCTTGCCATCCTGCGTGCGCGCTGGGTGGTTGCCGTGGCGGTGCTGGCTGTCACGGTGCTGGGCACCCTGGCGGTGAACCTGCTGTTGCCCAAGCAATACAAGGCCACGGCCAGCGTCGTGGCCGATTTCAAGCCCGATCCGCTGTCGGCCGTGATGCTGGGTGGCATGCAGTCGCCGGCCTTCATGGCCACGCAGGTCGACATCATCAAGAGCGACCGCGTCGCGCAGCGTGTGGTGCGCAACCTCAAGCTCAACGAGAACCCGCAGATCCGCCAGCAGTGGCAGGACGAGACCGGCGGCCAGGGCAGCATCGAGAGCTGGCTGGGCACCGTGTTCCAGCGCCAGATGGAAGTGCTGCCCTCGCGCGAGAGCAGCGTCATCGAGATCAGCTACCTGGCGCCCGACCCGCGTTTTGCGGCGGCGCTGGCCAACGCCTTCGTGGCGGCCTACACCGACACGGCCATCGATCTGCGCGTTGACCCGGCCCGCCGCTACTCGAACTTCTTCGAAGGCCGTGCCAAGGAAGCGCGCGAAGCCCTCGAAGCTGCACAGACCAAGCTCAGTACCTTCCAGCGCGAGAAGGGCATCGTCGCCAGCGACGAGCGGCTGGACGTCGAGAACGCACGCCTGAACGAGCTCTCGAGCCAGCTCACGCAGGTGCAGGCCATCTCTGCCGAATCGGGCAGCCGCCAGGCCCAGGCACAGTCGGGCCAGGGCGAGCGCATGGCCGAAGTGCTGAACAACGCGCTGGTCGGTGGCCTGAAGGCCGAGCTCTCGCGCAGCGAGGCTCGGCTGCAGGAACTGAACACGCGCTTGGGCGACAACCACCCGGCCGTGCAGGAATCGCGCGCCAACATCGCCGAGTTGCGCCAGCGCCTGGAAGCCGAGACCCGCAAGGTCACCAGCAGCGTGGGCGTGGGCAACACCATCAACCGCCAGCGCGAGAGCGAAATCCGCCGCTCGCTCGATGCGCAGCGCGCCAAGGTGCTGCAGCTCAAGCAGGTGCGTGACGAAGGCATGGTGCTGCTGCGCGAGGTCGACAACGCCCAGCGCACCTACGACGCCATCCTGCAGCGCCTGACACAGACCAGCCTGGAAGGCCAGGCCACGCAGAGCAACATCAACCCGCTCTCGCAGGCCGAGGTGCCGCTGTACCCGGCCTCGCCGCGCGTCGTGCTGAACACTGCCATCGCCGCCTTCGCGGGCTTGCTGCTGGCCGTGGGTGTGGCGCTGGTGCTTGAACTCCTCGACCGCCGCCTGCGCACCGTGGACGACGTGGCCACGGCGCTCGACCTGCCCGTCATCGGTGTGATGCCCGAGCCCGGTGCCAAGCTCGGCCTGCGCCGGCTGCAGGCCACCTTGACGCAAGAGCGCCTGCTGGCGCCCCTGCCTTCTCCCGGAAAGTCTGCGTGATGGCCAAGTTCCGCGATAACGCCCCTGTTGACGCCGTGCTGGACGGGCCGCTGCCTGGCGAAGGCCCAGCGCCCGATGTGGCCGCCGACCCGGCCAACGAGCGCTCCATCGGTGACATCCTGGCCGAGCTGCGCCAGCTCAGCGCCGAGCAGGTGGAAAAGGTGCTGCAGCTGCAGCGCAAGGACGGCGTGCGCTTCGGCGAGGCGGCCGTGGCCCTGGGCCTGGCCAGCAAGGACGACGTGCTGTTCGCGCTGGCGCAGCAGTTCCACTACCCCTACGCCTCGGAAGAGAAGCGCACCGTCAGCTCCGAGCTGGTGACGCTCAACGAGCCCTTCTCGCCGCGCGCCGAGTACTTCCGCGCCTTGCGCACCCAGCTGATGATGCGGGTGCTGGGCGACACCGACCAGCGCCGCGGTCAGGCCCTGGCCGTCATCAGCCCCGACAGCGGCGACGGCAAGACCTACTGCGCGGCCAACCTGGCCGTGTCGCTGGCCCAGCTGGGCGGGCGCACGCTGGTGGTCGACGCCGACATGCGCTCGCCGCGCCTGCACGAGGTCTTCAGCCTGTCCAACCGGGCGGGGTTGTCCAGCATCCTCTCGGGCCGTGCCGACAAGCAGGTGATCCAGCAGGTGCCGGCGGTGCCCAGCCTCTTCGTGCTGCCGGTGGGCACCACGCCGCCGAACCCGCTGGAACTGCTGGAGCGCCCCGCCTTCGGCCTGCTGATGCGCGAGCTGGCGGCTAAGTTCGACTACGTCATCGTCGACACCCCGGCTGCAGCACTCGGCTCCGACGCCAGTGTGGTGGCGGCACGCTGCGGCGCGGCGGTGGTGGTCGGCCGCCGCCACGCCAGCCGCCTGGCCAGCCTGCAAGAGCTGGTGGGCAGCCTCGCAGGCAGCCCGGCCAAGGTGGCCGGCGTGGTGATCAACGAGCACTGAAGACCCGCCCCTGCCCATGCTGTTGAACCGCGGCTCATCCTTCGCTCTGCCGCCGGCCTCCAGCTGGCCGGCGCTGCTGATCGGCGCGGCGCTGCTGTTGCTGCTGGTGCCCAGCTACGTGATGCTGGCCGACCGGGTGTGGGTCACCGACGAGCAGGGTCACGGGCCCATCATCCTGGGCGTCACGCTGTGGCTGGCTTGGCAGCGGCGGCAAGCCTTGTTCGACCTGCCCGATGCACCAGCCTTTGTGGCGGGCGGCCTCACCCTGGCCGTGGGCCTGGTGCTCTATGTGGTGGGGCGTTCGCAGGGCGTGGACACCATCGAGATCGGGGCGCACATCCCGCTGCTGGCCTCGGCGCTGCTGCTCACGCGCGGCTGGGCCGGCTTGCGCTGGGGCCTGTTCTTCCTGTTCTTCCTGCTCTTCATGGTGCCGCTGCCGGGCCTGATCGTCCAGGCCATGACCACGCCGCTGAAGATCGTGGTCAGCTACGCCGCCGAATGGCTGCTGCACCTGGGCGACTACCCCGTGGCCCGCACGGGCGTGATTCTCTACGTCGGCCAGTACCAGCTGCTGGTGGCCGATGCCTGCGCTGGCCTGAACTCGATGTTCACGCTGGAGGCGCTCGGCCTGCTGTACATGAACCTGATGGGCTACAAGTCGGTGGCGCGCAACACGGCGCTGGCCATCCTGGTGATCCCGATCGCCTTCATCGCCAACGTCATCCGCGTGATCATCCTCGTGCTCGTCACCTACTACCTGGGCGATGAAGCCGGGCAGGGTTTCGTGCACGGCTTTGCCGGCATGGTGCTGTTCGCCGTGGCGCTGACGCTCATGCTGGCCACCGACAAGGTGCTGGGCCGCTGGTTCAAGGAAAAGCCTGCGCAGCCCGCCGCCTCGGCACCCGGGAGCCCCGCATGAAGCGGCGCGCCGTGCTGTTTGCCGGGGCTGCCGTGGCCGCTTCGGCCACCGCGTTGGCCATGAAGCCGCGGCGCCGCGCGTCCAAGGACTTCGCGCCCATCCAGCTGGAGCAGCAGGTGCCGGCCAGCTTCGGCCCCTGGACGATCGACAAGAGCCTGGTGCCGGTGCTGCCCGATCCTTCGCTGCAGGCCGCGCTTGACCAGATCTACGGCCAGGTGCTGGCGCGCACCTACATCAACCGCAGCAACGGCCAGCGCGTGATGCTGTCCATCGCCTACGGCGAAGACCAGGGCACCGACGCCACCGCGGCCCACCGCCCCGAGTTCTGCTACACGGCCCAGGGCTTCTCGGTCGCTCCTATGGGCACGGCCGTGCTGGGCCTGGGCGGGCGCAACCTCACCGTGCGCCGGCTGGTGGGCCAGCTGCAGTCGCGCCGCGAGCCCATCACCTACTGGGTGACGCTGAACGACCGGGCGGTGCTGCCGGGCTTCTCACGCAAGGTCGAGCAGATCATGCTGGGCCTGCGTGGGCAGATCCCCGATGGCATGCTGATCCGCGTGTCCAGCCTGACGCCCGACGCTGCGGTGGCGTTCAGCCTGCAGGAAGTGTTCCTGAACGATCTGCTGGCGGCGCTGCCGCCTGACCTGCAGAGCCGTTACTTCGGCGCCAAGGCGGCCTGAGCGCGGGCGGTCACCCGCCCACCGCCGGCCGCACCCCACCACGGTGATGAGCGCTTTCCAGACCTCCGAACCGCTGCGCCTGCTGGTGGCGGCGCCCATGCTCTACCACCCGCGCTGCGGCAATGGCGGCGGCGTGCTGTGCTTCGATCTGCTGCGGCACCTGGCGCCGCACGCCGAACTGCACTTCGTGGGTTTCGGCGCCGGCCCCGGCGCCGCGCAGGCCGATGCTGAAGCTGTGCAGGCGCTGCAGACCGTGGCGCGCAGCGTGCTGAAGGTCGAGCCGCCGACCGCGCGCGGTGGCGCGCTCGGGGCGCTGCAGCAACTGGCCACGGGCCTGCCGCGCGAGGTGCGC
>VYLK01000295.1_pt1 | contig 32960 bp, 23 predicted proteins | sample 5114321 | NCBI WGS metagenome assembly VYLK01 (sample SAMN12291792, study PRJNA351875) | freshwater metagenome | isolation source: freshwater lake | place: USA: Michigan, MSU2 Lake | collected 2011-08-16
AGGGCATCAGAGCCATGTGGGTGTCTAGGGTCAGCCATGAATCAGCCGTGCGAACAACAAAAGTGCGGACTTGCCCCCTTGTCGACGCGGGCGGAAACTAGAGGCGCCCTTATCTCAAGTCAACCCGAGCAGATGTGCATCTACGGTTCTGATTTTGATCACTTTTTCGGGATTTTTACAGTGCGATGGTGCGGTGCGTCAAATTTCGATGGATTTCGGCGCAGAAAAATGGGTTTTTGAGGCGGGTTTTGGGTACCGCTACGAGCGAGCTTGACGCGCAGGCTTTATGAAAATCAAAAAAGGGGCCCAGCAGAACACTGCCGAGCCCCAATCTTTCAGAACTTAATCTCGCGACTAGTGCTTGTAGCTAAGCTTCAAATAGTAGAAGCCGCCGTTAAAGCCCGCAGGCGCGGAGACGGAGTACTTCGCGCCAAGGATGGTCGCGTAAGGGTTGCTGGTTGGGTAGCTGTCAAACAAATTGTCGGCACCTACCGAGATCTTCAACTTGTCGGTCAGGTCATAACCAACTTCGGTGTCGAAGGTAACTTGTGCGTCCGCATAGATCGGCAGCGTTGGGTCATCGGCATGTGGATCGTAGAATTCGCCGAAATAGTTCAGACGAGCCGAAACGCTCCACTTGTCTTGATAGTGGTTGATCGAGATGTTGCCACGATACTTGGGCAAGCCTTGCTCAAGCTGCAACAGACCTGCCGAACCATCGGCTTCGATACCGGCCAGACGCTCACCACGGGTGATGTCGGTTTCGGTCCAGTTGGCTACCAAGTTCAAGCTGGTCTTGCCGCCGAACAGGTCGAGCGGGTAGGACGCAACAAAGTCAACGCCTTGGGTCGTGCTGTCCACGCCGTTGACGAAGTATTTGAAGTTGGTGAAGTCCGAGGTCAAACCACCGATCGCGTTGACTGCCGCCAATTGGGTTGGCGTCAGAGCGGCGATTTGCGCAGGCGTCAAAGGCACGCCCGAACGCAAACGAATACGATCTTCCATTTTGATGTTGAAGTAGTCGACGGTAAGTTTCAGGCCACCGAGGTCCAAAGCACCACCCAAGGAGAAGTTCTTGGATTCTTCAGGCTTCAATTCCTTGCCGCCTAACAATTGACCCAGAACGCTGGTTGGCGACACTGTACCAGTGTTTGCCAAAACGCCGCCGATCAAGCTGGTTGTGGTGTTCACCACATTGGCTTGGCCTGGGGTTGGTGCGCGGAAACCGGTCGAGTAGGTTGAGCGCAAGGTCAACACATCGGTAGCCCGCAACAAGCCAGAAAGCTTGTAATTAGTAGTTTGGCCGAAAGTGTCGAAATCCTCAGTACGGACTGCTGCACCCAGAACCAATTTTTCGGTCACGTCTGCTTCCAAGTCGATGTAGAAAGCGGTGTTGGTCCGGTCCCATACGCCAGCGTCAGATGGACGGAAGCCGTTGAAGCCGTTCGAACCGATCGAGAAGCCTTGGTTCACATAAGGACCAACGGTGTAAGAAGCCGCATCCCCTGCGATCAACTCAAATTCTTCGTTGCGCCATTCAAAACCACCAGCGATGTTCAGGTCCGAAGCAAAGCCCTTGACTGGAACCGCATAGCTCAAGTCGATGTTGAAGTTCTTTTCAGTTTGGATTTGCTGACCGGGGGTGAACTCGGTTGGCGAGTCGGGGCCCAAGGACGCGTTGATCGTGTTGTTGATATGGAAGGTCACATCGTTACGACCGGCGCTGAAGCTGACGTCATAGTTCAACTTGCCAACATTGCCCTTGGTACCAACGGCACCGGCATAATCCACCAACTCACCGCCAAAGCGTGGCGTGAAGCCGCCGGGGAATTTCTCGATAAAGGCAAAGCAGGTTGGGTCCGATTTGATTTGGGCAATCAAGGCTGCTTCGTTTGCTGCACCAATCGTGATCACAGGGCAGGTGGTGCCCGTGCCTGGGGTGGTGTCAGCGATCAGACGTGTTGTGCCGCCGTCGTTGGAGAACACACCACCGCGGGTGTTTGGGTTACGATAGTAGAAGCCACCATCGGTTTCGCGTGTGCCATAGTTACCGAAGGCATAGATGCTACGGCCATTGCCAAGGTCGAAACCGGCGTTGACGAACGCTTTATAGTCGCTCTTCAACTCTGGCTGACCCCAGATTTGAGCTGGGTTAGGGATGGCAGTGTTACCGGCGGCTGCCAAAGCAGCTGCGTCGCCACGCTGGACCGAGCGGCTGGTGGCACCGTTTTGACGATACTCAAGGCTGATATTGGCAAAGCCATTCTCGCCAAGGCCAAGGCCGAAATTGCCAGCGACTTGATAGCTGGTGCCATCGCCTTCGTAGAATTGGCCGTATTTGGCTTCAACTTCTGCGCCTTCCGAATCGGTGCGCAAGATAAAGTTCATCACGCCGGCGATTGCATCAGAGCCATATTGAGCCGCAGCACCATCGCGCAGGACTTCAACTTGCTTCAGGGCAATGCTGGGGATCGAGGAAATATCTGGACCTTGCGCACCGTCAGATACACCACCGCCCAAGAAGTTGATGACGGCAGCGCGGTGACGGCGCTTACCATTGACCAATACCAAGGTCTGGTCTGGCGCCAAACCGCGCAGGTTGACCGGACGAACGATCGACGATGCGTCGTTGATCGCTTGGGTGTTCACATTGAAAGATGGAACCAAGTTGCGGATCAGGTTGGAGGTGTCGGATTCACCTTGCTTGGCGATTTCAGCACCGCCGATGATGTCAACAGGAGCGGGGGTGTCAGCAGCAGAGCGCGACACGCGGCGCGTACCCGTAACAATGACCACTTCTTGTGCGGCTGGTTCGTCAGCTGTTGTGGTCGCTGCTTGGGCGAGCGCGAATTGGGGAGCAGCTGCGATCAGCGCCGAGGCGACCGACAGGGCCAGCATGCTTGCGCCGCTCAGTTTCGTCGTTTTCTTCATGGATGTTTTATCCTTAATTATGACTTATCGAAGTCAGTTTTGTAAAAACACTGACTTGCCGTCGTTATCTCACAAAAATGTTATGACAAGGCGCGCATCATCCAAATTTCTGAAATTCCGCACGAGATTCGCGTTAAGGGCGACATTGATTCAAACTTGTTGCAGAACGGTCACAAATTTGTGAGGTCCATGCACTAAAATTGTGCAATCGATTGGCAAAAGTTTTGGGCAAAGGGTTGGATCGGGCTTGGCCTATTCGGCGGAGATCAAAGCCTCTGCGCGACTCAAATCCACGCTTACCAATTGGGATACGCCGCGCTCGGCCATCGTGACGCCAAACAGGCGATCCATACGGGCCATGGTGATAGGGTGGTGAGTAATAACAATAAAGCGGGTTTCCGTCCGCTGACGCATTTCATTCAACAGGCGGCAGTACCGATCAACGTTTGAATCGTCCAAGGGCGCGTCAACTTCGTCCAGCACGCAGATAGGCGATGGATTTGATAGAAAGACTGCAAAGATCAAAGCTGACGCCGTAAGGGCTTGTTCCCCACCACTCATCAGGGTCAGGCTTTGCAGTTTTTTTCCAGGCGGACATGCATAAACTTCCAAACCACCGCCCAACGGATCATCGCTTTCGGTTAAGCGCAATTCAGCCGTACCGCCGTCAAATAGGGCCTCGAACAGGACCCGGAAGTGGCCATGCACGGTATCAAAAGCTGCTATCAGGCGTTCCTTGCCCTCTTCATTGATTTGGTCGACGCCACCGCGCAGCTTGGCAATGGCCGAAGTCAGATCGTCCTTATCGGCAACCAGGGCGTCTAAACGGGCTTCTTGCTCGGCTACTTCTTCATCCGCCCGCAAATTGACGCCACCGATAGCTTCTCGATCATAGAGAAGTTTGGACAGTCTTTGCTCGGTCGCGTGGATCGTGGTCTGGTCAAAGGCTTCGCCCATCGCTGAACGCGCGCGGCGCTCGCAATCTGCGGGCTCTAACTGCAGGGCGCGCTTAATCTCATCGCTTAATTCCTGCAGCCGATCTGTGGCAGCTTCCGTGCGAATTGTCGCGGCAGCGCGGGTCTCTCGCGCTGTTGACAGGGTTTGGCTGGCTAAGCGGTCTTGGTCGCGCAGGCTTCGGATGGTGGCTTCAGTCTGGCTCAAAGCATCATCGGCTTTGGCTTTACGGGCTTGCGCGGCTGGCACGTGGGACAATAGCTCGCGCTGGCGCTTTTCAATTTCGATCGGCGCATCCGTGGCGGCTTGTTTGCGCGTCATCGCTTTGGCGCTTTCTTGGTCCAACTCAGAAAGACGCGCTTCGGCAGCTTTCAAACGCGTCTGCCACGAGGCCAAATCACGCTTTAAATTGGCTTCTTGGCTATCGCGTGCTTGGGCGCGGGATAGGATTTGATTCAAACTTGCTTGGGCTTGATTAGCCCCGGCCCGTGCGCTTTGCGCTTGGCCTTGCACCTCATTCAAGTGGCTCGTGTCTTCTTCTGGCGGCAGCGCGGCCAGCAAATCAGCGGCCACATCGACTAGTAAGCTTGCTTGGTTTTGTTCTTCTAAGGCAGCAGCGGCGCTGACTTCGGCCTGTTCAAAGCTGGCTCTGGCCCGCGCAAAATCTGCCTCTAGGCGGGCAATGCGGTCTCGTGCCCCGGCAACGGCTGCAAAAGCGCGGGGGGCTTCTGCGCGCGCGTGGCGGGCTTGGGCCCTTTTTTGATCCGCCTTCGCACGCGCTTCTGCGGCAGCTTTAGCAAAGCCTTGGGCGGTTTCTTGCGCCGCTGGGACTTGGCCCCGCAGGTCTTCAAGACGGGTCCGTTGTTCAAGTTCTACAGCGGTTGAGGAAACCGCATCCTTGCGTCGGACAAACCCGTCCCAGCGCCGCAGGTCACCTTCCAAAGTCACAAGTCGTCCACCGGTCGGCAAGTCTGTTAGACGATCAAACTGGCCGCTATCGATTAGGCCAATCCCCGCCAGCCGCGCCTCGAGCTGTGGCGGCACTTGCGTGATAAAGGCAGTCAGGGCGGTGACCCCTTCAGGCCATTCAAAGCCGCGCACCTCTTGACCCGTCCAAGCGGCTGGCGCGTTCACATCAAGGGCTGCTTGTAATTCATCGCCAAAGGCAGCTGCTACGGCGCGCTCATAACCCGCTTGGGGACGAATGGTGTCGAGGACCTTGGCCCAAGAGCCTCCGACTGGCTTTTTGGTCATGGCCTCTAGGGCTTTAAGTTCCGATGTTAGTCGGTCGAGCTGGTTCTGTGCTTGGCGGGCAGCTTCGCGCGCCTCTGTCTCGTGGCTGGCTGCTTCTTCAGCTTCTTTCTCACTCTGGTCTGCGCGCTCTGCGGCTGCATTTGCAGCCTCCGATATGGCTTCGGCTTCTTTGCGCGCAATTATCAAAACATCGTCGTTCGGCAGGGCTTGGCGCAGCCTCGCCACCTCAGCCTCGATACGCGCAACGGCCTCTTGCCGACGGCGGAGTTGTCCCTTGGCATCTTCAAAAGCGCGCGTCTGTGCATTGCGCTCAGCCACGGCTGCAGCGCGCTGCGAAATGGCGGCGGTCAAAGTAGCCTCAGCAGCCTCGCGTATCTCATTAGCCTGCGCTGTCGCGGCCTTTGCTTGTTCGATCTCGCCATCCAAAGCGCTGCGGTCAGGTATGTTTGCCAGAGCTTCTGTGACCTGTTGGAGATTCTGGTTGGCATCTTCAAACAGGGTTTGTTCGCGCGCTTTATCGTTGCGAATGCGAACAAGGTCGCCTTCGGCGGCCTGCAAGGCATCCCGCGCACTTTGCAAATCGCGCTCGCACGCGATGCGTTGACCCTCAAGTCGGCGAAGGATGGCTTCGGCTACGGCCTGTTCTTCGCGCAGACTGCCCAGACTCTCGTCAGAATTTTCCGCAGCCGCCGCGGCCTTATTGGCAGCCAAGGTGGCGTCTGCCAGCTCTTGTTCGGCTTTGCGCTGGTTTTCCTGCGCCAGAGTTAAGGCGGATTGGGCTTCATTGTAGCGCTGCGCGAACAGGAAGGTTTCCAGCGTGCGGATTTCCTCAGCGACTGCACGATACTTTGTCGCTTGGCGGGCTTGGCGACGCAGACCATTCAATTGGTCCTGCATCGCTTGGATCACATCGTCCAGCCGCTCAAGGTTTGTCTGCGCGCCGCGTAGCTTCAGTTCAGCTTCATGGCGGCGGGTATAAAGACCGGAAATGCCGGCCGCCTCTTCCAAAATCCGGCGCCGGTTTTCAGGCTTGGCGTTGATCAATTCGCTGACTTGGTTTTGCCGAACCAAAGCAGGGGAATTCGCTCCCGTAGACGCATCGGCAAACAGAAGCTGCACATCTCGCGCGCGCACCTCTTTGCCATTGATCTTGAAACTAGAGCCAGCAGCCCGACGGATTTTCCGCGAGACTTCCAAAACCGGGTCTTGATCAAATGGGGCAGGGGCGCGGCCTTCGCGATTATCCAGGCTGATAACCACCTCTGCAATGTCCCGGGCAGGGCGCTTATCGGTGCCCGCGAAGATCACATCATCCATCTCGCCGCCACGCAGGGCGCGAGCGGACGTTGCCCCCATCACCCACCGCAAGGATTCAAGAATATTGGATTTGCCACACCCATTGGGTCCAACAATGCCAGTCAGGCCCGGCTCGATCTTTAGATGCACCGGGTCCACAAAGGACTTAAACCCGACCACGCGTAGATCGGTTACCCTCATGGCTTTTTGGCCTTGGGTTTGACCTTTGTCGACGCTTTGGCTTTAGCTGGCTTCGCGGCGGGTTTTGGCGGTAGTGCGGCAAGGGCGGCATCTAAGGCCCGGCTTACGCCTTCGACATCGTAGGGTGGAGCCAGAAGGGTAGTGCCCTTGGCGGTTTGAATGAAGATCGTGGGGGTGCCCGTAACCCCCATCTCCTCGCCCTTTACGGATTGCTGATTGACGGCATCAGCATGGGATTGGGTGCGCAAGCACACATCTGCTTGGGCTGCATTCATGCCGCTTGCTTCGATAAAGATCGAGTAGACTGCATCCTTCGCGCCGGTTCCTTGCTGGGCGGCGTCGAAGATGACCTGTTGCTGTTGGAAGAAAGCATCCACGACACGATGATAAGCCTTAGGCCCTGCGCATCGGGCTAAGCTATGCAGGGGATAAGAAAGCCCCATGGGTGGAGTTGGAAAGGCGCGAAACACATAGCGTACGCGCCCAGTGTCGACATAAGTTGCCTTTATCCTAGGCAAGACTTGATTGTTGAAGTCTGCGCAATGCGAACAGGTGAGGCTGCCATATTCAAGCAACGTAACCTGCGCGCGTTCTGATCCTAATGGCCAATCCGCTAAAGGTGCCGGAGCAGCAGGTGCTTGTGCTTTTGTCGCTGATGTTTTCGGCTTTTCCTTAGCCACCGCCCAATCGCTTGGCATCCCCAACGCGGCGAGCCCTGCAATTAGGCAAGCAGCCGCCCGTGCCTGCCAGTTTATGGCGCGACGAAAGTCCTGCAACGGGCGGCGTTGGTGCAACGGCGTATGACCTTACTTCGCCTTAGCCAGTGCCGCGTCGAGTGCCTTACTGACATCATCGGCAGTCATTTCGCGGCCGCCTGGGGCTTCGAAGCTCTCACCATTGATGAAGATGGCTGGGGTGCCTTGTACGCCCGCTTTGACGCCGCCTTCTTGCACTTCCACCAAGACTTTGAGCAGGTCCTGATTGGCCATACAGGCGTCAAACTGGGACTCATTCATACCAACCGAAACCGCAACATTCAAAAGCGCTTGTTTGGCGCCCGAGGGGCCTTGGGCTTGTGTGACTAAATCCGTTTGGCCGCGCATCAAAGCGTCGATGACTTGGTCGCGCTTTTCACCACCTGCACAACGCGCCAACAAATGGCCAGCAGTTGCCAATTCAACCGGCATGGTTGGGAATTCGCGGAACACATAACGCACTTTTCCGGGCGTGATGTACTTTTCTTTGATCGTTGGCAGAACGTTGGTATGGAAATTGGCGCAATGTGGACACGTGATGGATGCATATTCAATCATCACCACTTTGGCATCCTTAGAGCCCATGGGAAAATCGCTGGCGGTCTCGAGTGCGCTGCCTGGCGCACCCCCGGACTTGCCGCCAGCCGATGGGCTACAAGCGCTCAAAGCCAAAGCTGCGGCAACGACGGCGAATTTGGCTGCAAAACCAAAAGTGCGGTATTGTATAGACATCTGGTCACTCCTCTTGCGCCTGCATCGTTTGGAGGCGAGGCCGCTTTGTCATCCTAAGAGCCCTTATCGGGCAAGGTCATCACTTAGTCGATAGATGCGGTGGCTTCGGCCAGCCGAGTCAAGGCTGCTTTCAAGCTTGGTTGTGTCACCTGTTCAAGCTGTTCATCCAGTTTTCGCTGCTCAGTGGCGTTCAATTTTCGTTTAGTCGCTGTGGCTGGTGCTTTCACTGCTTGTTTGAGTGGTGCACGAACTAAGGACAATTTCTTGATTTTGCTGGCCCCAGCGAGGCGAACTAGTCCGATAATTTCGGTTGATCGCATCGAAAGCAGGGGGGCTGCTGCGGCAACGACCTTTAGAACCAGTGTTTCGCCTTTAATCTGATCTGGCTGACAAATGGTTGCAATCTTGTCACCCACAATCTCGGCCCAACGAGTTTGTAGCTCTCGTGCGGTCATGCCAGATTTGCGTTGATCCTGTGGGACCAAATTGGCGATGAGGCGCGCTACTGGCGGCGGCCCGGCCCAAACGGGTTTACCGCGCCGTTGCGACAGCCATGCCGCTGCTGCAACCTCTAAGTTCGGGTCAAAGCTGTGGTCGTCGTGATCCGGCAAAGGTTGATCGGGCATTAGAGATACTTACCCTATTCAACGCCACTCTGCGAGGCCCTGATGTATTTGAGGCGCGAAGCAGTTAGGGACGGGTCATGGACAAACCGCCGCCTGATCTGATTGCCGTCCTGCGACTCCAATTGCTGGCTTGGTATGACGTGCATGCACGTCAACTGCCTTGGCGCGTGCCACCGGCTCAGGGCCAAGCAGGGCGACGCCCGGACCCTTACCATGTGTGGCTGTCGGAAATCATGTTGCAGCAAACCGGGGTTGTTACGGTTAAGCCCTATTTTGCTGCCTTTTTGGCGCGCTATCCAAAACTGGAAGACTTGGCCGCCGCGCCTCTCGACGATGTTTTGGGCCTGTGGGCGGGGCTTGGCTATTATGCGCGGGCTCGCAATCTGCATGCAGGGGCCAAAGCGGCTGCTGCATTGGGCGGATTTCCAGCCTCTCTAACGGGCTTGCTCGCGATCAAGGGCATCGGCCCCTATACGGCCGCAGCGGTTGCGGCCATCGCCTTTGACTTGCCTCATGTGCCAGTGGATGGAAATGTTGAGCGGGTTTTGTCCCGCCTGTGGTTGATTGAGGCGGCTTTGCCTGCAGCTAAACCCGTTTTTCGCGACGCAGCTTCTAAGTTTGAGGATCCCCATAGGCCCGGTGATTTCGCTCAAGCGATGATGGACCTAGGAGCGACAATTTGCACGCCTCGGAACCCGGCGTGTGGGCTTTGTCCGTGGTCTGGAAGCTGTGCGGCTTATGCGAACGGATCTGCTGCAGACTATCCCAAGAAGCAAGCCAAAAAGGCTAAGCGCGTTCGCTTTGGAGTCGCCTTTGTTTACCTCGATCCTAACGGTGTTTTGGTTCGGCGCAGGCCGAATGAAGGCCTGTTGGGTGGCATGTTGGAGGTGCCGAACTTAGCTTGGCGCGATACGCCTTATGAGAAGTCGGAAATCGTGACTTCGGAAATTGATCCAGAAGCCATGTGGATTGAGGGTGAACCTGTCCGCCACGTCTTCACCCATTTCGAACTTCGGATGCGCGTTTTCACTATCCACACCGCCAATCCACAAAGCTTGGACGGCTATCATCATTTAGCATTGGCGGCTTTGGCGACGGCAGCTCTGCCCAGTCTGATGCAGAAAATAATCGCCTCGGGTCAATGCGCCCTCGATTTGGCGAGCAATCCCTAAGCAGCCAATGAACGACGCTTCTGTTTGGCTTTTTGCTCAAAAATTGGTTCGGGGAGACGGTGCGCTTCGTCATATTGCAAGAGGGTCAATTCAAACATCGAGCCGACATCGGGCTCGCTGCTAACCGTCACATCTCCCCCCATCAATCGAGCGAGCTTGCGCGTGATCGCAAGGCCAAGACCCGTGCCACCAAATTTCCGTGTCGTTGAATCATCTGCCTGCACAAACGGTTCAAAGATGCGCGTCACTTGCTCAGCCGTCATCCCAATCCCATTGTCTTTAACCTGAAACAGCAAATGTTCGCCCCGCTGCTTCAGCTCCAGGGTAACAACTCCATGGCTGGTAAATTTCGCCGCGTTGGAGGCAAGATTATAAAGGCATTGTCGCAACCGCATCGGGTCACCGAGGGCGTTTGTGATCGGTTCAGATTGGATGGCCAGCACATTGCCATTAGCCTCAAGAATTGGGCGAATGGTGTCGCCAACTTCTTGCAGGATAGCCGTCGGAGAATAAGCTATAACCTCCGGCTCCATGGAACCTGCTTCAATCTTCGACAAATCTAAGATCTGGTTGATAACACCCAGCAAATGCTTGCCTGCAGCCTTTATCCGTTCTGCATCGGCACGGCTTTGTGACTGGTTTGTACCTTGCAGGTCTTCTTCAAGGATTTCAGCATAGCCGATCACAGCATTGAGCGGCGTGCGCAATTCATGGCTCATAATGGCCAAGAACGCAGACTTCGCCTTATTGGCGGCAACTGCACTAGCCCGTTCTGCCTCGGCCTCTAGCCGCCCTGCGGCATCAATGCGCAAGCGCTCAAATGCGCGGGATAAGGCGCCTACTTCATCGGCCCGTTCCTGAAGCGGTGTTTCTTCGCTCAAGTCACCGCCTACAAAGCGCTCCGCGACTTGGGTCAGAACGGTCAAAGGCTTGGTGACGCGTAAGCGTAAAAAAGCGAACACAAAGACCAATGCAATCGCAAATAGAAAAGATGTTGCGAAGAGCGATTGGTTTCGCGCCGTCTCAAGGCGCTCAATCCGGTCTTCTAAGAGACTGGTTAGTTCGTTTGCAACAATCAGGCTAACGTCATGAAATTGCTTGCGTGCTTGCCATTCAAGCGAGGCGGCCACTTTGGGGTCAAAGCTCTCCGTCCCACCCGATAGGCGGCGCGTATAGACGTCGAGGCGATCTAGTGCGCGAATACCTTCGGCAAACTCACTTTGGAAAATCCCAAGTCGCTCTGCGCGACGCGAATGGCGTAAGCTGGACGAAGCTGAGTCTTGAAGTTGGCTGATCGCCACCCGATAGCCGCCACTTAGGCGTAGAAGCTCATTGCCATCCGTCGTGACATTTGACTTATCTTCACTCCGGAAATAGCCCATCGCCGCGGCTTTGGCGTCTAGGATCGCTTGGGTCTCTGGAAAGCGAACGATCAGCAGGTCCATGAGATAATAAGAATCGAGCTCGGGATCCAAGATCAAATTGGACGCGTCCCCAACTTGACTGGTCAGCGTCCGTAATTTTGAACGACTAGAGTTCACTGCGCCGATCTCAGCTTTGCCACTAGCTGCAATCTCGAGTAAATCTTCTGAAACTTGCTCGACTGTGGCCTCAGTGGAAAATGTCTGGCCGTAGCGGCCTTGAGCCCGCTTAAGGTCTGACACAGAGGTGAAAAGCTGAGAGGTCAGCGCGCCACTGGTTTCAGACTGAAACATCGCTTGGCCAAGGCTGATGTCGGCCTTGTTGATGGCCTTGGCCATTTCTACGCCACGAATTTCCTTATGCGCAAAGTCGATAGCCTTTTGCTGTTCTTGCAGAAACAAGACAAGCAGAAGTGCAATCGGTGCAAGAAAAGCAGCAACCGCAACCGTCAGGCTAGCTGTCAAATCGAAAGCACGAGGGGGTACAATACGCAGGCTCATTACCTGCGGTATACGACCCTGAGGTTATTATTGCGCTAAAGAGGCTTGTGCAATTCCGTGCAAACGGGCCGATTTGGAGGCGGCCCGTTGCAATTTTTGGCTTTTAGGCAGCCATCCGAGCGCGCATTTCACGCCGTAAGGTGTCAATTGGAACGAGCCCGGCATCGGTGCGGAGATGCCAATAGGTCCAGCCATTGCAAGCTGGGGCGTGTTGAACCTGTGCACCCACCCGATGGATAGAGCCGACCATTTCACCCGCCATGATCGAGCCATCGGCGCGCACACGGGCGGCGACATCGCCGCGCGGCGAGTATATCGCATCGCCAGCACGCAATAGGCCTTGTTCCACAATGGTGCCAAAGGGTACGCGGACTTCGTCCTTTTTCGACTTCATGACGGCGAGGTCATCGAGATGACCTGGCTCAACCCGCGAAATGCGTTGCTCAGCGGCCAAGGCATAACCTGCGTCACGCTCTAAGCCGATCCAGCGGCGTCCTAGGGCTTTGGCGACTGCTCCTGTGGTGCCAGAGCCAAAGAAGGGGTCCAAGATCAGATCACCTGGCTTGCTGGCGGCCATCATGATGCGATGCAGCAGAGCTTCTGGCTTTTGTGTCGGGTGCACTTTCTTGCCTGCCACATCCTTCAGGCGCTCGTGCCCTGAGCAAATGGGGATGGACCAATCAGAGCGCATTTGTAGGTCGTCATTGAGGACCTTCAGCGCATCATAATTGAAGGTGTAGCGCTTTTGATTGGCTGATTTGGTTGCCCAGATCATGGTCTCATGGGCGTTTTGGAAACGCGTGCCTTTGAAGTTTGGCATTGGATTGGTCTTGCGCCAGATGACGTCGTTCAAGATCCAGAAGCCTTGGTCCTGCAAGGCCGCGCCGACGCGGAAGATGTTGTGGTAAGAACCGATCACCCAGATGGTGCCCGTGTCGGAAAGACAGCGACGAGCTGCGGCCAACCAAGCCTTGGTAAAGGCGTCATAGGTGGCGAAATCAGCAAACTTGTCCCAGTCGTCATCGACGCCAGCAACTTTAGAATTGTCGGGACGGGTCAGATCGCCACCCAATTGAAGATTGTAAGGGGGGTCTGCAAAAATCATATCCACAGAGCCTTCAGGCAGGCTGTTCATGAGCTCGATGCAATCGCCAATCAAAATGCGGTTTTCATAATTTGCTGACATTCTTTGCCCCTTTGAGTGTTAGGGGCAATTGAATCTATTAGGGTTAAAAAAGGATTCAGGCCTTTGTAAGGGCCCGCTCCAAACCTAGCGGCAGCTGCGATAACGATTGGGTGATGCACCCGGGCCACCCCGGATGCCCGGAGGGTTTTCCCAATTGGTGCCGCGTCCGCCGACTGGACCAGGAGGGTTGTTATCGTTGTCGAACCAGCAGCGCGATTTTTGGTTCCAGAACCCAAATGTCGGGTGCCAATAGCCGAAATGGGCGTTGTAGTAATAGCCGTGATGATGAAGCGCGAAGGTGTAGCGTGTCCCTTTGTGGCGGTAAATGCGATCAGGTGAAGCGCCGGGGCCACCACGGGCGCCTGGTGGGTTTTCCCAATTGGTACCGGGGCCACCGGCTCTACCGGGGGGATTATTGTCGCGATCCTTGGCAGCAGCAGGAGCACCCGACAAGAGGACGAGAGCCGCTGCGGCAGCAAACAAGCTTTGAATCAGTTTCATTTCACATCTCCATAGGTTTGTTCCCGTCGAGATAAGAAACGTCCTTCGTGCCGCTGTTCCGTCTGCAGTGGATGCAATGTTGCAGAAGTTTAATGTTGCAGGCCCTGCAGGACTTTCGCGACCGGCTTGAAACTCAGCCGATGGATCGGGCAGGGGCCCAAACGTTCTAAGGCTTGTTGATGGGCTTTGGTGCCGTATCCCTTATGCTGGGCGAAGCCATAGCCGGGATAGAGATCATCAGCCTCTGCCATAAGCCGGTCGCGCGCGACTTTGGCCAGAATCGAAGCAGCTGCAATGGAGAGCGAGAGACGATCGCCGCCGATCACACAAAAGCTGGGGCAGGCAAGCGCCGGGGCGCGATTGCCATCAATCAGTGCGAGGCTGGGCGCAAGAGATAAGCCTTGAACCGCTCGGGCCATGCCTTCTAAGGTCGATTTGAGAATATTTGTGGAATCAATTTCTTGCGCAGAGATCATCACAACACAACTTGCCAAAGCTTGATCGCGAATGACGTCAAACAATGCCTCGCGCTGAGCGTGCGTCAAACGTTTAGAATCATCAATTCCGCTCGGCAGATCATGGGGGTTCAGGATGACGGCTGCAGCCGCAACAGGGCCCGCCCAAGGCCCGCGTCCGGCCTCATCAATCCCGCACACCGAATGTTGCGGCACGCGCAATTGATTGGCATAGTCTGTTTCAAGGGTCAGGTCGGGCATCGCTGCAACACTATGCCGGATTCGGCTAAGAATTCGCATCTCTTCCTCATTCGCCCTCTTTCTTATCTCGGGCGGATTGCTATGGTCGGTTAACCGAATAGGAAGCACCCATGAGCAGCAAGATCGAGCCAAGCCAGTTTGACGCCTACTCTAAGGCTGAGACCGACGAACCGTTTTTCACGCTTCTGGCACGTGATCCAATCGCCCCATCCTTAGTGGAGGCGTGGGCTTATTTGCGTTCTGGCCAGATTGGGGCAGCAGAGATTGCGTTTAAGCAAGCCGTCGATGCTGCCACCCATATCGACCCACAAATGCCGGGTGAAGCACAGATTCGCTCTGCCTTCGAGGTCGCTGACGATTGCCGTCAGTGGGCACGCTCGAAAATGGTGTCAGGACGCCGGTAAACCATGACTTCTGCCCCCGATGCGGCAGTTCTGCCGCAAGGTGGGCTGTTGAAAAAACTCCTTCTGTTAGCTGGTCCGGTTGCGGGATCGAACGTGCTCGTCATGCTGATGGGCTTGGTCGATGCCATTTTGGTAGGCCGCCATTCCGCGACAGAGCTTGCAGAGCTCGCTTTGGCGTGGAGCCTGAATGGTACAGCCTTGGTGGCGACCATCGGGTTGTTGGTGGGCGTGCAAGTCTTGGCCGCGCGCCGCTATGGCGAGAATAATCCTGCCGCGATTGGGCTGATTTGGCGGCGCGGCATCGTTACCTCGATAGCCATGGGTTTCATCTTGGCCATTGTGCTTCACTTTGGCGCTTTGTGGGCTTTGAACCATTTGGGCCAACAACCCGATTTGGCAAAAGGGGCGGCATCGTGTGCGGCTATCTTGGGTCTAAGTCTGCTGCCCAACGCCATATATCTGACCTGCGCTAAAACCCTCGAAGCCCTATCGCGACCACGTGTGGCCTTGGCCTTGATGGCAGGTGCCAATGTGGTCAATCTGGCTTTGGCCACCTACCTTGTACCTCTACAAGGGGCAGACGGTGCGGCTTGGAGTACCTTAGGTGCGCGCTTGTTTCTGGCTGTGGGTGCCATGATCTGGCTCTTGAATATGCCAGATGCCAAGCAATTTGGATTTCTAGACTTCACCACCCGCGCAGCACCGGGCGAGGCGAAAGAACAAGTCTCCATTGGGCTCTCGGCCGCGGGTAGTGGTATTTTGGAGGCTGGCTCCTTCAATATCCTCACGATTATCGCTGGTCTGGCGGGCGTTGTCCAAGTCGGCGCGTTCAACATTGTTATGAATATCATGTCGATCGGCTTTATGCCGGCGATGGGCATTGCGTCCGCAACGGCTGTGATCGCCTCAAACGCCCGCGGCGCAGGTGATTTAGTGGGAGCGCGTAAGATCGCTTGGATGGGCCTTGGCTTGTCTGGAGTCTATGCTGCTTTGTTCTCCGTGGTGACGTGGGTTGCCGCCAAGCCAATTGCCAGCGCCTTTACAACCGACCCCAGCTTGATGGCCTATGGGGCCGTGCTGGTTGGCCTTGTGTGGTTGATGGCGGTGCCCGACTTCTTACAAGTAGTTGCGGCCCAAGCACTCCGTGCGCTTGGCAAACCATGGTTTCCCACAATGAGCCACTTTGTATCCTACGTGCTCGTGATGTCGCCCTTGGGATGGCTGTTTTGTATCCATTTTGAACGCGGGGCACGGGGTCTTGTAGAGGCGGTTGCCCTTGCCAGCATCGTTTCGGCGGGCATTTTGCTGGTTCGTCTCTTGCTCTTGGGGCCTATCACTTCGACTGAAGTTGAAAAGTCAGCCAATCCCCAAGCAAGTGAGCACTTATCCCCATAAATAGCGATTGGAGGATTTGCGCTGGACTCGATCTTGCTGTCTTTCACCCACCTGTTCGCTTTCGGCACAGGATGGGAGACGATCGTGCGCACTTTTGGCAAGCGGCATTTACGCACAGCGGGCGCAACCGCCTTTTTGGGCTTGCTCGGCACATCAGCTGCGCTGTTACCGGTCGCCATCTTCTCGGTGTTTAATCAAGGCGAACCGGCGCACTGGACCCTGTATGCCGGGGCATCGATTGTCGGCGGCGCAGTGATTGGTTGGGTCTTAAGGCGCTAAAGCTCGTTTGGCCCGGCTAGACTCCCAAAATCCAGCCTTCTTCTTGCTCAATCGTCTCAATTTGCGCTTCGGTCATGCCTTTGGCTGGGCCAAATGCGACCGCCAATTTTCCAGCTTCGTCCAAAGCGGCAAAATGCTCGGCAATCGCGCGAACTTGCGCCAAATCCTTTACCTCGCCGCTGGCGGGTACTGCCTTGACGATGGATGGATAAATCTCGGCCATCACAATTTTGACGCCGTCGAGGTCTTCTCGCGACAAAGCCTTATAGCCGGTTTCAAATGGCCAAATGCGAGCATCAGCGCGGGTGTCGCGCAGCTTCTTGACTACTGGGATTCCCATCAAAGCCTGCGAACCTACTGAGCCTGCCGTGTAAAGCTTCCAAATCGGGCTAGCGCCCTTGGCGGCCTGCTCTGCCAAGCGGTGCTCTGGCACATCCCCTGGCCCATGTGGGCGGGTCTTTTTCGATTGAAGTGTGGTCAGCACATCGCGTGGCGGACAGCCCCAGAATGGGAATGGCCCACCTGAAATCAGGCGGTTCATCATGGCTGCCACTTGGAAACGATTGTTGGCATTATCTGGTTTGTCTTTGATTTCCTTTGAAAGAAAGGCTTGCATGGTCAGCCATGGGGCACCTTCAAACTTCAGGGCGGCCGAGGTTCCTTGCGGATAGCCAAAAGGGAAATCAAAGCCGATCAGGGTGCGGTCGCCGCGCTTGTCAAACTCAGCCAAGAGGCTGGTGATCGCCTCAAGGGCGGCTTTACGGGTTGGTGGATTTTGCGCTTCAAAACGCAATTGAAGACGCACATCGCGCCGCAATGTCCCGATCCAGATGGAATCCGCGCCAGTTGCAGGCTTGGCCGCTGCCGACCAGTCAACCATTACATAATTGTCGAAAAGGCGGCTCATGGGACGTTTCCTATTCAGGGTCGAAAATTGAAGCGCGGCTTCTACAGGGCAAGACGGCGTTCGTCACCCAAGAAATACAATGCACAGGGCCAGTCCGTGCAGGCGTGCAAAACTGGCCTTGGCTTTTCGATCATTGGCTGGCCTTTTAGGCGAGTTTCACCAACATTTTGCCCGCATTGGCCCCACTGAACAGACCCATAAAGGCGGCTGGCGCTTGATCAATTCCGTCCATCACAGTCTCTTCCCACTTGATTTGACCGTCTTTGATCCATCCGCCCATTTCCGCCAAGAATTGGCCTTGCATGCTGGCATAATTGGAGACGATGAAGCCTTGAATTTTCAAGCTCTTGCCCACAATGTAGACCAAATTGCTTGGGCCGGGGGTAGGCTCTGTAGCATTATATTGGCTGATCATGCCGCATTCGGCAAAGCGCGCACCGGGGCGAGCCACTTCGAGTGCGACTTCAAGGTGTTCGCCGCCAACATTGTCGAAATAGATATCAATGCCCTGTGGCGCAGCGGCACGAACAGCCTCCAACAGATTTGGGACCTTCTTATAATTGACGACCTCATCCACGCCGACGGACTTCAGCCAAGCACCTTTTTCGTCAGAGCCGCATGATGCCACGACCTTACAGCCCTTGATCTTAGCGATCTGGCAGACGAGCGAGCCTACAGCCCCAGCAGCGCCCGACACAAACACGGTGTCGCCAGGCTTTGGCGCGCCAATTTCGAGGAAACCACAATAGGCAGTCATGCCGGGCATGCCCATCACGCCCAAAAAGGCTTGTAAGGGGATGCCGTGGGTGTCGATTTTGGTGAACAATACTTTGGGCCCGGTTACATATTCCCGCCAGCCCAGCATGTGGGTAACGATATCGCCCACTTGGAAGTCAGGATCGCCACTCTCAATCACTTCGCCAATGGCGTGGCCTTGCAGCGCTTCGCCCAATTGGAAAGGTGGCACGTAACTGGGGCGGTCATACATCCGCCCGCGCATGTAGGGGTCCACGCTCATCCAATGGTTCTTCACTTGGACGAAGCCAGAAGCTGGACTCGCGATTTCGACGCTGGCGACTTCGAAGTTTTCCGCGAGCGGCGAACCTTCTGGCCGCGACTTCAAGCGTACTTCTTTTGATGTGACTGCTGGCATGTGCTTCTCCCTGTAAGTTATTGGCACTCATGTGCGCTTGTGAGGGTGGGAATGACGGCCTTTTTAGAGGCGGGTCAAGTCATCTTGACGAAGGCTTTTGGGGCTTGCTGCAAATGATTGAGGGAAATCGCTGGTTTACTGAAGTTTTTTTTGGCGCACGATTGATGGACGCCCGCGTTTTATGCTTGAGCACCTCTCGCTTGTGACAGAAACGTGAAATCTATGTGACGAGCCGGGACGACAGGCCCGATGACAGGTGCCCAAAAATGGTTGCCAAACGATGGGTAAAGAGGCCGGTAAGAGCTTGATGAAAGTGGGACTCATAGGTGCCGGTGTTGCAGGCGAGCGGCACGCTGCCGCGCTCCGCGTGACGCCGGGGGCAAGCCTGATCGGTCTCTATGAACCAGATCCGCGGCGCTCTGAGGGCTTGTGCGCGCGATTTGGGATTGAACCCATGGCGCTGGACATGTTGCTGGAGCAGGCCGACGCGGTAATCATCGCGGCACCTGCGGGCACCCATGGGCGCTTAGGTCTTCACGCCTTGGCGCATAATTGCCATGTCCTTGTTGAACGTCCGATTGCGACCGCTCGCGATGAAGCACAAAAGATGGTGGCAGAGGCGCGCGCTAGGCAATTGATCTTGCAAGTCGGCCACCGTGAAGGGCCAATGCTCGGTGCGCTCGGCCTCGCACCCGAGATGGCTGGATTACGCAGTTTTGAAGCCGTTCGCGAAGCCCCACCGCGTGAGCATGTGAGCGATGTTTCTGTAATCCTCGACCTGATGATTCAAGACATTTACGTAGCGGCGGTTTTGTTTGGCTCGCGCGCGGTTTCGGTTCGGGCAACGAAACTGGGTGGGCGGGGCGCTGCGATTGATTCTGCTGAAGCGCGCATCCGCTTCAAAGGCGGTTGCGAAGCCCGCTTACGTGCGACGCGCACCGCCAGTGTTCGCACCACGCAATGGATTATGGATACGGGACAAGGGCAATCGCAAATGAGCGTCGACTTTGTGCGCGGCGTTGTTTCTCACGGGGTCAATTGGCCAAACCCAAAGCCCTTTGTTGCCCAAGATTCAGACCCAGTCGCCCAAATGTTGGCTCAGTTTGTGGCGGCCTGCACTGCCCCCTATGCCGAGGTCTCCAATCAAGATGCGCTAACTGCAATGGACCTTGCCCTGCAGATTGAAATCATTCTCAGCGCAAACCTTTGAACCAAGCCGCGTAACGGGTTAGTTTAGGCCTATGAGCCAGACCCAACAGAAGCTGCACATCGTCTCTGCCCAGTTAAACCCCATTGTCGGGGATATCTCGGGCAATCTCGCCAAAGCTAAGGCAAGCCTCCTTGAGGCTTTGAGCCTTGGTGCCGATATCCTTGTTTTCCCTGAGCTGTTCTTGATCGGCTATCCACCAGAGGACTTGGTGCTGAAGCCCGCAGCCGTGAAGGATTGTCAGACGGCTGTTGCGGAATTAGCGGCCGAAACGGCTGGGACGCGGCTATCTGTTATCATCGGCACACCCTGGCGCGATGCAAATGGCCTTTATAATGCGGTGGCGATCCTGTCAGAGGGGCGTGTGGCGGAGCTGCGGTTTAAGCACGAATTGCCCAATTATGCTGTGTTTGACGAGAAGCGAGTATTCAACGCCGGGCCTTTGCCCGCGTCGGTGACTATTGCGGGCATTAAAGTCGGAATCCCCATTTGTGAGGACATTTGGTTCGACCGCGTGACGCAGAGCTTAAAGCAACAAGGTGCCGAGCTTCTAATCGTGCCTAATGGTTCGCCCTATCGCCGCCCCGTCAAGCAAGAGCGTTTAGCCAGCGCGCGGGCGCGGGTTTCAGAAACCGGTCTTCCGTTGATCTATGTCAATCAAGTCGGTGGTCAGGATGAGCTCTGCTTTGATGGCGGTAGCTTTGCTCTGGATGCGAACGGGGAGTGTGTCCAATCTCTCCCCAACTTTAAGGAATGCCTGTCGAGCGCGCATTGGGAAAAACAAGGTGAAACTTGGGTTTGCGCTGCTGCGGAGCAACTAGATCAGGTTGAAGGCGAGGCGGCCGATTATGCCGCCATGGTCCTGTCCTTGCGGGACTACGTCAATAAGAACGGGTTCCCCGGTGTGCTGTTGGGGCTTTCAGGTGGGATCGATTCCGGGCTGAGTGCGGCGGTGGCGGCGGACGCTTTGGGGCCTGACCGTGTGCGCTGTGTGATGATGCCGTCGCGCTTTACCAGCCAAGAAAGCTTGGAAGATGCCGCCGATAATGCGCGCCGCTTGGCCATTCCATATGACGTTATCTCAATTGAGCCAGCGGTGGACGCTTTCGCGCACATGCTGAGTGGCCAGTTTGCGGGCACCCAAGCTGGGATCGCGGAGGAGAACATTCAAAGCCGTAGCCGGGCTGTTTTGCTAATGGCGCTATCCAACAAATTTGGCCACATGGTTTTAACGACTGGGAATAAGAGCGAGATGGCAGTCGGCTATGCGACGCTCTATGGCGACATGTGTGGCGGCTATAATGCCTTGAAAGACCTCTATAAGATGGAGGTTTATGGCCTGTCGCGCTGGCGTAACGCCCATGTTTGCCACATTGGCCTTGGCGCTGCTGGCGAAGTCATTCCCCAACGTATCATCGACAAAGCACCCTCGGCAGAGTTGCGGGAAAATCAAACCGATCAGGATAGCCTGCCGCCCTATCCAGCGCTTGACGACATGCTGCACGGCTTTGTTGAGGAAGAGGCTGAGATTGAGGATGTGATCGCGCGCGGTCACGACCCAGCAGTGGTTCACCGGATTCAAAACCTGCTCTATGTTGCCGAGTATAAGCGCCGTCAAGCGCCTCCTGGCGTCAAGATAGGTACACGCAACTTCGGACGGGACCGACGCTATCCCATCACCAATAAGTATCGGGATAAGCCTTAAATCGCTATCCCTTAAGGCTTGCGTGCTTCTACCACCCAAATCGCGCCACCTAGGGTCAAGAGCCCATCGTCAAGACGCGGTTGGATTTCAAGTTCCATTTTCTCTCGGACCATCGCGATACCTTCGGGCGACAATTGCGCGATGGGAAGGGCGGCAGGGCCAACTTCCATGATAAAATCTGCGGCTTGAACGGCACCCTTGTCGGAACCCATTGGCATAGCCGCATTGACTGCCGTAAACCTTACATCGTTCAAGCCCGCCCCCTCCAGAATAGCGGTGACCCGATCTGGATTGGCAAACGCAAACGGGCCGGGCGCATCGGCTGGCGGCGGGGATGGTGGTTCGGTTACGCTGACCAAAACCCCCATGGGCATAGTCACCCATTCATTCTCGCCGGGTGGGCGCCAACAGACAAATACGACCCGCCCGCCGGGCTTTATCTGTTGCACCATATGGTTGAAGGCTGCTTGTGGGTTGTCAAAGAACATCACCCCAAAGCGTGAGATCAATAGGTCAAACTGACCATTAAAGGTCGCGTCTGAAGCATCAGCTTCCAAGAAAGAGACGTTGGTACGATCGCCCGCGCGCTTGGTGGCCAGGGCCAGCAAAGAGGATGAGATATCCACCCCTGTCACCGTGTGACCAAGGTCTGCCATGAGAAGGGAGGTTTCGCCAGAGCCGCAGCCCACATCCAAAACAACTTGCGGCGCGCTATCCATTAGCCCTGATGCTTCCATCAGGGCCTGAGTGAAAGGCAACAGCATGGCGTCAATATCTACTTGCCGCCTCGTCCAACGCTCCCCCGCGAATGTGTTCCAGAGTTCTCTTTGTGCTTGGTTTTTAACTTCAGACAAGTTTGCTCTCCCGACCGGCCCAATAGCGGTCGCGCAGCAGCCGCTTATAGAGTTTACCGGTGGGATATCTCGGCAATTCTGCCATAAAGTCAATCGAACGGGGTGCTTTTACATGGCTGATGCTGGCACGGCAGAATGCGAGGAGTTCGGCCTCTAATTCAGGACCAGCATCGGCCATATTCATCGGCTGAACAACGGCTTTCACTTCCTCGCCAAACTCTTCATTTGGCACACCAAAGACAGCTACATCAGCCACTTTTGGATGGGTCACCAGCACATTTTCGCTTTCTTGCGGATAGATATTCACCCCGCCTGAAATGATCATGAAAGCCTTGCGGTCTGTTAGGAACAAGAAGCCTTCTTCATCGACATAGCCAACATCACCCAAAGTCGACCAGCCTTGTGCATTGCGACTATCGGCGGTTTTTTCTGGGCTGTTGTGATATTCAAATTGCGGCCCGTTAGCGAAGTAAACCGTGCCAGACTCGCCGGCCGCTACAACCTCGCCATCTTCGCCAACAATTCGGAGTTCGCCCAACAGGGCTTTACCCACACTGCCTTTTTTCCGTAGCCAATCCTGCGGGCCGATCGTGCAGAAGCCATTACCCTCGGTGCCCGCATAATATTCATGGATGATAGGCCCCCACCAACTCATCATCTGTTCTTTGATGGCGACCGGGCAGGGGGCTGCGGCGTGTACGGCCATCTTAAGCGAAGAAAGATCATAGGCTTTGCGAATGCTTTCATCGAGCTTCAGCATCCGCACAAACATCGTTGGCACCAATTGGCTGTCTGTGATGCGATGACGTTCGACCGTGGCCAAATAGGTCTCGGGCTCAAACTTTTCCATCACCACAACCGTGCCGCCGATCTTGTGAACGGACATACACCAGCGCAGCGGGGCGGCGTGATAGAGCGGCGCGGGAGACAAATACTGGCTGTCGGCCGAAATCCCATAAATCGCCTGGGCCATCATTTGCAGAGCGTTGGGCGTATCAATTGGTGCCCCGGTCAGCGGGATCTTGATGCCTTTAGGACGGCCGGTAGTCCCGGACGAATAGAGCATGTCCGCTCCGGCACTTTCATCGGCAATTGGAGTCACTGGCTGAGTATCGCGCGCTTCCGAATAAACGGTATGGCCTTGGGGTTCACCGCCAATCACAAGAACCGGTATTTTTACATCGGCGTGGGCCAGCGCCTCTTCTGCCAACGGCAGAAGATTAGCTCCAACAAACAAGACCTTGGCGTGAGAGTCTGTTAGGATATAGGCGATTTCATCGAGCTGAAGTTTTGTCGACAGACAAGTGAAATAAAGGCCCGCACGCTGGGCACCCCACGCGATCTCAAAATAGTCTGGACAATTGTCCAGCAGGACTGCAATCGCATCTCCGGCATTAAGCCCATGGCTGCGTAATAAGTGCGCGACTTGGTTTGAGCGAGAATTGAGCGTGGCATAACTTAAGCTCTGGCCAGAGCCTGCCATGATAACGGCGGGCTTATCCGGTGTTTGAGCCGCATGATGAACTGGATGCATGGACGTCTCCCAAAGTGCGAGATTCTTTGTGATCTCGGCGCTGGAATAGTCGTGGCACCCTAAGCCAAATGATGCAAGTCAGTTCCGCGTGAACCTGAAATTGTGACCATTGTGCAACATCCAGCCTGTTAAGGCGGCGATTCCCTTGCGTAAGTCACGATTGTGTGAGGCGGTGACTTGAAACCTCGAAGATCGAACGTCACATGCCCCCCTCGAGGTTAGTACCCGCTCTAGAGGAAAAATCATGGACATTTCTATTCGCGCGATGATTATCGCGATGGGCGCTGCCGCTTTGGCTGCGCCAGCGTTTGCGCAAGTAGCGCCAGACACCAAGGAAGCCGAAGTCGTTGTTGTGACCGGCACCCGTGTGGCCGCGCGCTCCGCACTCAGCACCGCTGCACCTGTTGACGTGGTATCCGCTGCACAATTGTCTCAACAAGGTTCGCCAGAATTGAACCAGCAATTGGCAACCGCGCTCCCAAGCTTCAACTTCCCGCGCCCAGCCATTGTTGACGGCACCGACTCGGTACGTCCCGCAACCTTGCGCGGCTTGGCACCGGATCAAACCCTAGTCTTGGTCAATGGCAAGCGTCGCCACACAGCTTCGTTGGTCAACATCAACGGTTCTATCGGTCGCGGTTCTTCTGCAGTTGATATGAACACCATTCCAACAGGCATTCTGGAAACGGTTGAAGTGCTGCGCGATGGCGCGTCGGCTCAATATGGTTCTGATGCTATCGCCGGCGTGATTAATTTGCGCCTCAAGCAGCGCCGCGAAGGCGGTAATGTGACTGTGTCTTATGGCCAACGCCAAACCACGGTGACCACCGATCCGGCACCTGCTTTGCCAAACGGCACCACTAACTTCACCGCAGCCAATATTGTGGCTAACCCAAGCTGGCAAACAATCAAGTCGCGCGATGCGAACGACGGTGCCACCACGACGGTCAACGCTTGGGTCGGTTTGCCTTTGTTTGAAAATGGCTCTTTGACGATTGCAGCGGAAATTCAAAACCGCGAGTCGATCAACCGCCAAGGTTATGACACCCGCCGTCTCTATAACTTGCTGCCGGGTGGCGCGCTCGATCCACGTGAAGCCACCATCAACCGCTGGAACCAGCAATATGGTGACGGTGAGCTGATCCAAGGCACTTTGTTCGCTAACGCCAATATCGAGCTGAGCGACACCACCCGTCTGTATGGTTGGGCAAGCGTCCAAGGCCGCGATTCCACCTCAGCCGCCTTCTTCCGTTGGCCAGCTGACAGCCGCAACGTCGTCGAAATCTATCCAAACGGCTTCTTGCCAAAGATCAACTCGCTTATCACCGACAGCTCGTTTGCTTTGGGTATGGAAACCAACTGGAATGGTTGGGACGTTGATCTGAGCTTGAACCGCGGCTTCAACGAAATGGAATTCGTCATCCGCAATACGCTCAACCGCTCGTTGGGCGTCGCAAGCCCAACCTCGTTCAACGCCGGTGGCTTCAACAATACCCAGACCGTCGTCAATTTGTCGGGCGTTAAGGGCTATAATGTTGGCTTGGCATCTGACTTGAACGTTGCAGTCGGCCTTGAAGCCCGTCGCGATCATTATGAGATTTTCGCGGGTGAATCTGGCTCCTACTTCCAACAGGGCGCTTTTGTGGCTGGTTCGCAAGGCTTTGGTGGCTTTAAGCCATCTAACGAAGTTGGTCGTTCGCGCGATGCAATCGGTGGCTATATTGACCTTGAAGTCAATGTAACCGACGCCTTGTTGGTCTCGGGCGCGGTGCGTGTCGAAGATTACACCGACTTCGGTAACAATGTCAGCGGCAAGATCTCGGGTCGTTATGACTTTACCGAAACTTTCGCCCTGCGCGGTTCGGTCTCTAACGGCTTCCGTGCACCAAGCTTGCAGCAGCAATTCTTCACCGCCTCTTCCACTAACGTGGTTGCTGGCGTGCCTCTGGAAATTCTAACTGTGCCTTCGACCGACCGGATTGGTCGCGCTTTGGGCGGCACGGCTTTGAAGCCAGAAGAATCGGTGAACTATTCGCTCGGCGGCGTTCTGCGCTTTGGCGATTTCAACGTCACTTTGGATGCCTATCAGATCGAGTTGACCGACCGCATCGTGTTGTCGGAAAACCTGAACCAACCAGCCGTGGCGACCTTACTTGCTGCCAATGGCATCGTCGGGATTAACGCTGTTCGCTTCTTCCTGAACGGTGTGGACAGCACCACGACAGGCGCGGACCTAGTAGCAAGCTACCGCTTGCGCACAGACTTTGGTCGCTTTGACTTCACCGGTAGCTTGAGCGTCAACGAAACTAAGTTGGACAAGACCCCGGTCATCCCAGCCTTGACCGCAATTGGCTTGACCCCAACCCAATTGTTCAACCGTATCAATATCTTGACGCTGACTGAAGGCCAGCCGAAGGAAAAAGCCTCGTTCAATACCAATTGGACGCTTGGCAAGTTTGGTACGACTTTCAAGGCCACCTATTATGGTGAAGTGACCGAGCCCGGCACCGATGCCGCGCGAGATATCGTGCTGACCCCAGAGGTCCTGTTCGACATCGAAGGCCGCTACAAGCTGACTGACAAGGTCAGTCTGACCTTGGGCGTTGAAAACGCAACAGACGTCTATCCACGTATGACGCCAGGCACCACAGTCTTGACGCCATCGACCTTCACCACTTTGAATAACTCGGGCGCGTCAGCGTTCTCGCGTTATTCGCCATTCGGCTTCTCGGGCCGTTATGTGTACGGTCGCGTCTCGCTCGACTTCTAATCGTCGAGCAGACTGGTCAAAAAGAAAGGCCGCGGTGGCAACACCGCGGCCTTTTCCATTATAGGCTTGTCACTAGCGACGGCAGAGAACGTCTTCCAGATTGCCATTGCGATCTTGGCCTGAATAGACCGCGTCCCGCAGACCTTGGTCACGGCAGAACCGGTTGGCATCATTGCGGCCACCAAATTGGCCTTGTGCGATGACACCGGGGAAGAACACTGTGGCGCGGCCCGCAGTTGTCTGACCCGTGTAACGCGGAGGATTGCCATAGCCGCCACCCGGGGGACCAAAACCACCGCCAGGGCGGGGATCGAGGGAGCTCCCACGACCAACATAACGAATGGATGAAATCCGGCCCTTAAACGACTCCAAATTGGGTATCGAGTCGCTATAAGTCCGACAGCGGCTACCATAATTGGGGTCCAGACAGACCTGCCAATCCCCGCGGGCCACCAGACTGCCTGCGGCCTCGTCGAAATTAAGTTGACGCAGGTCTGGCACGTCGCTGGTAATGGTTACGGCTTGGCCGCGGAAGTCGGTTCCGGTGTATAAGGTGATGGAAGGGCGACCGCGGTCAAAGCGCTGAGCTTCAGCGGCAGGGGCGCTGGCCAGAGTAGCAAGACCGGTTAAGGCAAGTAGCATAGCTTTTTTCATCTTCAGTCTCCAGTCAAAGGCACCAAAGCTAAGTGCTTGGCCCGATTTCACCCTTTTAAGCGGGGCGATCTGAACGACCTGTGAGGTAGCCATTTCACTTCCGTTCATGTTTGGCCAAACGCACGAGAAGCAAAAAGGAGGCAGCGCGACTGTTGCCCCCCTGGTTCTTGGCTTCGCGTCGGTTGCCTTAATAGGCCAAGGCCACGCCATCCTTGCGGCTTTCGGTGGCTGCTTCATAGGCTCCAGTTTTGGGATCGCGCTTAATGGCCTGATAACCACCAAAATCGCCGTCGGCCCCGATCAAAGTCCAGCCTTTTTGGGTAAGGCCCGCCCGGGCTGTTTCTGTATGACCAGATTCGAGTGCGACCCGTCCAAGCCCGGGCTTACAGCCACCTTCAGGTTCACAGCCGCCCTCGTGCCGCCAACGCGGCGCGTCGCCGGCCGATTGGGCATCTAGGCCATAATCAATCATATTGATCACGATTTGCGATTGGCCTTGCGGCTGCATGGCCCCACCCATTACGCCAAAGGCCATAAAGGCCTGATTATCCTTGGTCACAAACCCAGGAATAATCGTGTGGAAGGGCCGTTTGCCGGGGGCATAGACGTTGGGCAGGGCTGGATCGAGTGCAAACGCTTCACCCCGGTTCTGGAACATAAAGCCCAAGCCATCTGCGACAAGGCCAGATCCCATGCCCCGGTAGTTGGATTGGATCAGCGCGACCATCATGCCGCTGGAGTCAGAAGTGACGAGGAAAGTTGTGTCGCCTTTTTCAAACTGGCTCGGATCACCTGCGGCTACCTCGACCTTGGCTTTGCTAGGGTCAATTAGGGCTGCGCGGCCGTTTAGATAGGCTGGCGCGATCAGGCCTTTGGTCGGCACATTGGCAAATGCGGGGTCGGCTAAGAACTTCGCGCGATCTTCAAACGCAAGCCGCTTGGCCTCAATCTGCAAATGAAGGCTTTCAGCAGTACCAAATCCGGCTCCTGCCAAGTCAAATTGATTGAGGATACCCAGCATTTGCAAGGTCGTAACACCTTGGCTGTTCGGCGGTAATTGCCACACGTCATAGCCACGGTAGTTGACCGAGATCGGCTCCACCCATTCACTTTTGTGCGCCGCCAGATCGCTCGCCCGCAACGGGCCGCCAATGCGGCGCATATAAGCGTCAATCGTCTGGGCGATTGGGCCTTTATAAAACGCGTCTCGTCCACCCCGCGCGATGAGGTTGAGGGTTTTTGCTAGGTCCGGATTTTTAAACACCTCACCAGCTTTGACGCTGCCATTGGCGAAGTAGGTTTTGCGGGCGTTCTCAAACTCTTCAACTTCACCCGCCTTGGCGCGCTCGTCGAGGCGCTTGAGGTTGTTTGCCATATAATAGGCAATTACAGGTGGGACGGGGGTGCCAGCTTCGGCATAGGCGATGGTTGGAGCCAAAACCTTGGCCATGGGCAATTTACCGAACCGGCTGTGCATTGAAAACCAAGCATCGACGGTACCGGGAACGGTTACGGTCACGCTACCAAACGAAGGTCTGCCACCGGGCACTCTGGTTTTAATCTTGGCTTCGCGTGCGGCACGATCAGCAAGGCTCATGCCCATTGGCGCGCGGCCTGAACCATTAATACCATAGAGCTTTTGCGTTTTTGGGTCCCAGATCAGCGCGAAGAGGTCGCCGCCAATGCCGTTGCCAGTTGGCTCCAACAGGCCCAAGGCCGCATTGGCGGCAATCGCTGCGTCGACCGCCGTCCCGCCTTGCTTGAGTGTGTCGATAGCGATTTGGGTTGCAATTGGGTGGGCGGTGGCCGCCGCACCATTCATCCCATAGGCAGGGCTTCGGGTGGCAAAGGCTGGCCCTGCAATGCGGTCGCCTGGACGGACAATACCCGCGTTCGCAGTGGTTTGGGCCTGAACGCTTTGAAGGGGCGCGAGTGCAAGGCTGCCAGCCAAAGCGCAAGAGCCAATTTTCTGCCAGAAATGAGTTGAAATGCGCATGCGCCTAGACCCCCTAAGTCGTTGTTGAAGGCACTGTAAACAAGATTGTGATCCTCGTCATCTAGCGCGTCTGCCACCTTGGCAAAGGGCTTAACCTGTGGTTGGATCGACCCATGATTAAACATTTCATTGTTCGCACCGCTTCGCTTTTTTGTATTTCATTTTTGATCGCTTTGCCCGCTCTACCGCAACAGGTAGACGCGCAAGCCATCAGCCAGACCCGCCCGATCGCAGCCACACCACCCGGAGCGGTTTGGCCGTGGGAAGGCTCTGACCTTAAGCCCAGTAAGGATGTAATCTATGGCGTGCTGCCCAATGGCATGCGCTATGCCATCCGGCCCAATAAATTGCCGGAAAAACAGGTCTCTTTGCGCTTTCGCATCGAAGCGGGCTCAAAGTATGAGCGCGAGGATCAACGTGGCTTTGCCCATTTCATTGAGCACATGGCCTTTAACGGCTCCACCAATATTCCTGAAGGCGAACTAACCAAAACGATGGAGCGCTTGGGCGCAAGCTTTGGTAGCCACGTCAATGCGCATGTGAACCTTGAAGAGACGATGTATAAGCTCGATATCCCCAGTGCTGACGGCGGCCGCTTGGACACGGCTTTGTCGATCTTCCGCGAGACGGCCGACCGTCTGTTGCTGAAAGACGATGCGATCAAGCGCGAGATTGGCGTGGTGATCTCCGAGATGAATGACGGCGATGGGCCGGGGCGGCGGATATCAAGGCAAGCTAATGAATTCATATACCCCAAAGATATCAGCACACTTCGGGACCCGATTGGCAAGCGGGAGATTCTGGAGGCTGCTACGTCTGCCAGGGTTCGCGAATTTTACGAGACTTGGTATCGGCCAGAGCGTAGCATTTTGGTGATCACTGGCGATGTGGATGTGGAAGCAACCAAGGCCCTGATTGCTGCCAAATTTTCAGATTGGAAGCCAAGGACTCTCAAAGCCCCACCGGAGCCCGACAATGGTTCTTGGGACAAAACCCCGCTTCGGGCTAAAGTTATTGTTGAACCAGAGCAGCCAATTGTTGTTACCGTATCTTTGAATCGTCCAGATGAGGTCGACTATGGAGATCTGGATACGCGAGAAAAACGTAACTGGCGGGCCATGCAATCGCTGGCACAAGATTTATTTCAACGGCGCCTAGCACGCCTGCAATTGGTCGATAATCCCCCGACACTGGGTGTGTACTATCAGAAGAATATCGATGAGAACGGGGTCGCAGCTGGTCTTGCCGTCGTGCCACGGGAAGATGCTTGGCAAGATGCCTTGAAGACTGTTGTCATTGAGTTGAGGCAAGCGTTGGCTGCAGGCTTTACGGCAGATGAAATTGAAGAACAGCTCAAAGAGAACAGACTTGGACTTGAACGCGCCATTAAGGAAGAGCCGACGCGCCGAACGACCGGGCTCTCTGACTCTTTGATCTTAACGCTCGGCTTCAAAGGCGTGATAACGAGTCCGCAAGATAATTTGGCTTTGTTTGACCAACTAGCCGCCGCCGCAAGGCCCGAGGCGGTGAAACTTGCCTTCGACTCCTGGTGGCAGGGGGGAGATCCAGCACTAATCCTGATTACTAAAGCACCAGTCGAAGGCGGGGAGGCAGCGGTTGTTGAAGCTTGGAAAGCCGCTATGGCGGCTCCACTGCCTAAACGAGACGAGGTCAAAAAGGCGGAATTCAAGCCGCTCAATCTCGGGCCTTCCGGCAAAGTCAAAACGGTCGAAGAGCTAGCTCATCCTAAAGCCAAAGTCGTGATTTTTGAGAACGGCGTGCGTCTGTCATTCATGCATACAGACTATACCAAGGACCGGGCAAGCATTCGTGTCGGGATTAATTCGGGCCATTTGGCCTTCCCGCAGCTTGATCCGTACTGGACTTCATTTGCCAATGCGACTTGGAGTGGGGACGGTGTTGGCGATTTGACGTTGGATCAATCGATCAGCGCCTTTGCTGGACGGTCAACAACGCTGGCTTCGGTTCGCATCGATCCCGATACGCTGGAAATGTATGCAAGCCCTGCCATCGCCGACTTACCAGAGCAATTGCAAGTCATGCTGAGCCAGGTCGTGGAGCCGCGTATGGGTCCACGCCCGGGTCTGATGATGCGCGATGCGCTCAAGACAAGTTGGGATTCCTACAACCAGACGGCATCTGGCGTTTACAGCTTTTATAGTGGGACATTCTTTGAGACTGGTAATCCAGCTTATGACGAACCAAACTTGCAAAAGTATCTCGCCAGCGATGACGAGAAAGGTAGGGCCTATCTGAAGCGCTTGCGCGAGCAGGGCACCATCCATGTTGTTGTTGTTGGCGACGCAGAGTTTAATTCTGTGGTTGCTGCAGTGGCTAAAACTTTCGGGACCTTGCCAAAGCGAGTTGGGTTACCCTTGAACACCGCCCAATTGGCAACGATCCGATCCGTGCCAACAGGCCAGCCTGCCCGCATCTTGACGCATAAGGGGCCATCCGAACAAGCGATCGTTCATGTCTCCTGGCGAACCAAGGGCGGTATTGATCCCATCGAGGCTGAACGGTTTTGGGTTTTATCGGAAATCCTCCAGTTACGCCTGACCGATAAGGTGCGTGAAGCTGCCGGTCAGTCCTATTCACCCAATGGCGGCTGGACATCGACCTCTTATGCTGATCTCGGGCGCTTTTATGCGCATGCTTCGGTAACGCCAGATCAAGTCAAGCCAGTCGAAGCCATTATTGATGGCATTGCCGCTGATTTGGTGAAAGACGGTGTCACCCAGGATGAGCTCAAACGCGTGGTTGAGCCTGCTGTTAAAGGCCAAGAGCGGTCGCGCCAGAATAATGGCTATTGGTCCGCCATTCTTTCAGAATTGGACACACCGAAGCTACCGGGCTCAAACACAGGTTTCCGAAAAGATCGCGAAGCCCAAAACGAAGCCCGCCTTCAGGCCATCACGCCGGCGCAATTGCACGAAATCGCCAAGCGCTATCTGTTGCCGCAAAACACGATCCGCATTCAGGTCTTGCCGGAAATGCCAGCGAAGCCAGACACGAAGGTCGCGCCGACCAAACCTTGAGGCGACAGATAGGCTTGATTTGCTGATCTGGCAGGCGTAGCGGCCTAGCCGAAGCAGTAACGAGGGCGAAGCGGCGTGGGTGGGGCTGAGAGGTTGATTGGACTTGCATGGGAGGGTGAGGGGGACGTTCTGAACCGACGCGCCTTGCTAAGTGGCGCAGCCTTTGCCCTCGCTAGCCTCACGGGCAACGCTCACGCCCGCCCCAATTCTCGTCAAGCTGGACCAGATTACGCCCGACTGAAATCGGTAATCGACCGCATCTGGCGTGCGCAAGGCTTGCCATTGCCTGAACTAAAGCTGGAATTGATCGACACTGAAGCCTTGCGTGCCGATGTGTCCTTGACTGGCAGGGTTAGGATGACCACCGGCTTTGTCGCCACGTGTGAGACTGACGCGCAAGTTGCGGCTTGGTTCTGCCAGCGCCTTGTAGCTTTGAGGACCAAAACCGAAGGCGTAGCGCTGGACCGCGCGGCATTGGCGACCGTGCTTGCCGCAGGATATGACCCGCGGCAGGCGTTGATCCTTTGGACTCGCTGGAAAGATTCCAAAAAGTTGCGCAATTCCAGCCGCTTTAGAGACGTCCCTATCACGCCTCACCGTCTAGAAATCCTCCGAGTCAAGATCGAAAAATTGGGCTATCTGACCTAGCGCAAGCTGAAGCAAAACATGGATTTGAACACTAGGGGACTTGAAGAAAAAGGGCGGACAGTATATCTCCCGCCCCCTCGCATGTGTGCCGTGGTAGCTCAGTTGGTTAGAGCGCCAGATTGTGGCTCTGGAGGTCAGCGGTTCAATTC
>VYLK01000111.1_pt1 | contig 32860 bp, 28 predicted proteins | sample 5114321 | NCBI WGS metagenome assembly VYLK01 (sample SAMN12291792, study PRJNA351875) | freshwater metagenome | isolation source: freshwater lake | place: USA: Michigan, MSU2 Lake | collected 2011-08-16
CCACCGGGGCCGGCGTCGCTACGGGCGGGCGCGGTTGGCTCGGGCCCACGGCCCCCGCGGGGGGCTCGACTCGGCGCAGGTCGCGCACCTCGTCGCGGCGCGGCTCGCGGCGGTTGTCCTGCCTGTCGTCACGGCGCTCATCGCGGCGGTCGTCACGCCGATCGTCGACGCGATCCTCACGGCGGCCTTCCATCCGCCCGTCACTGCGCCCATCGTCCCGCACCCGGCGATCAACCTCAGCCGGACGCTGCGGCCGCATCTCAGGCACCACCGGTGCCGGCAATGGCACCGCGCCACCAGGCACCACCTGCACGGGGGCCACGTTGCCGGGCCGGCCAGGCACTTCAGGACGATCCGGGCGCTCCGGGCGGCCCGGCCGCTCTGCACGCTCAGGCCCCTCCACACGCACGGCCGGGGCGGCCATGCGCGGCACACGCGGGCCCACGAAAGCAGGGCCGTCGGGCGGCGCCTGCATCACCAGCGGCGCTCGGCCGCCGTCGCGCTGCGACTCCATCACACCACCGGCCACGGGTTGGCGGCGCACCAACACGTCACTTGGCACCACCGTCACCGCGTTGGGCACGCCTTGGTTGCCGTAGCTGATGGGCCCGGTGGGCACCTGCCCCGGGGCATGGCGCCAGCGGTAGGGCGGCGCCGGGTTCACGCGCTCCACGTAGCGCGGCGTGTGGCGGTAGTGCGGCGTGTAAACCTCACGCGGCGCCAGCGGCAGCCAGCCCACGGCCGGGCTGCCGATGCGCACCGAAACGCTCCAGCCGCTGCCGCCACCGCCCACCCAGGCCACCAAGGCTGGCGCGTACACCGGGCGCGCCACGTAGGCCCCAGGCACCCAGCCCCAGCGGCCGCGCCAGTTCACCCAGCGGCCGTAATGGAAGGGCGCAAAACCCCAGGGCGCTTCGTCGATCCAGGTCCAGCCCCAGGGCCGCACCCAGGCCCAGCGGCCGTGGCGGTAGGGCGCCCAGTCGGCACGCACCACCAGCGGCACCCACAGCGCACCGTACTCGGGGTGCTGCTCCCAGCGGCCGTGGCGGTCGAGTTCTTCCACGCCCGTCATCTCGGGCGACACATAGCGCGTGGACGCGCTGCGTTCGTCACGCGCGTCTTCGCTCTGCGCCCAGCGCGTGAAGCCATCGTCGCGTGGCGAAACCCAGGCGCTGCGCAGTTCACCCGCCTCGCCGCGGCGGCCCACGCGGTAGAGCTCGGCCCAGCGTTCGGGCCCGACGACGAGGCCGTCGTCACCCCGCTCGCCGCGCACATGCCACTCGCCCCGCCAGGTGCCGGCGGTGGTGGTGTCGTCGGTGCGCATCAGCAGGTAGTGGCCGGCGCGCAGCGGGCGCAAGCGCGCTTCGGCGGTGACGAGTTCCAACTCGTCAGCGATCTCGCGCGAGCGCACGCGCACCGCCACGCTGCCGCTGTGCAGCTGGAAGACGAGGCGTTCGTCGTCCAGACGCAGCACCTCGAACTCGGTGTTCGCGGCCAGCCGCAGCACGGTGGAGCCCACGCGCAGTTCGGCACGGCCGCTCTGCGCGGTGCTGACGCGGTCGCCCTGCGTCAGGGGGCGGTTGCGCTCGGCCTCGGCCCATTCGCCGGTGTCGCTGTCCCACCAGGAGACGCTGCCGTTGAAATCGGCCAGCCGGCCCACGCGCCCGGGCGGGTCTTCGTCGGCCCGCGCCAGGGGCGCCACCAGCGCCAGCAGCAAGGCCAGGCCCAGCACCCACAGCCGGGCGAGCCAAGGCCCTGCGGCCCGGGCGCCGGCTGGGCGCTGCGGCTGCGGCGGTTGAAACGCGAAGGGCGGGGGGGTGGTGATGAACCTCATGGCCCTACAACGGTGCCCCGCCCGCGCGCGCCGACCCCCGCGGATGTAAAGGCTTGTAGCGCGCCGGCCCGTCAGTCGTCGGCCGTGGGGTCGAGCTCGGGAAATAGGACGCTGGTGTAGCCGAACTGGGTGAGGTCGGTCATGCGCGTGGGGTAGAGGCGGCCGATGAGGTGGTCGCACTCGTGCTGCACCACGCGGGCGTGGAAACCGTCGGCCTCGCGCTCGATGGGCTGGCCTTCGGGGTCGAAGCCGCGGTAGCGGATGCGCGCATGGCGCGGCACCACGCCGCGCAGGCCGGGCACCGAGAGGCAGCCTTCCCAACCGTTCACCACCTCTTCGTTCAGCGGCGTGATTTCGGGGTTGATCAGCACCGTGGGCGGCACCGGCGGCGCCTCGGGGTAGCGCACGTTGTGGGTGTAGCCGAAGATCACCAGTTGCAGATCCACGCCGATCTGCGGTGCCGCCAGGCCCGCACCGTTGGCCGCGGCCATGGTCTCGAACATGTCGGCGATCAGCGTCTTCAGCTCGGGCGTGCCGAACTCGCGCACGGGTTGGGCCACGCGCAGCAGGCGCGGGTCACCCATCTTCAGGATCTCTCGAACGGTCATCGGGCAGGCCTCGGTTGCAAGGAACGAAGGTCTGATTGTCGCGGCGGCCCGCTCGCCGCGTCAGCGCAGGGCCGCCAGCACCTGCTGCACGCGCTGCGCGACGCTGCCCTGCGCCAGCACGAAAGGCATGCCCTGGGCCTGCAACTGCGCCAGCGTCCAGGCGTGCTGCGCGTTGCGGAAGCTGTCGTCGCGGCGGCAGCCGTCCTGCACGAAGTCGAAATCGGGGGCGCACACCACGGTCAGGTCGTAGCGGCGGCGGGCCAGGGCCTGCAATTCCTCAGGCGCCGTGCCGTGGTCGTGCAGGCAGTACTGCAGCGTGGTCAACGGCGTGGTGTCGCAGACGATCCAGCCGCTGCGGCCCGCGGCCGCCGCGTCTTCCAGCTCGATCTGGTGGCGGCCCACGTGCAGCAACTCGTCGACGCTCAGCGTCTGGCGCAGGCGCTCCCACAGTTCGCGGCCGTATTCGGGCACCCAGGCCGTGTGCAGATGCTCGGCCAGGGCCTGGGCCAGCGTGGTCTTGCCGCTGCTCTCGCCTCCCAGCAGCGCCAGACGCCGGGCGGGGCCGGCGGGTTCAGGCGTCTGCACGCAAGAGCTCCTGCAGCCCGGCTTCGTCGAGCACGGGCACGGCCAGCTCGCGCGCCTTGTCGAGTTTGCTGCCGGCTTCCTCACCGGCCACCACGTAGTTCGTCTTCTTCGACACCGAGCCCGACACCTTGCCGCCGGCCGCTTCGATCAGCGCCTTGGCCTCGTCACGGCTCAGCGTGGGCAGCGTGCCGGTGAGCACCAGCGTCTTGCCAGCCAGCGGCTGCGGGCCGAGTGCGGCTTCCTGTTCGGGCCAGTGGATGCCGGCGGCGCGCAGCTGCTCCACCACCTCCACGTTGTGCGGCTGGTCGAAGAAGGTGCGGATGCTCTGCGCGACGATGGGGCCCACGTCCTTCACCTGCAGCAGCTCTTCCACGCTGGCGGTCATCAATCGATCGATGCCGCCGAAGTGGCGCGCCAGGTCCTTGGCGGTGGTCTCGCCCACCTGGCGGATGCCCAAGGCGTAGAGGAAGCGCGCGAGGGTGGTGGTCTTGCTCTTTTCCAGCCCCGCCACCAGGTTGGCGGCGCTCTTCTCGCCGAAACGCTCCAGCGCCGCGAGCTTGGCCACGCCCAGCTTGTACAGCTCGGGCAGCGTGCGGATGAGGCCGCCATCGACGAGCTGGTCGACCAGCTTGTCGCCCAGGCCTTCGACGTCCATCGCGCGGCGGCTGGCGAAGTGGAGGATGGCCTGCTTGCGCTGCGCGGGGCAGAACAGGCCGCCCGAGCAGCGGAAATCCATGCCACCGCGTTCGCGCTGCGCGGCACTGCCACAGGCCGGGCAGGTCCGCGGCCAGATGCGGAAGTTGGGCACATAGGCCGGGCGCTGGCCGGGCACACGGCCCACCACCTCGGGAATCACATCGCCCGCGCGGCGCACGATCACCGTGTCACCCACACGCACGCCCTTGCGGCGCAGCTCGAAGACGTTGTGCAGCGTCGCGTTGCTCACCGTCGTGCCGCCCACGAACACCGGCTCCAGCTTGGCCACGGGCGTGAGCTTGCCCGTGCGGCCCACCTGGATCTCGATGGCGTTCAGCCGCGTCAGCTGCTCTTGCGCCGGGTACTTGTGCGCCACGGCCCAGCGCGGCTCGCGCGTGACGAAACCCAGGCGCTGCTGCAGTTCCACGCTGTCGACCTTGTAGACCACGCCGTCGATGTCGAAGGGCAGCGCGTCGCGTTTAGCGCCCATCGCGGCGTGGAAGGCCACCAGGCCCTCGGCGCCCAGCGCCACGGCACGGTCGGCACACACCGGCAGGCCGAAGGCGGCCAGCGCATCGAGCGTGGCGCTGTGCGTGGGCGGCTGCACCCAGCCCTGCACCTCGCCCAGGCCGTAGGCATAGAAGCTCAGCGGCCGCTGCGCGGTGATGGCAGGGTCCAACTGGCGCACCGCGCCGGCGGCGGTGTTGCGCGGGTTGATGTAGGTCTTCTCGCCCTTCTCGCGCTGGCGCTCGTTCAGGCGCTCGAAATCGTCGCGGCGCATGTAGACCTCGCCGCGCACTTCCAGCACGGGCGGCAGCGTCTCGACCGCGCCGATCAAGCGCAGCGGGATCTGCCCGATGGTGCGGATGTTCTGCGTCACGTCCTCGCCCGTCTCGCCGTCACCCCGCGTGGCGGCCTGCACCAGCACGCCCTGCTCGTAGCGCAGGTTGAGGGCCAGGCCGTCGAACTTCAGCTCGGCGTTGTAGGCCACCGGCGGGGCTTCGGGCGGCAAGGCCAGCTCGCGGCGCACACGTTCGTCGAAGGACGTGGCACCGGCGGCGGTTGTGTCGGTCTCGGTGCGGATGCTCAGCATCGGCACGGCATGGCGCACGGGCGTGAAGCCCTCCAGCACACGGCCGATCACCCGCTGCGTCGGCGAATCCGCCGTCAGCAGTTCAGGGTGCGCGGCCTCGAGGGCCTGCAGTTCCTGGAACAGGCGGTCGTACTGGGCATCGGGAAGCACCGGCGCATCCAGCACGTAGTACAGGTGGGCGTGGTGGTGCAGTTGCGCACGCAGGTCTGCGGCGCGCTGCGCCAGGGCGATGTCGGCGGTCATGGCGCGTTCAGCTGAAAAGACGGCGCGCCGCAGCCGAGCCGGCGGCCAGGTCCAGCGCTTCGAGACGGGCGTAGAGCTCGTTCACTTCGCGGCCGATGCCGGCAAAGTCGTGCAGGGTCAGCGGCTGGCCCTGGTCGTCCACCACGGTGGCATCGAGGTCGTCGCTCAGCTGCTTGCCCAGCAGGTGCCAGGCCGGAAAGGGCTCGGCGCTGGCCGCCGTCTGTGGCACGTCCAGCACCAGCGAACACTCACGCACGGCGGCGGCCTGCGGGCTCTCGCCCAGGGCAGCCAAGGCGGCCTGCGCATCCACCGCCAGCACCAGCACCGGGGGCGCGCCTTCTTCGTCGGCGGGCAGCACCATGCGGCCGGGCACCACGCCGGGCACGAGGCCGGCGCGCTGCGCCACCTGCTGCACGAAGGCCACGCTCCAGGCCACGCTGTTGGTGCGCAGCGTGACGGTGAGCTGCGCGTCCAGCGGGCTGGTCAGGCCGTCGAGTTCGCGCGCACGGGCCACCACCTCCAGCATGTCGGGCGGGTCCATGCGTGCGCCCATGGCGTCAGCAAAGGCCTGCAGCTTCTGGATGAACTCGCTGTACTCGATCTCGCCCAAGGGCCCGGTGCGGCTGGCCAGTTGCACGCCGGCCTGCAGCTCGCCATAACGCCGGCCGGCCTGCAGCGGCTCCCAGGTGCCGGTTTCGGTGTCCAGACCTTCGATGTAGAAAGGCTTGCTGCCGGCGCGGCGGCTGGGCGGCAGGTGCTGCAGCGCCATGTCGCCGCTGACGGGGGCTTCCAGCACCATGGGCACGATGGCGTCGATCAGTGCGTCCAGCCGCGGGGTGCGGCGGGTGGGCGTGCGCAGCGGTGCGGGCTCGGTGTCGGGGCCGGCTTCGGGCTCGGCCCCGGGCTCGGCACCCAAGGCCGGTTCCACCCGGTCTTCCGGCAGCCCCGAGTGGGGCGCACCCCGCGGCACGCCGCGCTGCGCAGCGCGGCGCGTGGTCCACCAGCCGTGCAGGCCCAAGCCGGCCAGCACGGCCACGCCCGCCAGGGCCAGCCCGGTGCCGAGGCCCAGCTCCATTCAGGCTTCCGCCATCGACAGTGCCGCTTCCATGTCCACCGCCACGATGCGGCTGACACCCTGCTCCTGCATCGTCACGCCGATCAGCTGCTCGGCCATCTCCATGGCGATCTTGTTGTGGCTGATGAAGAGGAACTGCGTGCCCTTCAGGCTCATCTCGTGCACCAGGTTGCGGTAGCGCTCGGTGTTGGCGTCGTCCAGCGGCGCGTCCACCTCGTCCAGCAGGCAGAAGGGCGCGGGGTTGAGCATGAAGATCGCGAACACCAGCGCAATGGCCGTGAGCGCCTTCTCGCCGCCCGAGAGCAGGTGGATGGTGCTGTTCTTCTTGCCCGGCGGCTGGGCCATCACCTGCACGCCGGCGTCCAGGATCTCGGTGCCCGTCATCACCAGCTTGGCATTGCCGCCGCCGAAGAGCGTGGGGAACATGCGCCCGAAGTGCTCGTTCACCTGGTTGAAGGTGCTGGCCAGCAGATCGCGCGTTTCCAGGTCGATCTTGGTGATGGCGTCTTCCAGCGTGCCGATGGCGTCCAGCAGGTCGGCGTTCTGCGCATCGAGGAAGGTCTTGCGCTCGCGGCTGGCGGTGAGTTCGTCCAGTGCGGCCAGGTTCACCGCACCCAAAGCGTTGATCTCTTTCTGGATGCGGTCGATCTCGGTCTGCAAGCCCCAGAGCTTGATGCCGTCCCGCTCGATGCCCTGCGCCAGCGCTTCCAGGTCGACTTCGGCGGCGGTCAGCTGTTCCAGGAACTGCGCACCGCCCAGCTGCGCGGCCTGCAGCTCCAGCTGCAGCTTGGTGATCTGCTCGCGCAGCGGCTCCAGGCTGCGTTCGAAGCCGAGCTTCTGCTCGTCGGCGCGGCGCAGCTGCGCGCTCAGGTCGTCGTACTCGCTGCGCGCCAGGCCCAGGGCCTGTTCACGCTCGCTCTTCAGCTCCAGCGCGGCCTGCAGGCCGCTTTGCGCGGCGGCGTCGTCGAAGCTGCCCAGTTCCAGCTGCAGTTGCTCGCCGGCCTGCAGGTTGGCCGCCACCTGTGCGGCGGCAGTTTCGATGCTGCGCTGCAACTCGTCGCGCCGCGCGGCCAGTGCACGCGCCTGGAAACGCGCTTCCTGCGCCTGGCGCTCCAGTGCGCGCTGCTGCTCGCGCGCATCGGCCAGCTTGCGCTCGGCCGCAATCACGGCGTCTTCGAGTTCGGCATGTTTCTGCTGCGCGTCGCCCAGGCCGATGTCCAGCTCTTCGAAGCGCGCTTCGCCGGTGGCCTTGCGCTCTTCCAGCGCTTCCATCTGCGCGTCGATCTCGGCCAGCTCTTCGCTGAGCTGCTCGCGCCGGCTGGTGGCCGCCTCGGCCTGCTGCGTGAGGCGCAGCAGTTCCACGTGCAGGCCGTGGGCGCGGTTCTGCGCCTCGGCGGCCTCACGGCGGGCCGTCTGCAGGTGCTGGCTGGCCTCGGTGTAGGCGGCTTCCAGGCGCACGCTGGCGCTCTTGGCGTCGTCGGCGATCAGCGCCTGCGCCTTCTGCTGGCGGCCCAGGTTCTCGATCTCCTGCGCGCGGGCCAGCATGCCGGCCTGTTCGCTGTCAGGCGCGTAGAAAGCCACGGCATGCGCGCTGACGGCATGGCCCTCGCGCGTCATGATCACTTCGCCCGGCGTGAGCTGGCTGCGCTGCGCGAGCGCTTCGTCGATGCTGGTGGCGGTGTAGACGCCTTCCAGCCAATCCGACAGCAGCGCCTTCAGGCCTGCATCGCCCAGTTGCAGGCGCTGCGCCAGTTGCGGCAGCGTCTGGTGCGTGTGCGGCGCAGCGCCCGCGGGCGTGGCGTAGAAAGCCAGCTTGGCCGGCGGTGCATCGGTGGCGAAAGCGCGCACGGTGTCCAGCCGGCCCACGGCGAGCGCGTTCAGGCGCTCGCGCAGGGCGGCTTCCAGCGCGGTTTCCCAGCCGGCCTCGATGTGCACCTGCGTCCACAGGCCCTGCAGGCCGGTGAGGCCGTGTTTCTCCAGCCAGGGCTTGAGCTTGCCCTCGGTCTGCACCTTCTCTTGCAGCGCGCGCAGCGCATCGAGCCGCGCGCCGATGTCCGACAGGCGGGCCGATTGCTGGTTCACGGCGGCCTGCGCAGCGCGGCGCTGCTCATCGAGCTGCGGCACTTCTTCCTGCAGCTCGTGCAGGCGGGCGTCGAGCACGTCGCGCTGTTCGGCGGCTGCGGCTTCCTGCGCGCGCAGGGTGTCGATCTTGCCCATGTCGGGCGTCTGCAGGCCCTGGCGCTCGGTGGCCAGGCGCTCGCGCCGCGTGCGCAAGCCGCGCGACTGCTCTTCGATGCTGCGGCTCTCCGCCGCCAGCACCTGGATCTGCTGCTGCACCTGCACCACGTTCTGGCGCTGCTGGTTGGCCACGCCCTGCGCCGTGCGCACCGCGTCTTCCAGCGTCGGCAGCTCGAAGCCCTGCTCTTCGGCTTGCGCGGCCAGCACGCCGGCCTGCTCATCCGCGCCTTCGATCTGCGCGGCAATGTCTTCCAGCTCGGCCTTGGCCGTCTCCTGCCGGTCTTCCCACTGCGCGTTCTGCGTCTTGAGGTCGGCCAGGCGTTGCTGCGCGCGCTGGCGGCCTTCCACCACGTAGCGGATGCGTTCTTCCAGGCGGCTGACTTCCAGCGCGGCTTCGCCCAGGGCGCCCTGCTTGGCGTGCAGCACGTCGTTGGCGGCGTAGTGCGCCTGGCGCACCTGCTCCAGCTGCGCTTCCACGGCGCGCAGGTCGGCCAAGCGGCTTTCCAGCGCGTTGGTGGCGGCCAGCGCCGCGGCGTGCACGCGGGCTTCTTCGCTGGCGGCGTCGCGGTGCTTCAGGAACCACAGCTGGTGCAGCTTGGTGGTGCCCTGCTCCTGCAGGCTGCGGTACTGCGCCGCCACCTCGGCCTGCTTCTCCAGCTTCTCGAGGTTGCCGCCGAGTTCACGCAGGATGTCTTCCACGCGCGTGAGGTTCTCGCGCGTGTCCTTCAGGCGGTTCTCGGTTTCGCGGCGCCGCTCCTTGTACTTACTGACGCCGGCAGCCTCTTCCAGGAAGAGCCGCAGTTCCTCGGGCCGGCTTTCGATGATGCGGCTGATGGTGCCCTGGCCGATGATGGCGTAGGCCCGCGGGCCCAGGCCGGTGCCAAGAAAGACGTCTTGCACGTCGCGGCGGCGCACCGGCTGGTTGTTGATGAAGTAGCTGCTGGTGCCGTCACGCGTGAGCACACGCTTGACGGCAATCTCCGCAAAGGCGTTCCACTGCCCGCCGGCGCGCGCCAGCGTGTTGTCGAACACCAGCTCCACGCTGGCGCGGCTGGCCGGCTTGCGGTGGCCGCTGCCGTTGAAGATGACGTCCTGCATGCTTTCGCCACGCAGTTCGCTCGCCTTGCTCTCGCCGAGCACCCAGCGCACGGCGTCCATGATGTTGCTCTTGCCGCAGCCGTTGGGCCCCACCACGCCCACGCGCTGCCCGGGCAGCTGGAAGGTGGTGGGCTCGGCGAAGGACTTGAAGCCCGCAAGCTTGATCTGGTTCAGGCGCATCGGGGGCCGTCGTGGGCCTTGGCGCACCAGCCGGAGCGGCGCGCGCAAGTGCTTGATTTCATTGAGAAATTGCGCCAAATACCAGGGCGCAAGGCGGCCTGGATGATAGCATCGCCCCCCAGCGCCCCATGCCTAAACTCCAAGCCGCCGCCCCCCGCCCCGCCACGTTGTCGGCAGAGGCCCCCACACGGCCGGCGTACCAGAAGTTCGCGGTGGAGGTGCGCCCTAGCGCCATCGACGGCCAGGGCGCCTTCGCGGCCGAGGCCGTGCGCACACGGCTGAAGATCGGCGAGATCCGCGGCGAGAGCATCAGCGTGCAGGAGGCGCGCATCCGCGCCACGCGCAGCGAACGCATCATGATCGTTGAGCTGAGCGCGCGCAAAGCCATCGACTTCAGCAAAAGCGCCGACCCCATGCGCTACACCAACCACAGCTGCCGCCCCAACGCGCGGCTGTGCATCCGCCAGGGGCGGGTGGAGTTCTACGCGCTGCGCGACATCGCGCCCGGTGACGAGATCACCGTCGACTACGGCGAAACCCACCACGAGGGCCGCCTGGCCTGCCGCTGCGGCGTGGCGGGTTGCCGCGGGGCGCTCTAGGCCCAGCTGACGCGGCGGCCCGGCGGCCTCCGCGCCTGATGCCACCGCCCCCCTCGGCAGGCGGCGGCCGAACTTGAGCCTGATCACAGAAAAATCAGAAATTGCTTGAGAAGCCTCAAGTGCGCGCAATCGCACCCGATACCCAGGACATCTCGGGCCGGTTTGCGGCTCGTGAGCACCACCCTGACACCCCGACCCAGGAGACCCCTCCATGAAGCGCATCTACGCCCTCGCTGCCGCCACCCTGCTGAGCGCCAGCTTCGCCGCCCACGCCAACGACCCCAAGGTGGCCATCGCCGCCCTGGACGCCCGCCTGGCCAAGATCGGCCCGGCCAAGGTGGAAGGCACCGACAAAGCCGGCGACAAGACCGTCGGCGCGCTGTTCTTCGGCCCGCGCAAGATCAACAACAACTACGACGTCGTCGACGAGATCAAGAAGAGCACCGGCGCCAGCGCCACGGTCTTCGTGAAGGATGGCGACGATTACGTCCGCGTCAGCACCAACGTGCTCACGCCCGAAGGCAAGCGCGGCGTGGGCACCACCCTGGCCCGAGCCAAAGCCTACGAGGCGATGAACAAGGGCGAGAAGTTCTGCGGCGAGGTCGACGTGCTCGGCACCAAGTTCGACGCCTGCTACCACCCGATCAAAGACGCAGGCGGCAAGACCATCGGCCTGACCTACGTCGGCTTCAAGAAGTGAGGCCCTGCGCGGACCGCGCGCGCTTCAAGACAGACAAGGTACGAGGATGAAGACCATGGCCCGCTTATCCCTGTGGTTCAGCAGCATGCGCATTGGCACCAGGCTGAGCCTGGCCTTTGCCACGGTGCTGACGCTGACCGCCCTGCTCGGCATTGCCTCGGTGGCCAACCTGACCCGCGTCAACGGCGCATCCGAAGACCTGGCCAACAAGTGGCTGCCCAGCGTCGGCGCGCTCGGCGCCGCCCGCGCGGCGATGCTGGAATACCGCGATCTGGAAATGAAGCACGCGCGGGCCCCTGACGCAAGCTACCGCAGCGAGTACGAAGACAAGCTGAAGGAAGCGCACGCCCGCGTCGAGGCGCAACTGGGCAAACACGCCGAGTTGCCGGCCGAGGCCGACGAGAAGGCCATGGCCGCGGCTGTGGGCGCGAAGTGGAAGGAGTACCTGGGCTTCAGCGCCAAGGTGCAGGAGCTGGGCCGCGCCGACAAGGGCGACGACGCACGCGACATCAGCGACGGCGCCGCCAAGATGGCGGCCGACGAGGCCATCGCCGAAGTCGACAAGCTCACCGCCTTCGGCTTCGAGCGCGGCGTCCAGGCGGCCGCGGACGCCGCAGCCGTCTACAAGCTGAGCCGCATGGTCACACTCGGCCTCGTGGCCCTGGCGTTGCTGCTGGGTGTGGCAATGGCGGTGCTGATCACCCGCGGCTTGATCAAGCAACTGGGCGGCGAACCCGCCGTGGCTGCGGCCGTGGCCCGCGCCGTGGCCGAGGGCAACCTCAGTACCAACATCCCGCTGCGCCGCGGCGACACCACCAGCCTCATGGCCGGCCTGAAGCACATGCAGACGAGCCTGGCCACCGTGGTGCAGCAGGTGCGCAGCGGCAGCGAGCGTGTGGCCGGTGCCAGCAACGAGATCGCGCAGGGCAATGCCGACCTCTCGGCCCGCACCGAGCAGCAGGCCAGCGCGCTGCAGGAGACCTCGGCCTCGATGGAGCAGCTGGGCAGCACGGTGCAGCAAAACGCCCACAGTGCGCGCCAGGCCGACGAACTGGCCAACAACGCCAGCGTCGTGGCCAGCCGCGGTGGCGAGGCCGTCACGCGGGTGGTGCAGACCATGCGCGGCATCAACGAAAGCAGCCGCAAGATCGCCGACATCATCGGCACCATCGACGGCATCGCCTTCCAGACCAACATCCTGGCGCTGAATGCGGCGGTGGAAGCCGCGCGCGCCGGCGAGCAGGGCCGCGGCTTCGCGGTGGTGGCCTCCGAGGTGCGCAGCCTCGCGCAACGCAGTTCCGAAGCAGCCAAGGAGATCCGCAGCCTGATCGCGGCCAGCGTGGAACGTGTCGAGCAGGGCACCGCCCAGGTCGACGAAGCCGGCGCCACGATGACCGAGGTGGTGAACTCCATCACCCGCGTGACGGCCATCGTGCGCGAGATCAGCTCGGCCAGCCAGGAACAGAGCGCCGGTGTGGCGCAGGTCGGCCAGGCGGTCACGCAGATGGACCAGACCACGCAACGCAACGCCGCCCTGGTGGAGCAGAGCGCGGCTGCGGCCGAGAGCCTGCGCCAGGAAGCCCAGCAACTGGTGGAGGTGGTTGCAGCCTTCCGCCTGCAACACGCCTGAGCCCGGCACCCCGGGCGGCCGCCCGCCGCCTGGGCCCTCAGCGGCGATGCGGGGGGACCGGGATAATCCCGGCGCATGAACCCCCTGCTCGCCCGCCTGCACCCTTACCCGTTCGAGCGCTGGCGCGAACTCACCGCCGACATCACGCCGAACCCGGCCTACCGGCCCATCAGCCTGGGCATTGGCGAGCCCAAGCACGCCACGCCGGTGCTGATCGAAGATGCGCTGCTGCAGGCCCTGCCCACGCTGAGCGCCTACCCCGCCACGCTGGGCGAGCCCGCGTTGCGCGAGGCCCTCACCGGCTGGGTACAGCGGCGCTACAGCGTGGCGCTGAACCCGGGCACGCAGGTGCTGCCCGTCAACGGCTCGCGCGAGGCGCTGTTCGCGCTGGCACAAACGGTGCTGGACCCGGCCGAGCGTGACGCGCTGGTGGTCTGCCCCAACCCGTTCTATCAAATCTACGAAGGCGCGGCGCTGCTCGGCGGTGCGCAGACGCACTTCGTGCCCAGCGACCCGGCGCGCAACTTCGCGGCCGCCTGGGGAGCTGTCGATGCAGCCACCTGGGCGCGCACGCGTCTGCTCTACGTCTGCAGCCCGGGCAACCCCACCGGCGCGGTGATGCCGCTGTCGGAATGGCAGACCTTGTTCGAGCTGAGCGACCGCCACGGCTTCGTGATCGCCAGCGACGAGTGCTACAGCGAGATCTACTTCCGCGACGAGCCGCCGCTGGGTGCCTTGCAGGCCGCGCAGGCGCTGGGGCGTGCCGACTTCAAGAACTTGATCGCGCTCACCAGCCTGTCCAAGCGCAGCAACGTGCCCGGCTTGCGTTCGGGTTTCGTGGCCGGTGACGCCCAGCTCATCAAGGCCTTCCTGCTCTACCGCACCTACCACGGCAGCGCCATGGGCGGCCTGGTGCAGCGCGCCAGCATCGCCGCCTGGAACGACGAGGCCCACGTGGTGGCCAACCGCGAGCTCTACCGCCGCAAGTTCGCGCAGGTCACGCCCGTGCTGGCACAGGTGCTCGACGTGCAGCTGCCCGACGCCGCCTTCTACCTGTGGGCCGGCATTCCGGCTTTGCCAGGCGGCCCGGCAGGGCCGGGCGACGAGATCGCCTACGCCCGCGGCCTGCTCGCTCAATACAATGTGCAGGTCTTGCCGGGCAGCCTGCTGGCGCGCAGCGTGGCCGGCCACACCCCCCCCAACCCCGGCACGGGCCGCATCCGCATGGCCCTGGTCGCGCCGGTGGCCGAATGCCTGGAAGCCGCCGAACGCATCGTCCGGTACACCCTAGAACTCAAGGAAGCCCAGCGATGAACATCGCCCAACTGCAAGCCACCATCGACACCGCCTGGGAAGCCCGCGCCGAGATCAGCGCGCTCAACGCCCCGCAGGTGCGTGAGGCGGTGGCGGCCGTGATTGCCGAACTGAACGGCGGCCGCCTGCGCGTGGCCGAGCAGCGCGGCGTGGGCGAGTGGCAGGTCAATCAGTGGCTGAAGAAAGCCGTGTTGCTGAGCTTCCGCCTGAACGACAACGCCGTGATGCGCGCCGGGGACCTGGGCTTTTTCGACAAGGTGAAGACCAAGTTCGCCCACCTGGACGAAGCGCAGATGCGCGAAGCCGGCGTGCGCGTGGTGCCGCCGGCCGTGGCACGGCGAGGCAGCTTCATTGCCAAGGGCGCGGTGCTGATGCCCAGCTACGTGAACATCGGCGCCTACGTGGGCGAGAACACCATGGTCGACACCTGGGCCACCGTGGGCAGCTGCGCGCAGATCGGCAAGAACGTGCACCTGAGCGGCGGCGTCGGCATCGGCGGCGTGCTGGAGCCGCTGCAGGCCAACCCCACCATCATCGAAGACAACTGCTTCGTCGGCGCACGCTCCGAGGTGGTGGAAGGCGTCATCGTCGAAGAGAACTCGGTGCTGGGCATGGGCGTGTACCTCGGCCAGAGCACGCCCATCTTCAACCGCGAAACCGGCGAAGTCAGCTACGGCCGCGTGCCCAGCGGCAGCGTGGTGGTCAGCGGCAACCTGCCCAAGACGGCCGCCAATGGCCAGCCCTACAGCATGTACGCCGCCATCATCGTCAAGCGCGTGGACGCGCAGACGCGCAGCAAGACCAGCATCAACGAGCTGCTGCGCGCCTGATCGGCCGCGGGCAAGTCTTCTCCCTGAGGATCCGGCATGGCGAACAACCTTGAGCGCGTACTGCGCCTGATGGCGGAGAAGAACGCGTCCGACGTCTACATGTCGGCCAACACGCCCATCCTCATCAAGATCAACGGGCAGATCCTCCAGCTCTCAGACCAGATCCTCACCACGCACCAGACGCGCCAGCTGCTGGCCGAGATGCTGGCGCCGCAACAGCTGGAAGAACTCGACGACACGGGCGAGCTGAACGTCGGCATCAGCGTCTCGCGCGTGGGCAGCTTCCGGCTGTCGGCGTTCAAGCAGCGCGGCAGCATCGCGGCCGTCATCCGCTGCATTCCCTTCGAGATCCCTTCGCTCGATTCACTCGGCGTGCCGCCACTGCTGGCCCAGCTGGTGACGGAGAAGCGTGGCCTCATCCTGATGGTGGGTGCCACCGGCACCGGCAAGAGCACCACGCTGGCCTCGATGCTGGAGTGGCGCAACCAGCAGATGACGGGGCACATCCTCACCATCGAAGACCCGATCGAGTTCCTCTTCAGCAACAAGAAGAGCGTGATCAACCAGCGCGAGGTGGGCCGCGACACGCAGAGCCTGCAGATCGCGCTGAAGAACGCGCTGCGCCAGGCGCCCGACTGCATCCTCATCGGCGAAATCCGCGACCGCGAGACCATGAGCGCGGCGCTCAGCTACGCGCTCTCAGGCCACCTGGTGCTGGCCACGCTGCACGCGAACAACAGCTACCACGCGATGGGGCGCATCTTGTCCTTCTACACGCCGGAAGCGCGGCCCACGCTGCTGTCTGACCTCTCCAGCGGCCTTCGCGCGGTGATCTCGCAGCGGCTCCTGCGCAGCAACAGCGGCGGCCGTGTGCCGGCGGTGGAAGTGCTGCTGAACACCAAGCTCGTGAGCGAGCTCATCGACAAGGGCGATCTCTCCGGCATCAAGGAAGCCGTGGAGAAGAGCCTGGCCGAGGGCTCGCAGACCTTCGAGGCCGACATCGCCCGCCTCATCAGCGAAGGCGTGGTCTCGCGCGACGAAGGCCTGGCCTACGCCGATTCGCCCACCAACCTGCTGTGGCGCCTGCAGAACGAGCAGGCACCGGCCTCGCGCACCACGCCGAAGAAGGAAGAGCAGGAAGCGCCCACCTTCACCGAGTTCAGCATCGACGTTCGGCCCGACGACGGGCGCGGCAGTTCGCCGCCGCCTTGGTCGGCCACCAAACGATGACGGGCGCTGCCACGGCCGTGGGCGCCACGCTGCGCCTGACCGAGGCGCTGATCGCCTGCCGCTCCGTCACCCCGGCCGATGCCGGCTGCCGCGCGCTGCTGCTGCAGCACCTGCAGCCCGCAGGCTTCGTGTGCGAGGCGCTGGACGCCGGCCCGCCCGAAGCGCGCGTGGCCAACCTCTGGGCCATGCACGACGCTGGCGTGCCGGGCCCCACGCTCGTGTTCGCGGGCCACACCGATGTGGTGCCCACCGGCCCGCTGGAGCGCTGGGCCACCGACCCCTTCGTGCCCACGCACCGCAGCGGCGAGGCCTACCCGAACGGCCCGCGGCTCTTCGGGCGCGGGGCGGCCGACATGAAGGCCGCCGTGGCGGCGATGACCGTGGCCGCCCGCGAGTTCGTCGCTGCGCACCCGCAGCACCCGGGCCGCGTAGCCTTGCTCATCACCAGCGATGAAGAGGGCCCGGCCCTGCACGGCACCCGGCACGTGGTAGAGCTGCTGCGCGCACGCGGCGAACAGCTGGACGGCTGCATCGTCGGCGAGCCGACCTCGGTGCGCCGCCTGGGCGACATGGTGAAAAACGGCCGCCGCGGCACGCTGTCGGGCCGGCTGGTGGTGCACGGCGTGCAGGGCCACATCGCCTACCCGCAGCTGGCCGCCAACCCGCTGCACCTGCTGGCGCCGGCGCTGGCTGAACTGGTGGCCACCGAGTGGGACCGCGGCAACGCGTTTTTCCCGCCCACCAGCTTCCAGGTCAGCAACATCCATGCGGGCACGGGGGCATTCAACGTCATTCCTGGCGAGTTGTTGCTCGACTTCAACTTCCGCTTCAGCACCGAAAGCACCCCGGCCGCTTTGCGCCAAGGGGTTGAAGCGGTGCTGCAGCGCCACGGCGTACCGCACACGCTGGACTGGACGCTGGGAGGCGAACCCTTCCTCACCCCGCCCGGCACCTTGAGCGCCGCGCTGCTGGCCGCCATTGCAGCGGCTTGCGGGGAGGGCCCGGGCACTGAACTGAGCACCGAACTGAGCACAACGGGCGGCACCAGCGACGGCCGCTTCATCGCGCAGATCTGCCCGCAGGTGATGGAGTTCGGCGTCATCAACGAAAGCATTCACAAGCTCGACGAGTGGGTGGACGTGGCCGCGCTGGAGCCGCTGAAGCAGGTCTACCGCCAGACGGCCGAACGTTTCCTCGGCACGGCGGCGGCATGAAGCTGATCGCCCTGGTGGAGCAGGCTGCCGCACGCCTGCAAGCAGCCGGTGTGCATTTCGGCCACGGCACCACCAACGCCTTCGATGAAGCCGCCTGGCTGGTGCTGTGGCGCCTGGGCCTGCCGCTTGACGCGCTGGACGACGAGGCCGAACGCGAGACCAGCGCCGAAGAACAGGCGCAGGTGCAGGCCCTGGTGGAAGAGCGCATCACCACGCGCCGCCCCGCCGCTTATCTGACGGGCGAGGCGTGGCTGCAGGGCGTGCCCTTCTTCGTGGACGAACGCGTGATCATCCCGCGCTCGCTGATCGCCGAGCCCTTGGCCGAAGGCAGCTTCGACGCCTGGCTGCACCCGCAAACACAGCAGGTGCTGGACCTGTGCACCGGCAACGGCAGCCTGGCCGTGCTGGCCGCGCTGGCCTGGCCCGAGGTGCAGGTGGCCGCCGCCGACCTCAGCACCGACGCGCTGGCCGTGGCCGCCAAGAACGTGGCCCGCCACGGCCTGCAAGACCGCATCACGCTGCACCAGGGCGACGGCCTGGCCGCCGTGGCCGGCCGGCGTTTCGACCTCGTGCTGTGCAACCCGCCCTACGTCAACAGCGGCTCGATGGCCGCACTGCCGCCCGAGTACCGCGCCGAACCCGCGCTGGCCCTGGCCGGCGGCGATGACGGGATGGAATTCATCCGCCAACTGCTGGCCGCGCTGCCGCAGCACCTGAACGACGAAGGCGTGCTGGTGCTGGAGATCGGCCACGAGCGCACCTACTTCGAAGCCGCCTTCCCGGCGCTGGAGGTGGTGTGGCTCAGCACCAGCGCCGGCGACGACCAGGTGCTGCTCATCACCGCCGAGGCCTTGCGCCCAACGGGCGCCTTGCCTGCCTACGAGAACCCATGATCCAGATTTCCCAGGTCACCCTGCGCCGTGGCGTGAAGGTCGTGCTGCAGAACGCCAGCGTGACGCTGCAGCCGCGCGAGAAGGTCGGCCTCATCGGCCGCAACGGCGCGGGCAAATCCAGCCTGTTCGCCTTGATGACGAACCGGCTGCAGGCCGATGCCGGCGATGTCGACATCCCGCCGCGCTGGCGCGTGGGCGAGGTGGCGCAGGACGTGCCTGAGACCGAAGACGGCGCCACCGACTTCGTGCTGCAAGGCGACATCCCGCTGATGCAGGCGCAGGCCGCGCTGGCCGCGGCCGAAGCCGCCGACGACGGCCACGCCATGGCCGAGGCCCACCAGGCTTTGGACGAAGCCGGCGCCTTCGACGCCCCGGCCCGCGCCCAGGCGCTGCTGCTGGGCCTGGGCTTCCGTGGCGACCAGCTCGATGCGCCGGTCAACACCTTCTCGGGCGGCTGGCGCATGCGGCTGCAACTGGCGCGCGCGCTGATGTGCCCGTCAGACCTGCTGCTGCTGGACGAGCCCACCAACCACCTCGACCTCGACGCCCTGGTGTGGCTGGAAGCCTGGCTCAAGCGCTACGAGGGGCTGATGATCATCATCAGCCACGACCGCGAGTTCCTCGACGCCATCTGCAACGTCATCGTCCACCTCGAAGACCAGCAGCTCACGCGCTACAGCGGCAACTACACGGCCTTCGAAGAGATGCGCGCCGAAAGGCTCAGCCAGGCCGCCGCCGCCTTCGCCAAGCAGCAGGAGCGTGTGGCCCACCTGCAGAAGTTCATCGACCGCTTCAAGGCCAAGGCCAGCAAGGCCAAGCAGGCGCAGAGCCGCGTGAAGGCGCTGGCGCGCATGGAGAAGCTGGCGCCGGTGATGACGGCGGGCGACTTCCATTTCGAGTTCCGCGAGCCGCTGAGCCTGCCCAACCCGATGCTGGCCTTCGACGGCATCAGCTGCGGCTACGCCGGCACCCCCATCGTGCAGAACGTCAGCCGCAGCGTGCTGGCCGGCCAGCGCATCGGCATCCTGGGCGCCAACGGGCAGGGCAAGTCGACGCTGGTGAAGACGATCGCCGGCGCCATCCCGCTGATCAGCGGCAAGACCACCGAAGGCAAGGGCCTGGTGATCGGCTACTTCGCGCAGCAGGAAGTGGACGTGCTGAGCCTGGACGACGGCCCGCTGATGCACATGGTGCGCCTGGCGCGCGACGTGGGCCCGGCCGCGCGTGAGCAGGAGCTGCGCGACTTTCTCGGCCGTTTCCGCTTCGTCGGCGACATGGTGCAGCAGGCCGTGGGCAGCCTGTCCGGCGGCGAGAAGGCGCGCCTGGTGCTGGCGATGCTGGTGTGGCAGCGCCCCAACCTGCTGCTGATGGACGAGCCGACCAACCACCTCGACCTGCAGACGCGCGAGGCGCTGTCCATCGCGCTGAACGAGTTCGAAGGCACGGTGATGCTGGTCAGCCACGACCGCGCGCTGCTCCGCGAGACCTGCGACGAGTTCTGGCTGGTGGCCAAGGGCAAGGTCGAGCCCTTCGACGGCGACCTCGACGACTACCAGAAGTGGCTGCTCGATGTCTCGCGCGCTGCAGCGCGTGGCCAGCCCATCCCAGACCCGCCTCGCGGCAACAGCGTGGCGGAGGCGCCAGCGCCCGCTGCCAAGACCAAGGCCGCAGCGCCGGCCACAAGCACCAGCAAACCCTCCGCCCCCGCGCCAAGCAAGGCACCGGCGCCGCCACCCCCGGCCAGCCGCGAAGACCGCGACAAAGCCAAGCAGGCCCGCATCAAGCAGGCCGAAGCCACGCGCCCGCTGCGTAACGAGCTGGCCGGCATCGACATGCGCCTGGCCAAGCTGGCGGCCGAGAAGACCTCGCTGGAAGCCGAGCTCTCGCGCCCCGACGCCAGCGCCGAGGCCTATGCCGACCTGGGCCGCCGCCTGGCCCATGCCAGCGCCGAGGTGGCGATGCTGGAAGAGCGCTGGATCGAGCTGCAGACCAAGCTGGAAGCGCTGCAGGCCGACTGAGCACCACGCTGGCCGCTGCGGCGGTCAGGCCCGATTCCTGAGGCTCTCCCTGAACCGGCGCTGCCTGGGTCAACTACATTGCACGCAATTAAATTGCGCGCTACATTACTGCCCATGCCGCGTGCCAAAGCCCCCAGCCCTGTTGCCAACCCCGCCTGGCTCACGCTGGACCACCAGCTCTGCTTCGCGCTGTACTCGGCCTCGCTGGCCATGACCAAGCTCTACAAGCCCCTGCTCGACCCGCTGGGCCTGACCTACCCGCAATACCTGGTGATGCTGGTGCTGTGGGAAGGTGACGGCGTCACGGTCGGCGCCGTGGGCGAACGGCTGGCGCTGGACTCGGGCACGCTCACGCCACTGCTCAAGCGCCTGGAAGCCGCTGGCTTTATGCAGCGCCTGCGCGACGCTGCGGACGAACGCCGCGTGCTGCTGCAACTCACCCCCGCCGGCCGTGCGCTGAAAGAGCGGGCCTTGGCCGTGCCGCCGCAGGTGGCCCAAGCCTCGGGCTGCACCTTGGGCGAACTCTCCTCACTCACCGCGCGGCTGCATGCCCTGCGCGAAGAGCTCACCGCGTCCCTCCCGCGCGTGGCCTGAAGCGGCCCGCGTTTTTCACCCCCTGCCCCGAAGGAAACACCATGGCCATCGACAAAGCCCTCTACACCGCCACCGCCACCAGCACCGGCGGCCGCGCCGGCACCACCGCCAGCAACGACGGCCGCCTGAAGTCGCAGCTGTCCACGCCCAAGGCCTTGGGCGGCGACGACGGCCCGGGCACCAACCCCGAGCAGCTGTTCGCCGCCGGCTACTCGGCCTGTTTCATCGGCGCGATGAAGGCCGTGGCCGCGCGCCAGAAGATCAGCCTGCCGGCCGAAGTGAGCATCACCGCCGACGTGGCCATCGGCCCGATGACGGGCAAGGAAGGCGCCTTCAGCATCAGCGTGGCCATGGCCGTCAGCATCCCCGGCATGGACAAGGCCGCCGCCGAAGCCCTGGTGGCCACGGCGCACCAGGTCTGCCCCTACAGCAACGCCACGCGCGGCAACATCGACGTGACGCTGTCGGTGGTCTGAGCCTCAGCCGCCGGCCAGCAGGTCCAGCATCAACTCGATGCGGGCCTGCACCGGCGTCAGCAGGCCGGCGCTCGGCAGATCGTCGGGCGCCCCGCCCACCACGCCGCCAAGTTGGCAGCGTGAAGCGCGCAGCACGCGCACCCCTTGCGCCATGGCGCGCTGCGCGGCGGCTTTCACGGCGGCATGCACGCTGCCGTTGCCCGTGCTCGCCACCACCAGGCCGCGGCTGCCGGCCGCCACCAAGGCATCGATCACGCGGCCATCGGCCAGCGCGTGGCTGGTGACGATGTCCACCAGCGGCCAGGGTTGGCCCGCCAGCAACTCGGGCAAGCGCGCCGATGCGGCATGCGGCATGGCATCAGGCCAAGGGCGCAACACCCGCAGGCGGCCGTCTTCCAGCAGCGCCAGCGCGCCGGCGTCGCCCGCGCTGAAAGCCTCCACGCGGTAGCCGTGCACCTTGCGCAGGTCGGCCGCGCCGAAGACCACGCCGCCCAGCACCGCCAGCACCCCGCGCACGCCCGGCGTGCCGGCCAGCTGCACCGCATCGAAGAGGTTCTGCGGCCCGTCGGGCGACAGCGCCGTGGCCGGGCGCATCGCGGCGGTCAGCACCAAGGGCTTGGTGGGCGCCAGAAGGCGGTGCAGCAAGTAGGCGGTTTCCTCCAGCGTGTCGGTGCCGTGCGTCACCACCACACCGGCCACCTCGGGCCGCGCCAAATGCTCGGCGCAACGCGTGGCCAGCCGCGCCCAGGTGGCACCGTCCATGTTGCTGCTGTCGATCTGGGCGATGCTTTCGGCCTCCAGCGGCCGGCCCTGCAGCGCCGGCACGGCGGCCACCAAGGCATCGGCGCCCAAGGCACCGGCGGTGTAGCCGGTGTGTTGCGTGGCGCTGGCGGCGGTGCCGGCGATGGTGCCGCCGGTGCCCAGGATGACGATCACACCCTCGGTGCTTGGCATGGAAGAGCTTTCTGGATAAAAATACAGGCACTGGACGAAATGCCAGTGGCCGCCAACTACGGAAGTCTCAGCCGATGATCGATGACAGCCCCAAGCTCACCGCCCGCCAGCAACAGGTGCTCGACCTGGTGCAGAGCGCCATCGAACGCACCGGCGCCCCGCCCACGCGGGCCGAGATCGCGGCCGAACTGGGCTTCAAGTCGGCCAACGCCGCCGAAGAGCACCTGCAGGCTCTGGCGCGCAAGGGCGTCATCGAACTGGTGGGCGGCACCTCCCGCGGCATCAGGCTGAAGTCTGACACGCTGCGCGCGCTGAACGAGGCCCGCCTGGCGCCCTTCGGCAAGCAGTACATGCTGCCGCTGCCGCACCTGGCGCAGCTCACACTGCCGCTGGTGGGCCGTGTGGCCGCCGGCAGCCCCATCCTGGCGCAGGAGCATGTCGACCAGACCTACCTGATGGAAGCCTCGATGTGGGCGCGCCGCCCCGACTACCTGCTGAAGGTGCGCGGCATGAGCATGCGCGACGCCGGCATCTTGGACGGCGACCTGCTCGCCGTGCAGAAAGCCAAGGACGCCAAGAACGGCCAGATCGTCGTGGCCCGCCTGGGCGACGACGTGACCGTCAAGCGCCTGCGCCGCACCAGCAAGGGCATCGAGCTGCTGCCCGAGAACCCCGATTTCCAGACCATCCATGTGCCGCTGGATGCGGCCGATTTCGAGCTGGAAGGCATCGCGGTCGGCCTCATCCGCAACACGATGCTGATGTGAGATGGAGCCCCCAAGCTCGCTTCCACTCGCTGCCTCCCAAGGGGGCCGTCCGCTGACGGACCGGCCTGGCCGGATCCGTGGCGGGAAGCTCGATCGGGATCTCGGGAGTCCGCCACCCAAGGCCATCCCGCCGCGCAAGGCCAGGCACGCGGCCGAATGCGAACGGCTGGAGCAGTTGCCCAACATCGGCCCGTCCATCGCCAGTGATCTGCGCAGCCTGGGCATCGCGCATCCACAAGAACTGGCCGGCCGCGACCCGCATGCGCTCTACGTCGCGCTGTGCGAGAAGACGGGCAAACGCCAAGACCCCTGCGTGCTCGACACCTTCATGGCCGCCACGGCCTTCATGGGTGGCGCCGAAGCGCGGCCCTGGTGGGACTACACCGCCGAGCGCAAGGCGCGCTACGGCGTGCTCTGAGCCGCCGGCACCACCACCAACAATTCGCTGGCTTCACCTGGCCGCGGCCACAGCGGCACGTACTGCACCGCCACCCAGGGCTTGAGGAAGCTGCGGTAGGCGCCTGAGAAGACGTTGCCGCTCTGCCCAGTGGAGCTCATCACGCGCGATTGCTGCGCGTCGCTCAGGTCGTACAGCGCGCGCAGGCTGGGGCCATGGTCGCTGTGGAAGAGGTCGCCGGTCAGCTTGTCGGGCCGGAGGTTCACGCGCGAGACGTTCACCGTGTGCGTGTCGCCACCCACCGGCGCGCGCAGTTCGAAGAGCTTGTGCAACACCGGCACGCGGCTGAAGGGCCGGTGCTCGCCGCGCGCCTGGTGCGCGTTGCCCCAGCGCCACTTCGCTGGGTCGGCGCCGAAGCGCTGTTGCAGTTCGCCCAAAGCGCGTGTCAGCGCCAGGCCGGCCTGGTCGGTGCAGTTCTCCGCCAGCGGCGTGTCGCGCTGATCGCACCAGGCGGCGTCGTCGGCCTTCAGCACCCGCTCCAGCGCATCCTGGAAATTGCGGCCGGCCAGCGACTTCTCCCACAAGGCCTCGCTCACGTCGTCGGCGAACACAGCGCGGACCATCTGCCGCTGCCAGGCCCAGTAGATGAGCGGCGCGGCGCGGTCGGCGGCCATGCGGCCGTCGAAGTCCTTCAGCAGCGCCTGCGCCGCCGGCGCCAGCGGGTGCACGGACTTCGCCTTCAACGCCCAGGGCAGCAGCGGCGCCACGGCGAGAGACATCTCGTCGGCCTGCAGCGCCGCCAGGTCGTCCTGGCTGTGCTTGGGTTTGGCACCCAGCACCTGCTCGATGCGCTGCTGCCGGTAGGGCAACGCCCATTCGCTGGTGAGGTAGTGCGGGTAGTCGGCCGGCACGATGCGCTGGTTGGCAGTGGCGATCCAGCCGCGCGGCGGGTCGAACTCGCGCGGGGTTTCGTCGGCCGGCACCCAGCCGGCCCAGTCGTACTTTGCCTCCCAGCCGGGCGCGGGCGCCAGGCCTTGCAGGTCGTTGTCGGGCCGGCGCAGCGGGATGCGGCCCGGGGCCACCAGGCCGATGCGGCCGGCGGTGTCGGCCACCACCATGCTCTGCATCGGCGCCACCCAGCCGCGCGCCGCGGCCACGAAGGCGGCCACGGAGTCGGCGCGCTGCATCGCAAACGCTGGAGCGATGGGGTCGCTGTCGGCGTCCAGCGCCGTCCAGCGCAGCGCCAGCACGTGCGTGGGGCGGTCCACCGGGCCGAGCACATCGCCCGCGTTGCCGGCATCGCTGATGACGGGGCCGTGGCGGCTGCGACGCACGGTGATCGCGATGTCGGGCTGGCCCTTGACCTTGAGGATCTCGGTGGACGTTTCGAAGCTGGCCCAGCCTTCGGGCGTGCGGTAGCGATTCGGGTCCTGCGGGTCGAGCTGTTCCAGGTAGAGGTCCTGCACATCGGGCGCGGTGTTCGTGAAGCCCCAGGCGATGTGCGCGTTCTGCCCCAGCACCACGCCGGGGAAGCCCGGCAGCGTGGCGCCGGCCACCTTCAGCGGCGCGGCGCCGTTGGCGCCCGGGGCTTCCAGCCGCGCGAAGTACCAGAGCGCCGGCGTGCTCAGCTTCAGGTGCGGGTCGTTGGCCAGCAGCGGCCGGCCCGTGGTGGTGTGGCTGCCGGCCAGCACCCAGTTGTTGCTGCCCACGCCTTCGATGCCGCTCTCGGGGGCGATGTCGGGCAGGCGGCCCCAGGCCGTGACAGTGGTTCTCTGAGCGTCCAGCCCCAGGCCGCGGTACAGCGCCGAGAAGTCGAGCGTGGGCCGTGGCTGCTCGCCCGGGTAGGGCGGCAGCAGCTGGTGGATGCGGGCCACCGGCATCTGCAGCGCCAGGCGCAGGCGCAGCAGTTCCGTGGCCCAGTTGCCGCCCAGGTCCCAGGCCATCATCGTGGCCCAGCCCAGGCTGTCGACGGGGGTCCAGGGCTCGGGCTGCACGCCCAGGATCAGGAACTCTGGCGGCCGCGCCCGCAGGCCGTCGCTCATCACGGCGTTGATGCCATCGGCATAGGCCTGCAGCGCCAGCCGGCTGGCTTCAGGCAGGCGATGCCACTGCGCCTGCGCGGCACGGCGCACGCCCAGGGCGCGCAGGAAGCGGTCGGTCTCCAGCGCGCTGGGGCCGAACACCTCGGCCAGCCGGCCGGCGGCGATGCGGCGGTGCGTCTCCAGCTGCCACAGCCGGTCTTGCGCATGGGCCACGCCCAGGCCGTACCAGGCGTCGCGTTCGCTGGCGGCGCGGATGCTGGGGATGCCCTGGGCGTCACGCTCGATGCGCAACTCGGCCTGCACACCCGGCAAGGCCAGCCGGCCTGCCGTCACCGGCAAGCTGCGGCTCGCGTAGATCGCCACCGCGCCCAGCGCCAGCACCACCACCGCCAGCAGGGCCCAGGCCCCGCGCTTGAACCACGTCTTCACCACGCGCCGTCTCTCTGAAGTCAGGGCGGCAAGGCTAACCGGGCGCACGCCGGCCGCCCGTCAGCAGCAACCCGGCGGGCCGCGAACTGGCCCGCCTTGCCCTGCTTCTTCCGGCCATCACGGCGGGCCGGCTTGCCCGAGCATCGCTCTCAGGTTGCAGCCACCTGCGGCCGATAAACCCAACATGCTCAGAGCCCTCGCCCCCCTGTCCCGCTGGAGCCGCCGCAGCACGACGCTGGCCGACCCCAGCAGCCTGCGCGTGGAAGTCTGCCCGCCCTCGTTGCGCTACGCGCCCGAGGGCAACGCCTGGCAGCGCCTGATGTTTTGGCTGATGGCCCCGGCCCCGCACGAGGTGGCCCCGCCCATCAACCGCCTGCCCGGCGTGCGCATGGAATTCCTGGCAACCCTGTCGGACATCGACAGCTTCGAGGCCGACGAACTGCGCCGCCGCATCCACGACGCCCGCTCGCTGCGCGAGCTGTGGCACACACGCGCCGATGTCTACCGCCTGGTGGGCGTGGCGCACAGCCAGTTCGAGGCGCAGGCCCGCGTGGACCTGCTCAACCGCCACTTCCCGACCCGCGCACCGCGTTCGCAGTTCGCACCGCTCTGAACCGCCGCCCATGCAAGCCTCCATCGCCCCCCGCGACTTCACGCCCGGTGCCGCCTTCGCCGGCCTGCCCGGCGACCGCGGCGCGCGCATGGCGGCCCGCCAAGCCTTCGTGGACTTGAAGCTCAGCTATCTGCAGGCGCTCGACACGCTGCCCGGCGCCGAATGGTTGCGCGTGCAGGTGCGCGCCGCCGAAGAGCCTGTGGACCTGTGGCTGCTGCGCGCGCCCGTCTTCGACAGCCTGGGTGCGATGGACGACGATGCCCGCCAGCGCCGCCAGTTGCTGCGCCGCAGCCTGGACAGCGTCTTTCCCGATCTGGACGGACCGATCGAGTTCACGCCCTTCTGAGCCGCGCCAGACCCGCACCGCGGGTCAGCCGTGGCGGCTCAAGCCTTCACACGCGCCCGGAAGGTGCGCTTGAACTTCTCGACCTTCGGCGCCACCACGAAGGCGCAATAGCCCGCGTTCGGGTGCTGCGCGTAGTAGTGCTGGTGGTAGGCCTCGGCGGTGCTGTAGTTCTCGCGCAGCTTCAGCTCGGTGACGACCCGGCCGCCGCTGGCAGCGTTGGCTTCGGCCAGCACCTCGCGGGCCACGGCTTCCTGGGCGGCATCGTGGAGGTAGATGCCGCTGCGGTACTGCGTGCCCACGTCATTGCCCTGGCGGTTGAGCGTGGTGGGGTCGTGCACCACGAAAAAGATCTCCAGCAACTCGCGCAGGCTGATGCGGTCGGCATCGAAGCGCACCTGCACCACTTCCACATGCCCGGTGTCACCCCCGCACACGGCTTCGTAGGTGGGCCGCAATACGTGGCCGTTGCAGTAGCCGTTCTCGACGGCGATGACGCCATCGACCAGTTCGAACACCGCTTCCACGCACCAGAAGCACCCACCGCCCAACGTGATCGCCTGCTCGTTCACCCGAAGTCTCCGGTTTGCCCAGGTGACAGTCGCCACCGGGCCTGAATCCTTACACTCGGAGGATTATCTGGAGCAGTTGCCATGGCCACCAAGTTCACCTGGGATGACCCTTTCTTCTTCGACAGCCAGCTCAGCGACGACGAGCGCGCCGTGCGCGATGCCGCTGCCGCCTACTGCCAAGAGCGCCTGCAGACGCGCGTGCTGATGGCCGCGCGGCACGAGAAGTTCGACCGCGAGATCATGAGCGAGATGGGCGCCCTCGGCCTGCTGGGCACCACCATCGAAGGCTACGGATGCGCCGGCCTGAACTCGGTGTGCTACGGCCTGGTGGCCCGCGAGGTGGAGCGCGTCGATAGCGGCTACCGCAGCGCGATGAGCGTGCAAAGCAGCCTGGTGATGCACCCCATCCACGCCTACGGCAGCGAGGCGCAGCGCCAGAAGTACCTGCCCAAGCTGGCCACGGGCGAGTGGGTCGGCTGCTTCGGCCTGACCGAGCCCAACCACGGCAGCGACCCGGCCAGCATGCTCAGCCGCGCCAAGCCTGTGGATGGCGGCTTCCTGCTCAAGGGCAGCAAGATGTGGATCACCAACAGCCCCATCGCCGACGTCTTCGTCGTCTGGGCCAAGCTGGAAGACCCCGATGGCCAGGTCGGCGGGCAGGAAAGCATCCGCGGCTTCATCCTCGAGAAGGGCATGCCGGGCCTGAGCGCCCCGAAGATCGAAGGCAAGATGAGCCTGCGCGCCAGCATCACCGGCGAGATCGTGATGGACAGCGTGTTCGTGCCCGAAGCGAATCTGCTGCCCAACGTCAGCGGCCTGAAAGGCCCCTTCGGCTGCCTGAACAAGGCGCGCTACGGCATCGCCTGGGGCGCCCTGGGCGCCGCTGAGTTCTGCTGGATGGCCGCCCGCCAGTACACGCTGGACCGCCAGCAGTTCGGCCGCCCGCTGGCCCAGAACCAGCTCATCCAGAAGAAGCTGGCCGACATGCAGACCGAGATCACCCTCGGCCTGCAGGCCGTGCTGCGCGTGGGCCGGCTGATGGACGAAGACCGCGTCGCGCCGGAGATGATCAGCCTCATCAAGCGCAACAGCTGCGGCAAGGCCCTCGACATCGCGCGCATGGCACGCGACATGCATGGCGGCAACGGCATCCACGACGAGTACCACGTGATCCGCCACATGATCAACCTCGAAACCGTCAACACCTACGAGGGCACGCACGACGTGCACGCGCTCATCCTCGGCCGGGCGCAGACCGGTTTGCAGGCCTTCTTCTGAGCCCGCTGCAGCCGCAGCGCCGCCAGGGCGCGCGCTGAGCCGTGAACGAGATCTTCTTCAGTCTCGGCATCGAGGGCTGGAAGCCGGTCGTCGGCGCGCTGCTGTTGCCGCCGGTGCCCATGCTGGTGCTGGTGCTGGTGGGTGCCCGGCTGATGTTCAGGCGGCGGCTGCTGGCGTGGTCTCTCATCCTGCTGGGGGTGGTGAGCCTGTGGTTGGCGTGCACGGGGGCGGTGAGCCACTGGCTCGTGCAGGGCCTGACACGCCCCCCGCCCGCACTGAGCGAGGCTGCGGTGCAGCAACTCAAGGGCAAGCCCAAGACCGCCATCGTCGTGCTCGGCGGCGGCCGGCGGCCGTATGCCCCGGAGTACGGCATGTCCACCCTGCTGCCGCGCACCACCGAGCGGCTGCGCTACGGCCTGTGGCTCTCGCGGGCCACCGGCCTGCCCGTGGCCGTCAGCGGTGGTGTCGGCTTCGGTGCCACCGAAGGCGCCAGCGAGGCCGAGATTGCCGGCCGCATGGCTGAGCGCGAGTTCATGCGCCCCCTGCGCTGGACCGAAACGCAGTCGCGCGACACGCGTGAAAACGCGCTGCGCACCGTGGCTTTGCTCAAGCCCGAGGGCATCACGCGCATCGTGCTCGTCACGCACGATTACCACATGCGCCGCGCGATGCTGAACTTTGAGAAGGCTGCCCAAGGCAGCATCGAGATCATTCCCGCGCCGATGGATCTGTACCCCTCACGCGGCATGACTTGGCGCGACTGGCTGCCCAAGGCCAGCCGCCTGGAAGACACGGCCTTCGCCCTGCACGAGTGGATCGGCCGCCTGGCCGGCGCCTGAGCCCCAGCCCGGCGCAGCGGGGTTATTTCAGCAGCGGCGGCAACAAGGGCGGCAGCATCAGCTGCTTGCGCCGCTCGGCATCTTCCTGGGCCCGCAGTTCAGCCCGCTCGCGCTCGGCCTGTGCCACCTGGATGGCCTTGATCTGCTTGGCGTGGCTGGCCGAATTGCTGCGGCGGAAGTCGTCCATCATCACCGCGTCCACTTTCACGCCGCGGGCCATCAGGCGCTCGGTCAGGCGCAGCCCGGCTGAGGGGTCGCCGCCGAGCGAAGCCACCACCTCGTTGGCGAACAGGTCGGCACTGCCCACGATGCTGTCCACCGCGATGGCCTTCTCGGCCTGCGCCTCGGCGGCCGAAAGCAGCATGCCGGCGCCCGGCACGGCGATGGCCAGGATCTTGCCCACCAGGAAGCCGTTGCTCACGCCCTCGCTGCGCTGCGAGGCCTTGATGGCGCTCTGGCTGGCCTGGAAGTAGGTGCCGAAGGCCGCGAGCCAGCGGAATTCATCGGCCGTCTGCGCCTCGATCATCGCGTTGGCCGGGATCTTGGCGCGCTCGGTGCCCTGTCGCCAGAAGCTGTCGGGGTCGTTGTCGAAGGAGCTGGCCGTCACGCTGCCGGCGCAGCCTTTCTGCGTCTCCACCGTGAGCTTGCGGCCGTCTTCCAGCGTCAGCGTCATCGGCTTGCCTTCGCTGGCCTCCTTGCGCGCCTTGAGCATGGCGTCCCAGAAGCCGCCGTCGTCGTTGGAGACCACCGAGCCGCCACGGAAGAGCGCGCCCATCTCGAAGCGCGTGCCACCGGCCGGCAGTGCACGGCCGTTGACGTGGGTGACGACATCGCGCACGTGCAGTTCTTCCGGCGCGCCTTCGTCGGCCCAGACCACGCGCCACTTCTCGTCCATGCCGGTGATCTCGCGGAACAGCGCCATGTCCTTGTCGTCCAGGCGCCTTCGCATCGCATGCACCGACAGCAGCACGAAGGGCTCGATCTGCGTGGTCGAGTCGCACAGCGCCTCGGCACCCCAGGCCACGTGGATGGCAGCAGCGCGGAACTTGACCTCCTGCTCGAAGCGGGTCTTGAACAGTTCGCGCTCGAAGGTGCGGTCGCCCTCGGCCAGCACCGGGCTGGCGGCCACCAGCACGGCACCGAACAGCTGTCGGACACGTTTGCTTGCCATTGCCAGCATTCTGCCTCGCGCCGCGCCTGCCGTGGCACGCCGAAACCCGCCCGCCCGCACGGAGCCCGCAAACGGCACAAGGCCATGCAAGCGCTGATTTGGCCCCGGGGGCGCTCTCACCGACACTCACGCGTGCTGATGCGCCTGGGTGCGCGCAGCCCTTGTTCATCCCGCATGTCTCACGAGGAACAGCTCTCCATGAAAACTTGGTTGATCGGCGCCCTGGCGGTGGCCGTCTTCACCACCAGCCTGCCCTTCCATGCAGAGGCCAAGCGCCTGGGCGGCAACAAGTCATCGGGCATGCAGCGCAACATGCCGGAACGCACGGCGCCCACCGCGCCGCCGGCCAAGCCCGCCACGCCGGCGCAAGGCCAGCAGGCTGCGCCTACCAACGCTGCTGCGGCCACGCCTGGCGCCGCAGCCGCGGCCGCTCCGGCCAAGCGCAGCTGGATGGGCCCCATCGCCGGCTTGGCCGCTGGCCTGGGCCTGGCCGCGCTGATGAGCCACCTGGGCCTGGGTGAAGCCTTCGCCAACTTCCTGATGCTGGCGCTGTTGGCAGTGGCCGTGGTGGCGCTGGGTGTCTTCCTGATGCGCCGCTTCGGCAACAAGGCCGGCAACAACGCCCGCATGGGCGGCCCGGCCCTGGCCGGTGCTGGTGCTGGCGCCAACGGCAGCAGCCGTGGTGCCTGGGAAGTGCAACAGCCCGCCCCGGTGAACGCCGTCCCGATGGAGCGCAGCAACCTGGCCGAGCCGTCGCTGCCCGCCGCAGGCGCTGCGCCCGCGGCGGCTGTTGCCGCCGCCCCGGTGGCCGCCGCCTTCGTGCCCGCTGCCTTCGACGCCGAAGGCTTCGCCCGCACCGCGAAGATGATCTTCATCCGCCTGCAGGCCGCCAACGACAGCGCCGACCTGGAAGACCTCAAGCGCTTCACCACGCCCGAGCTCTTCGCTTCGCTGCGCATGGACCTGCTGGAGCGCGGTAACACCGGCCAGCACACCGATGTGCAGCAGGTGGAAGCCGAGGTGCTGGATGTCGCCAACGAAGCCGATCGCCAGATCGTCAGCGTGCGTTTCCACGGCAGCCTCGTCGAAGAAGCCGGCGCCGCGCCGGTGGCCTTCAACGAGGTGTGGCACCTGGTCAAGCCGCACGACGACAGCCGCAGCTGGGCCATCGCCGGCATCGAGCAACTGAACTGACAGCCTCGCGCCATGCCGGCTAGCATGCCGGCATGGCCTTCATCCCCTTTCTTCGGCGGCCGCTTCTTGCGGCCGCTGCCGTTTTGGGCCTCGCGGCCTGCAGCACGCCAGGGCCCGAGCGCCCGCTGGCCTTGCGCCTGCCAGTGGTGCTGCTGGGCGAGGTGCATGACAACGCCGCCCAGCATGCCCTGCGTGCTGAGGCCTTCACGGCGCTGCTGGCCCGCGGCGCGCGCCCCGCGCTGGCGCTGGAGCAGTTCGACCGCGACAAACAGCCGCTGATCGACCGTCTGCTGGCCCAGAGCCCGCGGCCGAGCGCCGATGCGCTGATCCAGGCCGCCGGCGGCGGTGGCTGGCACTGGCCACACTACAAACCCTTCATCGAAGCAGCACTGGCGAACGGCCTTCCCATCGTGGCGGCCAACGTCGGCCGCGAAGAAGCCCGCCGCGTGATGCGCGAGGGCCTGGCCGCCACCGGCTTCAACGCGGCGGTGCCCGAAGACCTGCTGGCCCGCCAGGCTGCCGGCATCGAGGCCAGCCACTGCGGCCTGCTGGACACCGCGATGGCGCGACGCATGGCCCTGGCCCAGGTGGCGCGCGACCAGTTCATGGCCCGTGTGCTGCAACAGCACGCCGAGCGCGGCGTGGTGCTGCTGGCCGGCAACGGCCACGTTCGCGTGGACATTGGCGTGCCGCACTGGATGGCACCCGAGTTGCGGGCCCGTAGCGAAGCCATCGGCGTGCTGGAGCAGGACGACCCGCTCACCGCCTACGACCGCCGCATCTACACGCCAGCGCAAGCCCGGCCCGACCCCTGCGAGCAGATGCGCCGCACGGTGCCCGGGCCAGCGCCTGAGCAGCGGCGCTGAGGCCCACGCCGGGTCTCAGCCCAACCGTTCAGCCCAGAAGATCGCAGGCCCCGGCCCAGAGGCCGCGCACTACGTCGCCGGCCGGCACCGCGCGCGCCAGAGCTGCGGCCTGGCCCGCCCAGGCCTGCAGGTGCTGCAAGTCGTGGGCGGGCCAGGCCGCAGCTCTGGCGCGCGCGGTGCCGGCCGGCGACGTAGTGCGCGGCCTCTGGGCCGGGGCCTGCGATCTTCTGGGCTGAACGGTTGGGCT
>VYLK01000142.1_pt1 | contig 32721 bp, 20 predicted proteins | sample 5114321 | NCBI WGS metagenome assembly VYLK01 (sample SAMN12291792, study PRJNA351875) | freshwater metagenome | isolation source: freshwater lake | place: USA: Michigan, MSU2 Lake | collected 2011-08-16
CTACACCATAAATCAAATTCTCCTGCTTTAAAGCCATCAGTGAACTTGATTTTACGTCGATCATCTGATAGTTTGTAGCCCGTTAGTTTATACTCAACCGAACGGTTATGTTTTTTGAACCGAGGAAAACCCTTTTTCCCCAGTATCTTAGCATGACAATTCTGGTAAAACTTACTAATTGACTGCCAAGCTCTATCAGCAGCCGATTGACGTGCTTGTGAGTTTAATTTATTAACCCATGGTGTCTCTTTATTGTTAGCTAGTACCGAGCAAAGTTTTTGGAGGTCATTCCGGGTTGTACCCTTATGATCCATCCAATGACGAACACAAGAATTACGCACAAACTGAGAAGTTCTAATAGCTTCATCAAGCCGGTGATATTGCTCTAGTGTCCCGTTTTTTAGCTTTGCTTCTACGACTAGCATCTAACAATTCTCGACCATTGGTTAAGTTAATTATAACACAGTTTGCCCACAGAGGGTGGAATTAAACCGATGCTCCGTTGTTAATATTCTGGTCGGATTTCATCCCCCGCTAATTTTTGTGAGTATCTTATCGAAAAATGTAGCGGGGGTATTCATCCTATATTTTAGGTAACTTAGAGAATGGGAAGTGGGGAAGTGGGGAAGTGGGGAAGTGGGGAATTTCAACTAAAACCCCAACACCCTAACACCTAACGGCTAACGGCTAAAAATAATCTTCTCGATGGCATCTAGGGCGGTTTCTAGGTCATCGTTGACGATTTGATAGGGGAATTCCTCGCTGGCGGCCAATTCTTCTCGGGCGCGTTCCAGGCGACGGGCGATCGCTGTTTCAGCATCTTTGCCCCGGTCGCGCAAACGACGTTCTAATTCTTCGAAACTGGGGGGTAGGATAAAGATTCTCCTCGCTTCGGGGAAGCTTTGACAGACCTGTCTGGCTCCCTCTAGTTCGATTTCTAGAATGACGGTCTGGCCTGCTGCTAATTGAGCAGCGATCGCCGATTGGGGTGTTCCATAGTAGTTGCCCGCGTATTCGGCCGATTCGAGAAATTCTCCAGCTGCCATTTTCTCCTCGAAACTGGGACGGTCGAGAAAATAGTAATCTTCCCCCTCAATTTCACCCGGTCGAGGTGGGCGCGTAGTAGCGGATACGGACAGGTAGAGGTTAGGGAAACGAGTTAGTAAATGCCGGACTAGCGTACCTTTGCCCACACCGCTAGGGCCAGTAATGACGATTAATTGACCGGGTTGCATGGGGTTAATAACTTAGTTGCTACTATTAACAGGGGCTTCCTTGTTGACCACGAAACGGTGAGCCACGGTTTCCGGTTGAATGGCCGACAGCACCACATGACTAGAATCGGTGATGATCACCGCACGAGTCCGTCTTCCGTATGTAGCATCGATTAAACAGCCTTTATCCCGAGCATCACTGATGATGCGTTTGATAGGAGCCGATTCTGGGCTAACGATGGCGATAACCCGATTAGCGGAAACAATATTACCGAAGCCGATGTTGATCAGTTGTATATCCATAAGTTAACAAAGGTGTAGTCCTTTGTACAAAAGAGTGTGGAGGTATGATTACAATGTTATCGAGAAAGATTTAGCCTTACAAGGCTAAAAATAACATTCTTAATCACATTTTAGTATTTTTTCAGGTTTTTTGCGATTTTAATTAAATTTGTTTACACGAGTCTCTATCTTAGGGAGTAAATAGTCCAAAAGTCGAGAAAATTCGGGAATTTTGGGGGAGTGGGGAGCAGGGAGTGGGGTGATGGGGTGATGGGGTGATGGGGAAGTGGGGTGATGGGGAAGTGGGGAGATGGGGAAGTGGGGTGATGGGGAAGTGGGGTGATGGGGAAGTGGGGAGATGGGGGAGTGGGGTGTAGGGAGAAGCTTTTTTCAGTGTTGCCAAAGGCACGGCGTAGCCGTCCAGTAAACAGTAAACAGTAATCAGTGAACTGAAAACTCACAACTGATCACTGATAACTGATCACTGATAACTGATCACTGTTAAGAATGTCCCCGGCAATGGCATGATAATTATGGTAACTAATAAGTATTCTCTATCCTTGGTGGGTGCGTTAGACTATGGGGTTTGCTGATCTATCGATCGCTGATATTGCGGCAGAGTACGATCTGGCCGATGAATCTGTGTTGTCACTTTGCGACCAATTAGGCATCTCCTATAAAGATCGGCAGACTAATCTCGCCCTAGAAGATGCTAAAGCAATTATCTCACTGATTTTATCCCAACGCTCAGGAGTAACCGCCTCGAAAACGGAAACGTCCCCTTGACTTTATTCCCCACTGCGATCTTCTCGGTGTCCGTGATCACTTAGAATTGATCGACACCCTCCCAGAGGAGAAAATTTTTTTAGTCACCTTAAAATTCCCTTTTTTGGAACAATTGCGAGTAGGAGAACAATGATCAAACGTTTGATTGTGGCAGCGATCGCTGTAGTCTTTTTTGTATTACAATTCAATCTTAACGGCGCTAGTGCCTTAGAACTCAATGAAAAAACCCTCACCATCACCCTCAATGACGCAGGGGAATCGGTGACTTTGACTTCTGAACAAGCGACGGAAGGACAGAAACTTTTTGTCGCCAATTGTACTAAGTGTCACCTGCAAGGTAAAACCAAAACTAATAATAATGTCAGTTTGGGTCTGGCCGATCTGGCAAAAGCGGAACCTCCCAGAAACAATCTGTTAGCATTGATCGATTATCTAGAACATCCCACCAGTTACGATGGTGAAGATGATCTCAGCGAATTTCATCCCAATGTTAGCCGTCCCGATATCTTCCCAGAATTACGCAATCTGACCGAAGATGATGTGTATAACGTCGCCGCTTATATGTTGGTTGCTCCCCGTCTAGACGAGCGTTGGGGTGGTACAATTTACTTCTAAATTGCCCTCCATATATCCCTCTATCCCTCTAGATTTCTAGGGGGATTTTTGATTAGATAGCAAATAGTTGTAAAAATTCTTTGAGTTCATTTAATACCTCATGCTCAAAGTTCCAAATGTCTTTTTTGGTTAAAGCATGGGGTAAATTACAATATTTCTTAAAATCTCTTTTTTCATTCTGTGATGGTGTATCTTCCCTGATATAGTTTTGAATCCACAATTTATCAATTTTTTTACGATTTATATCAAGGTAAGAGCATCTCAATTAGGCTTGACAAAAGGCTTTCAGCACAGCCATCATATAGTTATTATCCATAGCCGCCCGTTTACTTTTTTGTCAGCAATTCTCATTTTAAGGTTTCATGACATTAAAACCCTTGCACCTAGAGGGGTTAATAATTCTTAACGAATCTCTAGATCGCTGAAACAACGCAAAATCGTTTCAAAATGTCGATTCTTGGTTAAGAGCGTTAAATGCTAGTCGTCTCAAGACGGCTCCCATTACGAGGGCTGTGATCGGAGCGAATCCAACATTTATCTTCATTAAAAGTAAGTAGTCGTGCAAAATTAATTTCCTAGTAAAGATAGGCACTCATGCAAGAGGCAAAAGGCAAGAGGGGGTTAGATATGTGTAATTAATTTTGCTTAGGTACTTAGATCAGACAGTAATGCAATTCAGACTTGAATTGACCGTTTTTAGGCAAAGGGAGACAGATCTACCCCTATCCCTAGGAACATAAAAGTGTGATGTCAAAAAAGAATTGTAATCATACCAAACCAGGGACTTTGCGATAGATAGAAGCGATCGATCCCCGGAATCCTACACTGGTAAATTCTACCTCATCTCCCGCTTCATAGATCTGTTCTTGCCAAACTCCAGAATCCTCGCGACGGTGACATTCAATTTTCATCTGGTTTTGATGAATAAGAATGTATTCTTTTAAGGTGGGACAGGTTTGATAATCGCTAAATTTATCACCCCTATCAAAGGATTCCGTCGATTTCGATAATACTTCAATAATCAGAACGGGATAAAGAATAAAATCATCAGTATTGTTAATCTCTCTCTCGTCACAAACCACCGCAATATCGGGATAATAATAACAATTTGCCTCCTCTAACCGGACTTTGATATCGGAAGTGAGAACAAGACAGGGACTATCCTCGAGATGGATACTCAATAAAGTGGCTAGATTTGTATTTAAGACAATATGGGGCTTTTTTGCGCCTATCATCGCATAAATCCGTCCTTTTCGGTACTCGTGCTTGATCGGACTGACTCTTTCCCCTTCTAGATACACTTCTGGAGAGACATAAAAAAAATTAGGATTCGTCACCATCGTCCCCATGCTCCCTATCCTCGAATAACTGAATTATAGCCGTTGGGAATCATCGCTCTTGGACTCAATCTCGCTAGACTTATAGATCGATGATTGTCACTTGTAATATTTGTATTACAGTTATGTGACAGAATAGAGATAACGACTCTCAAAGGGACGTTATTTAGGAATGAATACCGAAAACGATTGATATCCATAGGTTTGCCAGAATGTCCAACGCTAAAAGTTACAAAGATACCGTTAATTTGCCTCAAACTGACTTTGATATGCGAGCAAATGCCAGCAAACGTGAGCCAGAAATCCAGAAATTCTGGCAAGATGAGCAAATATACGAGAAATTAGCGCAAAATAACCCCAAAGAATTATTTATTCTCCACGATGGTCCCCCCTACGCTAACGGGTCCCTGCATATCGGTCATGCTTTAAATAAAATTCTCAAAGACATTATCAATAAATATAAACTGCTGCAAGGTTACAAAGTGCGCTATGTGCCGGGTTGGGATTGTCACGGGTTGCCGATCGAACTGAAGGTTTTACAAAGTCTCAAAAGCTCGGAAAAAGAGGGTCTAACCCCTTTGAAATTACGTCAGAAAGCCCACGATTTTGCCCTTCAAACGCAAAAAGAACAGTGTGAAGGTTTCAAAAGGTATGGAGTCTGGGGAGACTGGGAAAATCCCTATTTAACCCTAAAACCTGAATACGAGGCTGCTCAAATTGCCGTATTCGGAAAAATGGCCCTAAAAGGTTATATTTATCGGGGACTAAAACCGGTTCACTGGAGTCCTAGTTCTCAAACCGCTTTAGCTGAGGCCGAATTAGAATATCCCGAAGGTCACACTTCCCGCAGTGTCTATGTTGCTTTCCCAATTACGTCAGTTTCAACCCCGGTTTTAACGCCATTTTTGCCTAATTTATCCGTCGCTATCTGGACGACTACTCCCTGGACTTTACCCGGGAATTTGGCCGTCGCATTAAACCCAGAATTAAACTATTCAGTGGTGGAAACCAGCGAGTCTAATTATCTAATCGTAGCGACGGATTTAGTCGAAAAATTGGCCGACACTTTTAACACAACTTTGACGATTAAAGCAACGGTTAAAGGTCTGGAATTAGAACATACTAAATATCGTCATCCTTTGTTTGACAGAGAAAGTGCGATTCTCATCGGTGGGGATTATGTCACCACTGATTCCGGTACCGGATTAGTTCATACGGCCCCCGGCCATGGTCAGGAGGATTATATCGTCGGTCAACGTTACGGTTTACCGATACTTTCTCCTGTGGATGATAAGGGAAATTTTACCGCAGAAGCGGGACAATTTGCGGGTTTAAATGTCTTGAAAGATGCTAATGAAGCAATAATTTTAGCACTGACAGAAAAGGGTGCCTTACTCAAAGAAGAAGCATATCAGCATAAATATCCCTACGATTGGAGAACCAAAAAACCGACAATTTTCCGCGCAACAGAACAATGGTTTGCTTCCGTGGAAGGATTCCGGGAATTAGCTTTAGAAGCAATTGATTCGGTGCGTTGGATTCCTGCAACGGGTAAGAATCGCATCACTTCTATGGTTAGTGAAAGAAGCGATTGGTGTATCTCTCGTCAGCGCAGTTGGGGGGTTCCTATTCCTGTTTTTTATGACGAAGAAACGAATGAACCTCTGTTAACGGAGGAGACGATTAATCACGTTCAAGCTATCTTCGCAGTCAAGGGTTCTAATGCTTGGTGGGAGTTATCCGTAGAGGAATTGTTACCTCCCAGTTATCGCGATAATGGTCGCAGTTATCGCAAGGGAATGGATACTATGGATGTGTGGTTTGATTCTGGTTCTAGTTGGAATGCGGTGGCTAATGCTCGACCAGAATTAAGTTATCCTGCGGATATGTATCTAGAAGGATCGGATCAGCATCGGGGATGGTTTCAATCGAGTTTATTAACCAGTGTGGCTGCTAATGGTATTGCTCCCTATAAAACGGTGTTAACTCACGGTTTTGTTTTGGATGAACAGGGACGAAAAATGAGTAAATCTCTGGGTAATGTCATCGATCCCAATGTGATCATTAATGGGGGTAAAGACCAGAAAAAAGAACCCGCTTATGGGGTGGATGTGATTCGGTTATGGGTGTCCTCGGTGGACTATACCAATGATGTGAATATCGGTCAAAATATTCTTAAACAGTTGGTAGATATCCGTAATAAAATCCGTAACACTGCCAGGTTTTTACTGGGGAGTTTAAATGATTTTGATCCCCTTAAAGATGCGGTAGCTTATGATGATCTACCGGAGATCGATCGCTATATGTTACATCGTATCTCGGAAGTGTTTACGGAAGTTACGGCAGCTTTTGAAAGTTTCCAATTTTTCCGCTTTTTCCAGACGGTACAGAATTTTTGTGTTGTCGATTTATCTAACTTTTATATCGACATCGCTAAGGATCGTTTATACATTTCTGATCCTAATTCTTTCCGTCGTCGCAGTTGTCAAACAGTCTATGCTATTGCTTTAGAAAATCTTGCTAAAGCGATCGCTCCTGTCCTGTCTCATCTAGCGGAAGATATCTGGCAATTTCTCCCCTACAAAACTCCTTATTTATCGGTATTTGAGTCAGGATGGCTAAACATCAATCCCGCTTGGAATAATCGCCAATTGGCCGATAAATGGGCGAAATTACGGCATTTACGCACCGAAGTTAATAAGGTGATGGAAACTGCCAGAAATGATAAAGCGATCGGCGCTTCTTTAGAGGCAAAAGTTTTACTTTATGTTCCCGATGAAACCTTACGACAGGAGTTAGAATTATTCAACAATTGTGATAGTTTAACTGGGAATAAAGTCGATGAATTGCGTTATCTATTTCTCTCTTCTCAAGTGGAATTAGTCAGTGATATTAGCGCGATTCAAACCGCAGAATATAAGGGAGAATCGGACTTTGTTTCGGTGGGAATTGTCAAAGCAGACGGCGAAAAATGCGATCGCTGTTGGAATTATTCCACTCAAGTGGGAAAATTTGCCGATGATCCCACTATTTGCGAGCGCTGTAATGCCGCTTTAAAAGGAGAGTTCTAAGCTAAACTAAAAGGGTGCTTTATTGTCGAATAAAGTACCCTTGTTTAATCCTCAGCTAAAAACTTATTCACAGGTATTAACTCTAGGGAATAGATAATTAGGGATGGAAGATTACCAATCAGCTTTTTTACAACGTCATCAAGATACAGAAATACTTTGTAAATCTAATAGGAAAATAGCTGCTATGCACTTTGGAGGTATTACGATCGAATGTTTGCTGAAATCTATGATCTTAGCTTCGGTATCCAATAAAGAATGGAAAACTAAGTCCAATAACCCCGGACATACCATAACTAATCCGGGTCACAGTTTGACAGCTGCTCTAAGAAGTAATAATCGTCTCCATTCGAGAGTTCAAAATTTTCCAGAGGTGATAAAATGGATTAATATAGTAGAAAATCCTAGTCAAAATTTTATAACTATGCGTTATTCCAGCAGTGAACCGAATGACGATAAATACAAAGAGTGGTTATCCGCTTATACAAGTCTGAAACAATGGCTTCATAAACAAGCTACTCAACTTTGAGGAGATAGTTATGTCAGAAACTTGGTTAAGATCACTGAAACAAAAATTAACAGATATATATGTTCAAAAAGAAGCACAAGAATGGGTTGATATCAATCTATCTACTGCTGGACTTTTGAATATAACTATCGTCAGTGATAAGTTTGAAAATTTATCAACAACTCAGCGAAGAGAAGCGGTTAAAAATGACATAGAACAACAGCATAAATCTTTAGGTTTTATATCTTTATATACTATTCAGGAGGCAGCCTCTCTCGATCTAAAAGCTCCACAACTTCTGGACGCAAAATCAATTCACACTTGGCAAGATTTAGCCTTGTGGTCAACTAATCCACAAAATCAATCACCGTCTTCTCCCGAACTTTGTCTTCCTAGAACCGTAACTTTTTATTCTTTTAAAGGGGGAGTAGGTAGGACAACTGCTTTAATTCATGTTGCTTGGATTTTAGCGATGCGAGGTCGTAAAGTAGTAGCTGTTGACTTGGATTTAGAAGCACCGGGGTTAAGCACAGCTTTCCCCTTAAATCCCTCACCGAAATACGGAATTGTGGACTATTTTTATGAAAAATCCTATTTACCAAAAGGTGTAACAGCAAAGATTAATATCACTGAAATATTTGGAGAAGTTAATATTCCCGATGCAACGGGAAGACTATTTATTGTTCCTGCGGGTTATTTGAGTCTTGATTACATTACTAAAGTTGATGATCTGCGAGCAACAACAATTCTCGATAATGGGGAAACACTCTGGTCAACTTTTAGTCGAGAGATTCAAAATCAGTTAAAACCTGATCTTATCTTAGTAGATTCGCGCTCTGGAATCAATGAATGGGGAGCTTTATCTTTACTACAGGCAGCCAACGAAGCAATTATTTTTTTATTTCCTAACGAACAAAATCAAAAAGGAATCGAGCTTCTTTTGCAATCTTTGACTTCTTTTGGCCGACTTTCGCTTAATTTTGTTTTTTCACCCGTTCCCGATTTAAGTGATAGGGGAATAACTAAAGTTATTCATGCTTGGCAAATTTTACAAAAGGATATTGACAAAAATATAGATATAGATTCAGAAGACTATTTAATCATACCTTATATTCCCTCGATCGCTCTAGCAGACCGTTATCCTGTCACTAGATTACTGGATTATTATACTCGCATTGCTAACTTAATCGATGAAGATACCAATAAAATTCGCTTGGAAAAAATTCTGGCCAGTTCCAAACAACGTTGGCAAGTTATTGAAAGTCTTAATTTTATGCCATTAAATGCGGGAGATATCGGTTCAAATATTAGTCTTTTATTTCAGAAAACTGCTAACTTTGATAAATTTCTTGATCAAGCAACTTGTCTGATCAGAGGTCGTAAGGGAACAGGAAAGACAGCACTTTATTTGTTACTACTCCGGCAGGAGTCTGAGGCACGAAAATTGTCCTATAGTCGTCTAGATCATGTGACTTTATTATCTGGTCATGGGAGCTATAATAGTAGTCGTCCATCTCGGAATCACTTCCAGTATATAAATCAAGAATTGCGAGAAAAAAAAGGTACCTGGGAAGCAGTTTGGGGAGCTTATTTGCTGATAAATGTGTACAGAAAATATCAAAATAGTATCTTTACTAAAGGTAAAAAGTGGGAAAAATTTCAGGCGATTAAACGAATTTTTCAAGGATTACCCTCGGAAAATTGGCAATCGGAACATACTCAAGCTTTAGTTCAATTAGCAACAGATACAAATTTGACTCTCCTGATTATAGATGCTTTAGTTCTAGTTAATGAGAAACAATTAGAAGAGCAGCAGACTCTCTGGTTTCTTTATGATGATTTAGATGAAGATTTCCCGGAGAGAGAGGGTATTCGTCAACAAGCTCTCACCGGTTTATTTCAGTTTGTTCAAGCTTGTGATGCTAAGACACTAACAGCAATTCGTTTTAAAATATTTCTGAGAGAAGATATCTGGAAACGTCTTAACTTTGATAATAAAAGTCACTTCAATGGACGAGATTTACTTCTACAATGGACGAGAATAGATTTCTTGAGATTAGCTCTCCGTCAAGCTTTTCTATCGCCAGAATTTAAAGATTTAGTCGCTCGTTTTGCTCCCGTGGAAAGTATCGATCAAGCAACGGAAAAAGCTCTAAATCATGCCTTAGAATTACTTTGGGGCAGTCGCCGACGAAGTGGCAATAAAGCTAAATACGTTTATCGATGGGTTTATGAGCGTTTAACAGATTCTAGTGGTACTACTTTTCCTCGCAGTTTAAGCGCTCTATTACAAGGAGCAAAAGAACAAGAATTAACCTACAAAGGACAGTCATCAATTCAGTCACCAACTGATCGCTTATTGCGAGCAAAATCTCTAGAAATTGGTTTAGAAAAAGCTTCTGAAGAACGCTGTGAGGCTATTAGACAAGAATATCCTGACCTAGAGAATTTTTTCCGAGCTTTAGAAGGAATTTCTGCTTTACCTTCTAGGGAAGAACTCAATCAAGTGTGGGAACGTACCGCACGGTCAATAATACCTGATTTCGATAGATTTGCCGAGCTTTTAAGCGAAATTGGTCTTGCTCAATGGCGCGAAAAAGAGAAAAGATATGGATTCGCAGATATTTATGTGTATGGATTTAAGATGATTCGTACAGGTACAAAGTGAGTCATCGATCGACTTTTCTCAAACGATCGCTTAGTCAAAATTAAACCCCCTAACCGGCGAAAATTAACTACAAGCGATCGAAAAACTGGGAGAATATTCAATTGATTCAATGTCATCTTTTTTAACTATCCTGCCCATGAATAATCAGGTCATCCGTACTGATAAAGCTCCGGCCCCTGTGGGTCCCTATAATCAAGCGATCGCCGCTCCTGGTCCTTTTCTCTTTGTTGCGGGACAAATTCCCCTAGATCCCGTCACGGGTGAAATCGTCTCCGGGGAAATTAGCGCCCAAACCGAACAAGTTATGGCCAATCTAGAGGGCATTTTAACCGCTGCTGGGGCCAATTGGTCAAATGTGGTGAAAACTACCGTTTTTCTCTCGGATTTAGCCAATTTCGGGGCGATGAATCAAGTTTATGCCCGTTATTTCCCCCCGGAAACCGCCCCGGCCCGGGCCTGTGTGGAGGTGGCCCGTCTTCCCAAAGATGTGCTAGTGGAAATAGAATGTATTGCCGCTTTAGCCTAAAAATTAAGGTGGGCAATGCCCACCCTAACCTAATTTCTCTCTAGAACACCAAAGCTTCTAGAATCGTCTTATTGTAGATAATTCGCCCCACTGTAGTACGCACATACTGAGCAATTATCTGACCATCCTTCTCGCGGGTTTTGCGTTCCCGATAATATTTCCAGATGCTGCCATCGGGGAGAGTTTCCGTTTCCAGGACTTCCTCATCGGGTTTATTGGTTTTCACCTTTTCTCCGACCGGTAAACGCAACCACACAGAAGCGTGCAGATCCACCAATCCCTGATCAAAAGAGCGAATAGCGTCATCCATGCTGGCGAAATAACGACCCCCACCCTTTTGGGCCTTGGGATTTTCGGCCGTGAGATAATAACAACCCAAAACCATATCCTGAGAAGGGGCAACAATCGGGCGACCGGTCGCCGGTGAGAGAATATTATGACAAGCTAACATCAACAATCGCGCTTCCGATTGTGCCTCCAGGGAGAGGGGAATATGTACGGCCATTTGGTCTCCGTCAAAGTCAGCGTTAAAAGCGGGACAGACGAGGGGATGTAACTGAATCGCCCGGCCCTCCACCAGTATCGGTTCAAACGCTTGAATGCCCAAACGGTGCAGGGTAGGGGCGCGGTTTAACATCACCGGGTGTCCCGTGATTACTTCATCCAAGACGTGCCAAACATTAGCATCCCCCCGTTGGATCATTTTCTTGGCTGCCTTGATATTATTGACGATGCCTAATTTAATTAAACGATGGATAACGAAGGGTTGGAACAATTCGATCGCCATTTCCCGGGGTAAACCGCATTGATAGATCTTCAACTTCGGGCCGACAACGATAACCGAACGTCCCGAATAGTCAACCCGTTTACCGAGGAGATTTTGACGGAAACGCCCCTGTTTACCCTCGATAATATCCGATAAAGACTTCAGGGCGCGATTATTGGCCCCCACCACCGTGCGACCGCGACGACCGTTATCAATTAAAGCATCGACGGCCTCCTGTAACATCCGTTTTTCGTTACGGACGATAATTTCCGGGGCGAGAATTTCTTGCAGACGGGATAAACGGTTATTGCGGTTAATCACCCGACGGTAGAGATCGTTCAGGTCAGAGGTGGCAAAACGGCCGCCGTCCAACTGCACCATCGGGCGTAAATCGGGAGGAATCACGGGAATTACGCTTAAAACCATCCATTCTGCCTGAGAACCCGTGGCGATAAAGTTATCGATTACCCGGAGACGTTTAATTAATTTTGCCCGTTTTTGCCCTTTACTTTCGACAATTTCCGTCCGCAGTCTTTCCGCTTCTTCTTCCAGGTTAATTTCCTGTAAGAGTCTTTGGATAGCCTCGGCCCCGATACCCACTTCAATGCCGACTAATTCCGAGTCCTCCGCGTAGATTTCTTCTTCGATCTCTAACCATTGATCTTCGCTGAGGAGTTGTTTATAACTAAGATTGCCGGCATTACCCGGATCGAGAACCACATAGGCATTAAAATAGACGATTTGCTCCACGTCCCGCAGGGGCATATCAAGCAGGATACTGAGATAACTGGGAATACCTTTGAGATACCAAACGTGGGTGACGGGGGCAGCTAATTTGATAAAACCCATGCGATGACGACGTACCCGCGACTCGGTAACTTCCACCCCGCAACGTTCACAGACAATTCCCCGGTGACGGACGCGTTTGTATTTACCGCACCAACATTCCCAGTCCTTCGAGGGTCCAAAAATTTTCTCGCAGAATAACCCATCCATTTCCGGTTTGAGAGTCCGATAGTTGATCGTTTCTGGTTTGGTTACTTCTCCGACGACTTGACCGTTAGGCAGGTTTCTTTCTCCCCATTGCCGAATTCTTTCGGGGGACGCTAAACCGATTTTGACGTAATCAAATCTTTGATCTGTTGGAGTCTTCATTCTGAATTTTTTACTATGGGTAATGATTCTGGGATAAGCGATCGCTGGCGCGTTCTCGATGCCCCGATGACAACTATTAGGCAGAAACGACGGTTAACTCAGTCACTTTTTCTTCGGGTCAAACTGGCCTGATCGAGTCCGGGACATTACATTATACAATTTTTCTAGTTCGATCGACCATTAAGTGATATTTTCCCAGATGGTGATGCTGCCGTCGGCTGCGGCCGCTGCTAGGTGACAATAATCGGGGCTGAGAACTAAACTGGAGATCGGCGATGATCGCTCATTGGTGGTGCTGAGAGTTGCGATCGCCTGTTGAGAATTGGCTAACCAGACTTTAATCTCTCCGTCGGTTCCCCCGGTAAATAACCATTGACCCTGCTCTGCGAATACCAAGCTTGTCACCTGACCATTATGGGCATTTATCACCCGAATTGGCGCAAAATGACCGCTTTTCTCGGGGTCGTATTGCCAGATTTTCACCGTCCCATCCACACAACCGGCGGCAATAATCTGACTATCGGCAGCGATCGCCAGACTCTGCACCGAAGAAACGTTACCGGATAGGACGGCGATTTTTGCTCCCGATCCCAATTGCCAGAGGGTGACAGTGCCATCACCCCCAGCTGCGGCGATAAAATCTTGATTAGGAGCCACTGCTAGGGCATAAATTGCCCCTAGACTGTCATAGGAGCTAAATTCTTCGTTTTCCTGCTCTAAATTCCACTGTTTTAGGGTTTGATCGTAACTACCGCTAACCAAAAAATGCCAACGGGGGGCAAAATCTAGGCCGTGAATCGAACCGAGATGACCGAGGAAAATTTGATTTAATTCCAGATTACTGGCATCCCTGGCTAAAGTCCATAATTTAACGGTTTGATCGAATCCCCCCGTCGCTAGATGATAATCGCCGTTTCCGGTCACTGCTAGGGCTAAAATGCCCTGATCATGAGCTTCAACCGTATTAATCAGGGTTCCTCTCGCAAAATCCCAGATTTTTAGGGTACGATCCCAACTAACGCTAATTAAAAACCTTTGATCCTCAGTAATTGCGATCGCTGTAATCATTTCCCGATGGGCGCTCAGACGGCGATAATAGTGCCAATGGGGTATAGGGACGGGGGGGGAAGTGGGAGTTAAATTAAGGGTGGGTAGGGTGATTTGTGGCTCATTTTCCGCTTTTGTGGCGTTAATATCCGCCGATTCTTCGTTAATCGGCAAAATCTCTCTTTGTAAGCGACTGTAGGATTTTTCCAGATGTTCGATGCGTTCCAGCAGCCCGTTACGGTTGATATATTGAATAATTTGATTGTAGGACTGTTCGAGGGTGAGAATATTCTCCTCTAATTCTGCGATCTCGCGTAGCGAGCGCGTTGCGACCGCACGGTCGTTATCGCTGGCCGCTGCGGGATCGAGGGACTGTATTTGGGCCGATAAAGCTTCTTTTTCTTCTTCCCACTGCTCCTGTAAATGACCGGTTATCTCGGTTAAGCGTTGAAGTTGCCTGGTTCTTTCTCGGAGACGATTGAGAATATTCAACCCGAAAGTCACGACTAGGAGGAACAAAGGCAAAAACCCCGCACCCATGGCGATAAGGGTAAGCAGGGTTAATCCTAGGGCGATATATTCCGCTAATTCTAGCCCATGGAGGCGATGGTCGGTCATTTTGCAGTTACCGGTAAAGGGATTTTGATCATCTCCTGATTTCAGACTCATGGTAACGCTAATTGCCGCCTTGGGATTGACTAAAATTAATTTTTAAGCAGGAATTAAGACTTTTTCCTTAGTTTCTATCGGTGCGGTTAAAGCGGATTCTAAATCGGCCTTCCCTAGTCTTGCTTCCAAAATTTTCAGCACTTCCCGTCCAAAATCATCGGGATTTTGTCGCCATGCTTGCAGACAAACTTCGCCAAAGAATGACCCCAAAGGTTCAGGATTCCAGAGCAATTTTTTGGCTGTCCAGGGCATTAAACTCATGGGATCGTAGTCGGGTTTAATAATCTCTTTTTTGAAGGCGTATTCTTCTAGATGGGTGTGGGGTTGTAGTCCGATAAAAAAGATGGCTGGTTCCACTTTATCGACTCCAAAAATATTTTCTAATTCCCGATGATAGGCGATAGTTTGACGAATAGTTTCTAGGGTTTCATCAATAACATTAAAGGAATAATTTACCGAAACTAGATCATTAAAACCCGCCGCTTTTAAGTCTCGACAATTTTGTAGAACTGTCCGCAAATTATAGCCCATACGCATTTTACGGACTAATTCCTGAGAACCACTGGTGATACCAATTTCAAAGTAGTTCATGCCTGTTTTTACCATTAAATCGCACAGTTTCGGGGTGAGATTATCGGCACGAATATAGGCAGCCCAATGGATATCTTTCATCCCAGCAGCGAGGATTTTTTCTAATAGTTCTTCTACATCGTCGATAAATTTTCTGGCGGGGATAAATTGGGCATCGGTAAACCAGAAATTGCGAATGCCACGGTCGTATAATTGGCGTATTTCCTTAACTACTTCATCAGCGGGATTAATACGTACTTGTTTCCCTTCAACGACGGTATAGATGCAGTAGCAGCAGTTATGGGGACAGCCGCGCTTGGTTTGCACCCCGATATAAAAGTCGTTTTCTTGGAAATAGTAGGAAAATTCTGGCCAAATACTGGCGATGTAGTCGTAGTTACAAGCGGATTTTTCTAAGGGGGTGGGGGATTCGTGGATTAAACGCGGCCGGGGTGTGGTTTCTCCGACCACATAACAACGTTCATCGCTAAAGTCCCGGCCGGAGAGGAATTTTTCTAGCAGGGTTTCCCCTTCTCCAACTGATACAATTGTTCCTGTGGGCAGTTTGGTTTTTAGTTGTTCGTAGAAAACACTGACGGCACCACCCCCGACGATAACTCGCGCTTCGGGATGGTATTTTCTGGCCCGCTGCAACCCTCGGCGAATTAGTCCCTGATTGCGCCATAATTCCCCGTAGTAGGCGGTTGTCACCTTTAAGCCCCCTAAAGCACCGCGCAGCTTAATTAGGGGGTTTTTGGCGTAGTAAAATTCAAAGGCGTTTTGCAGGGGATTACCACCACGACCACCGACGGGGGCATATATTTGAATATCCCGCCAGGAGAATACTAGCAGGGTGGGCTGAAATTGGTCAACACAGCGATCGAGTGCCTGGTTAAAGTCTAAGGGGGGGACGGTGCCAAGGTCAAAGATCCTTTGTTCGATGTCAGGGAAGAGTTTATGAACGTGGTCGGAAAGATAAACCACACCGATGGGGAAAATGGGGTTACAGGGGAGTCTAACGTAGAGGATGCGTTGTGCTTGCGGTTGAGTCATGAGATTTCTGAAGGGGATGGAGACGCATTCTGAGTAATCTTAATATAACTTAACTTTGTCTGGCTTGTCTGGCAGTTATCAGTTATCAGTTATCAGTTATCAGTTATCAGTTATCAGTCATCAGTCATCAGTTATCAGTTATCAGATGTGAGTTTTTAGTTCACTGATTACTGTTTACTGAGTCACTGAAAAGCTTCCCACTTCCCCACACCCTACACCCCACACCCCACTTCCCCACACCCCACTTGCGTCTTAGGTTAAACTTTAATTCCTAGTACCTGTGTATGGGTTCCCCGCGCTTGGGTGACACCGATGGTTCTTTCGGAAGCTTCAATCATCGGCCGACGCAAACTAACGACAATAAACTGCGCTTGTTGTGCTTGTTTTTGGATCATTTTAGCCAATTTTTCTACATTGGCCCCATCTAAAAACATATCCACTTCATCAAAGGCATAAAAGGGAGAAGGACGATATCTTTGTAGGGAAAAAATAAAGCTTAAAGCGGTTAAAGATTTCTCACCCCCGGACATGGAACTTAATCGCTGTACGGGTTTTCCTTTGGGATGGGCCACCAGATTTAAGCCACCATTAAAGGGGTCATTTTCGTCTTCTAGTTGTAAGTAACCATCACCGTCGGACAGGGTGGCAAATATACTCTTAAAGTTTTCGTTAACGGCAGTAAATGCTTCCTGAAAAGCATTAAATCTGAGGGTGGTAAAGTTTTCTATGCGTAAAAGTAGTTCGGTTCTTTCTCCTTCTAGAGTTTGCAGTTTTTCTGATAGTTCATCTAATCTCTCTTTAGTTTTTTGGTATTCTTCTAAAGCTAACATATTCACAGGTTCTAAAGCTTCTAATTTCTTGTGTAACTGCCGAATATCGCTTTGAATTTTCTCGAAATCTCGATCGCTTTCAGGAATTTCGGGCAAGGGATTGGGTAAATCACTTTCTAGTTGACTAATTTCTGTCTGTAAAGTGGTTAGTAATGCTTGTCTTTCCTCTTGATTGTTGACTAACTTTTCCGATTGCCAGATAGCCTGTTGTTGTTGGTTTTGTTGTTGTCGCAGAGTTGTCTCTAATTGGTCTCTTTTTTGCTTGGTTTCCCCTAGTTGTTGCGATAATTGCTGTAAAGCTTGATTGATTTCTAAAATATTGTGATCAAGTTTTTCTATCTCCAGATTTCCGATATTTCTCTGATTAACTGCATCGGTGATTATTTTCTCAATCTCGGTAATTCTATCCGCAGACTCTTGACTTTTTTCCTCTAGTCTGATTTGTTGATTTTGTAGGTCTTTTAACTGTTCGCGGACTGTAGAGAGGTGATTTTCTTGGGTTTGTAACTCTAATTCTTGAGTGCGAATTATTCCCTGTACCTGTTGCCATTCGCTATGGGTATGATTGGCCTCTAAAGCAGTTAATTTCTCCTGTTCTTGCTGTAAGGATAACTCTAACTGAGGAATTTCTCTGGTTAATACTTCTAACCGTTGACGAGAAATAGTAATTTCCTCTTGCTGACCCGATAATTGACGGGTTAAATCCTCTTTTTCTGTGGTTAAACGTTGTAAATCCTTGCTTAATTGTTGTAGAGATAATTGATTTTCCCGATGACTTTGACGGCTTTCGGTTAACTGTTGGGTTAACTGACTGATAAGATGATTAACTTGGGTAATTTTTTCTTCGTTGCGGGTCAGAATGCGATCGATTTCTGCTAATCTTTCCCGTAGAGATTCCGCTTCACTAGACTCCTTAGGAGAAATTTTACCAAAACGCAGCCCCGATCGCGTCGGTTGGCTGCCTCCAGTCATAGCACCACTCATCTCTAATAACTCGCCATCCAAAGTAACGATGCGATATTGATTGATATAATAACGAGCAGAGTCTATATCCTCGAAAACCACCGTACTGCCAAAAATATAGTTAAAAACCTCCCGATACTGGGGTTGAAACTTAACCAAATTCACCGCTAAATCCAGATAACCCCGCGCATGACGCACAGAGGAAATATCCTGGGGACGGGGGGGACGAATTTTATTTAGGGGTAAAAAAGTGGCCCGACCGATGCGACGCTGTTTTAGTAAGGCAATTCCGGCAGCCGCAACACTATCATCTTGGACGACTACATGACCTAAACGACCTCCAGCGGCGATTTCGAGAGCAATTTGATAACGTTCCTCTACTTCGCCCAATTGTGCCACTAATCCGCAGATTCCAGGCAAATCTGACTGTAATAATATTTGAGTGGCATAGGTTCCCTGGGCCTCCTGTTGCGCTTGCTTGGTCGCTTCCAGTTTATCTAATTCCCTCTGTTTGTCCCGTTGTTCTTTTAGCAGACGTTTTTGGGTGTCCTGACTGATAACGTGATTTTGTTCGGCAATGGTGAGTTTTTGGGCTAAATTTTGGATATCGGGTTCCGCTTGATTAATTTTTTGTAATATTTCTTGACTTTCTTCGGTTTTTGTGCTAACGACTTGCTCTAATTCTTGCAGACGTTGACCAGCTTCTACTATATTAGTTTGCAATCGATCGCATCTTTCGGTCAATTGGGCCCGTTGGCTACGGTAGGGGTTTAATTGTTCCTGAAGACGGGTAATATTGCGGGAAAGGTCACTTTGTTCTTTTACCCAAGCTTCTGACGCTTCCGCGAGACTACTTGCTTGCAGACGATGGTTTTCTAGGGTTTCCCTTGCGGTTTGGGTTGTCCGTAGGAGATTGGGTAAAATTTCAGTTTCTAAACGGCTTTTTTGGGCAGTAATCTGGTTTAATTCGAGATTATAGCGATTAATTTCCTCTAAAAGTCTGGTTTTCTGTGCCTGAGATTCTTTTTCGAGGTTTTCTAGCTCTTTTTGTCGTTGTTGCTGTTGTTGTCGTTTGGCCTGTTGACTCGCTAATCGGGAAGTCAGGGACAGGTGTTCATCTTCCCCGAAAGCTTTAACCTGTTGATTGAGTTTCTCTAATTCTTGACTATTTTGGGCGATTTGTTCGGATAAATTGGCGATAGTCTCCGTTAAAACCTGTTTTTCCCTTTCCCCAGCTTGAATTTGTCCTTGTACTTGCTGGCAGCGCTGCTGGAGATTTTGCCAATGGAGGACTATTTCCCATTGTTGTTTTTCTTGGACTTGGGACTTGAGTTTTTGGTATTTTTCGGCTTTAATGCGATCGAGTGCTAATTTCTCCAGAGATTTTTGCAATTCTGTGGCAATAATTTGGCAGCGTTCTTCCCTTTCTTTAACCGAATCGATATTCTCCTTAGTTTTCTCAATTTTGCGGTCAAATTCGGCTACTCCTGCCAATTCGTCGATAATTTCCCGTCTTTCCTTGGCATTCATGCTGATAATTCGGGTTACGTCTCCCTGTAACACCACGTTGTACCCTTCGGGATAGATGCGTAAACGGTTTAACTGGTCGTGAAGTTCACTAACCGTACAGGTTTCCCCATTGATATAGTAGGTAGAAGTATAGCTGCCCCCCTTAGCCACTTTTAAGCGCCGGGAAACCGTCCAATCCCTATCGGTTGCGTCAGGAATATCGGCAATATCAAAAGTCACCGAAACACTCGCTTCTGAGCTATGACGTTGACTGTTATAGCTGTGATTGACTAAATCCGGTAATCTTTCGGCCCGCATTCCCTTGGAAGTAGCTAATCCCAAGCAAAATAGCAATGCGTCAAGGATATTCGACTTTCCCGAACCATTTGGACCAGAAACCACCGTAAACCCCGGTAAAAAGGGTATAGGAGTCGTTCCCCCGAAGGATTTGAAGTGTGAGAGTTCGACCTTTTTGATGTAAACCATGGCAATAAGCAAAAAGTAGGCAAGCTATCAGCTGTCAGCTGGAATCGATAAGGGATAACTCCGGTTTATCCTTGACAATATCCTCAGACTTGACCGGAGATGAGTTTGATTAGTTGCGTAGTTGGAAAATTTTATGACAACACCCTTATAGAAAAATATAGCTGATAGCCCCCTTAGATAGCTTGAATCCATTCTTTGACTTGGTATTCTGTCCAGATACCATTTTGCCAGTAGGGATCCGCTTCGATTAATTCTCGCACTTCCGACTCGCTGGCTGCCTGATAAATTCCGAAAACTTGGCTTAAATCTGCCGTTGGTCCGATAGTAATGAGAATTCCCTGTTCTTTCTGTTGATTTAATCCCTCTAGATGCGCTTGACGATAGGGAGCGCGTTTTTCCAGCACGTTTTCACAATAACTACCCCAGATAACAAATTTCGGCATATTTGACCTGTACTCTCTTGATCTGTTGCTATTTTACGATCGAATCGTCAATCAGACTAAATCGCTATGGAAAAGTGGCAAGTGGTAGGTTTTTCGGTTATCAGTCAACAGTCATCAGTGAACTGAACAGTCAAATCTGATAAGTAATAACTGCAATAGTTAATTTTTGTAAAAAGTAGTTGACAAATTGCCAGTGCTTTAAAGTGGGATTTACGTCACTTAACTTCTTGTTAATAGCCTAAACTTCTATGGTTACTATTGAACTTATCCAATAGACTGGGGCTGTTAAGTCAAAGTTGCGATATTAAAGGAGGTAACGATATGAACGTAATTATCGAGTGGAATGACGTTTTTTTAGAAACTATTCGGAAAATTGGTGGCGGTCCGACACCGATTGCCCGGGCGGGGGCGATGTTACAGGTGGCGATGTTTAACGCCATTAATGCCCTTTCGGGGAATTTATACAGTCCCTATCCTAGCAATTTAAAGTTAAAGCCTGATCCCGGTACTTCTCCTGAAATAGCGGCGGTTTATGCAGCCCATCGTATTCTTAGCCGGATTTATGTCAATCTGACCATGACTTTTAATACTGCTTTGGATACATCCCTGCAAAGATTAAACGTGGTTAAGATGTCCGATGCCGATACCAAAGGTAAAACTTTTGGGCAGGCCGTGGCCGATTCCATTCTCACCCTGCGTCAGAATGACGGTTCTGACCAACCTCCCCTGTATAAACCGGGTAATCAGCCGGGGGATTGGCGACCGACAGGATCCGGGGATGCGGTTGCCCCCCAATGGCCGGACGTGACTCCCTTTGTCATGACTTCTGGGAGTCAATTTCGGCCGCCCTTTCCGGGTAACTATGCTAATAAAATCGACCTTCTCCGTAGTCCTGAATATGCGGCCCAGTTTAACGAAGTCAAACTGTTAGGGGCGGCCAATTCTTCTGCGCGTACTGCTGCACAGACTAGAATAGCCTTTTTCTGGGCGAATGATGTGGATGGAACCTATAAACCCCCCGGCCATCTGTTCCGCATTACCCAAATTGTCGCCCAACAAAGAAATTTATCTCTACTGGAAACAGCGCGTTTATTTGCCCTAGTGGGTTTAGTCATGGGTGATGCCGCTATTGTTGCTTGGGATGCTAAGTACCGGCTACCGATTAATCTCTGGCGACCGGAAACAGCGATCCGTCTGGCCGATCAAGATGGTAATCTTTTAACCGAAGCTGATCCCAATTGGGAACCCCTATCAATTAATAATGCCACTGGTCAGCGTTTTAGTCCCCCTTTCCCTGCCTATGTTTCTGGTCATGCCACTTTTGGGGCAGCCCACGCTGGGATTATGCGTAATTTCTTTGGTACTGATAACGTCACTTTTACCGCCGACACCGACGATCCTAACGCCGAGGGGATTAAACGCACCTATAATAGTTTTAGTTCGGCGGCTTTGGAAAATGGACGCAGCCGTGTTTATCTGGGGGTTCACTTCCAATGGGACGGTGACCACGGTTTCTGGTCGGGTACACAGTTGGCTGATTTTGTCTATGCCAAAGTTTTACAGAAAGTTTAGGTAGAGTAATCGATAAACTACGCCTACCCATTAGTTTGAGGTAGGCGTTTTTAGCTAAGGAAGTCTCAAATTAGTTAGGGACTTTTGCGAAAGACAAGACCTATTCCTCCTAAAGTAATTAAACCGATAACGATAGAAGGTTCAGGAACTTTGCTAAAAGTTAGGCTACCTTGTCCTGCAATACCCAAGCGAGGAGTATAGGTAAAAGCCGCTTCACTTAGTTCAAAAAATCCGCTAGTCAGGGCAAAATTAGCGATGGGAAAGAAGGCATTAGTAGAGGTGACACTATAATCGATGCCAATAAAAGTCCCATCGAAATAATTAGCCACGGGAGGGGCATCGGCCGAAGTGAGATTAAAGCCATTGGAGAGGAGATTAAAACTAATATTGGTCAAGGGGATAGATTCAAAATCTACGCCTGTAATCGCCCCATCATCGAAACTGGCCGAACCAGAATAACTCCCATTCAGACTTCCAGAAGTTATAACACCTTGAAAATTGTAGGTGATATTTGCCGCTTGTAAACTATTGACATTGACCGCAAAATATGCTAGGGCTAAACCTGTGATTACAGCAACTTTATTCATGGAAATTACTCCTTAAAAAAAACGGTGGGCATTGATAGCCCACCAAAAAAAACTAGAACAGGAAATTGGCAAGGTTATTCAAGACCGCCACCGCAACGTTATTAATTAACGCTAGGGGTAAAGGACTTGCGGCAGTTCCAAAACCATCAGTATCGATATTTAGAACCGTACTACTACCACGAGCAGTAAAAGTGATATAACCATCAGCAATGGGATTACTGCCGGTGTAATTCAAACTATTAAGCAGTTGCGTGAGAACAATTTTGTCGCTGCCGACGGTAAAATCAGTAATAGTATCACTGCGATCGCTCAAACTGACATAAACAAACAAATCATTACCACCTAAACCAGTTAGGGTGTCGCGACCTTGAAACCCGACTAAGACATCATCACCGGTAGTACCCACTAGATTATCAATGCCGGCCGTACCCGAACGAGTGGAACGCAAAACTTCATCACTGCGGAAATTGAGGTTTTGCAGACGGGTATCAAATTCTCTGCTCACATCTTCCCCTAAAAAGGGTTGATTGAAGAAATTCGCCCGTAAATACTCCGCAAAAGCGTCCTGTTCCGTACCATCGGGGGCAAAAGTTGCATTTCCAGTGAAGTTGGGTGTACTGCCTAGCAAATTGACGCGATTGCGCTGGGGAATGGTATAACCATCACCGCCACCAAGAAGAAAAGAAAGCGTCACCATGCGGAAGCTACGATTAGCATCACCGACAATTGCGCCATTTTGCACCACCAAATCGATAACTGTGCCGTTTTCATCCTTGATTACCAAAGATTTTATCCGACTGCCAGCGGGGTCATCAAGGTGGAAACTGAAGGCCATTCCTCCCACTTGCGGGAAACGGCCTTGGGAATTAGCAGGGTCGTTTGTACTAGCCGCCAGACCATACTCCAAAATCCCCTTTAATTCACTAGCGGTGACAGTGGTGAGACTAAGGGAATTATTAAAACTGAGGGCATTTTTAATCGCTACTTCTGAAATTCCCCCGGCCGGTTTCACTCCGGGTACTTCTTCCGGTGCTACCCGTACTGCTTCCGTACCGGTGGGAACGATGATACTGCCAATGCTATTGCGAATACCACCGCCATTTTTCAGGGAAATAACCACGTTAGCATCGGTTTTTTTGGCCTCAGCTAGGTTAGCATCGGCGGTAATATTGCCGAGGTTGGTTTCCTGTTGGCGAACTCCGTCTAATCCTGTCCCCGACCGTTGACCGTTGAGGAAAACTCGCGTAAAACCGAAGAAATTGCCTTCTTGAGCGTTAATAACCTCTCTGAGGGCATTGGTAATCGCCCGAATTTCGGGGTCTTCTAATCCTGTTCCCCCCACTTCCGTCACCCCTTGGGCATCGGTGGCGTAAGCGCCGCTAATATTGGGATTGTAGCTTTCGGGAATGATATGACCACTGCTATCAAAATCGAGAACTAAGCGCCCGACGTACTTATAATTGGCATCGGTATTAACTACCGCTACTGGTTTTCCCTCCGGGTTAGTTTTGACAATGGGGTAAACGCCCTGGAAGGTGTCTCCGGCGCGTAAACGGTCATTTTCGTCGGTTAAACGAGTATGGGAACCACCAGCGACGATAATATCGACATTGCGTAAACGTTCCGCTAGGGCCTGTTCGATCGATAATTGTTGCATATGAGCTAACAAAACGACCTTATTCATCCCCGGATTAGCGGCCAAAAGTGCATCGACGGAAGCTTGAATAATGGCCGCTAAAGCATCAAGGTCATTTGGATTAGCAGGAGAAACTCCCACGTTACCCGGACTGGAAATTGAGCGTAAAATCGGGGTAGTTGCCCCAACAATACCAATTTTCTCGCCATCGGGCAGAGTAATCACCGTACTCTTCGCGATTTTATTAGCAATGGTACTCGCTTCCTGACCATCGGCAGTCACTAAACTGGCTAAGTTGGTATCGGGGGCAAAATTAAGATTAGAACTGAGATAGGGGAAATTTGTACCCGGATAGTTGCCACTGGGAAGAATCAAATTACGGACAACTGCTGTACCTTGGTCAAATTCATGATTGCCAAAAGCGTTCGCTTGTACTCCCAAATTGTTGAGAATCTGGATATCGCCGCGGCCAACTGCCCCGAATACCTGTTCGCTGGCCCCGAAAAATAGCCCCGGAATGTAGGCATCTCCAGACGCAAGGGTGAGGGTATTGGCAAAACCTGCTACACCATCGTTATCGATGTCCTGCTGTTTGAGGGCATTTAACACCGCACTCATGCGCGGGGCATCATCAAGGGCTGAAATTCCGCCTTCGTTGTCGGAAAAATGGAATAATTGCAGTTTAAAGGGTTGAGGGGTGGTTAAATTTAAACCAATCAAAACGGGATCATGATCACTGGTACGATAGGGGTTAACTTGGTAGAGTGCAGAGGGGTTTAAGGGAGGATTGGAGGGATTTTCCCCGGGGTCAACGATATTGTCATCGTAGTCAAAAACACTAGGTTCATCAGCGTTAATGTGCCATTCCGTCACTCCCGTTACCTGGGAGGCTAAACTAGCATTAGCGAGAGCATGGTCGAGATAACCAGCTTGTCCATCGAAGACGTAGGAATAAGCGTTAATACCCCCAAATTGACCCACTAAATTTGTATATCCGGCGGATTCGAGCGCTCGAATTGGGTCTTCTTGGGCGTAGGCATTGAGATCCCCGATAATTAAATAATCCCTATCACCGCTATTAGTGGGATCCGTGGCTATCCAATCCCTTAAGGCTAAGGCCGCATTGGTACGACTGGCATTCCAGAAACCTTGACCATCCCCTCGATCAAAGTTAGGATCAATTGTATTAGTTAAACCCGATTGACCTTTTGATTTTAGGTGATTGACGACTAAATTAAATTTGGCACCGGTATTGACTTCTTGGAAGGCTTGTGCTAGGGCGGGACGATTGCGAGTATCATCGAAACGAGGATCAACGCTACTGTCTAAGATCTTAAAATCACCTACAGGGGTCACTTTAGCGGGTCGATAAATCAATCCCACCTTAATCGCATCGGTGCCAATTGTACCTGTGGGGATAAAAGCGTAGGTTCCTGCACCTGCAACGGCATTTAAAGCGTTAACAAGCTTAGATATCGCCCCATCGCCGTTATTTTCCAATTCTATCAACCCGAAAACATCGGCATCAAGACCGATAAGCGCCGTGACTAATTTCTCCTCTTGACGCTGAAATTCGTTGATACTATTGGCACCCCGAGCATTATTAGTGCCATTGGCGATGGTGGTAAAGTAATTAAGGACGTTATAACTGGCAATTTTTAGGCGACCACCCACATTAATGGGGGTTTCTGAGCGATTATTGACCGCTTGGAAGTCCACACCTTGGTTATTCTGGACGCGATAGACTCCGAAACGTTGGTCTAAAACTCCGGTTAATCCCGTTACTGTGTCCCCGGCCCGTAAAATGTTACTGGTACTGAGGGGATTGCCACCACGTCCGAATAAAGTGGTCGGAAAAGTGAGATTACTACCATCATCTAGGGTAATTCGTCGCAGATTATTACTCGCTTGTAAAGTATTGGCATCCGTCCCCGGATTGGTAATGTTAGTGGGTTGTTGTAAACGTCCCCCGGAGGATAAAACCACGCTACCAAAACGACCAAGTTGGAAATATTCGGTTAAAGAGAGAGTTTCGACGAAAGTTGTCCGCATTCCCTCAAAAGCTTCTAAAACTTGCGGTTGAGCATTCGCGTTCGAGAGATTGCTAATAGTGGCGGCCGTGGGTAAGGGATTATTATTAGAAATAATTAACGCTTCTGTGATGCTGCTCAGTTGGGTTAAGGATACCCCCGCGTTACCAAATTCACTAACTGTTCCTGTAATTCTAACTTTATCGCCGATAGTAAGGTTAATAATCGGGATATTGCCTTCAAAAATAAATAAACCTTCGGAAGTCAGAGGATTACTATCGCTATCGCTATCTTCCTCCTGAAGATAAAAACCACTTAATCCCGTATTACCCTGGAAATCTCCCACCACGATCGCTTCTACAGTCACCAATTGATTTAAAATTGGACTGACTAAACCCGTGCCTTGAATTTCATGGATTTTTACGAGGGTAGAAATGGGCAAAACAGATGTACTGGGAGCGGCTAAACCAGTCACGGCAATATCATCAATTGCGTATTCATCGCGATTACCGCTACCACTAACATCATCTCCTGTCCAACGCAGGAAAAAATTACTATTAGCGGCGATACTTAATCCAGAAAGGGTAATAGAACGAGTTACCGACTGCCAACCAGAGGTATCGGAAGTCCCCGGTGTGGTAAAATCCAAACTGCTAACAGCAGTAAAAATATTTCCGTCCCCAGAATAGGAAAAATTGAGAGAATTGGCCCGATTTTGGTCGTTGCGAAAGCGGATGATATAGGAAAGAGTAATCGAATCCACTAAGCTATTAGTGACATTCTGTAAGCGTAGGGTGATAGCGCCGGGGGTAAAATCATCTCCTGTGGGTTGTACCCCAAAAGCATTATTTCCCGAAGCGACGCTGAAAGCATAAACTCCCCCAGTGGTGACAGGGTTAGATGTCTGTCCTCTGGCAAAATCTCCTAAAGAAGTACGGGTGTCCCCATAGGTCATGCTGCCATCGGAAAGACCGGAAATAATCCAAAGGTCGGAATCTAGCTGACCTAGACTCGGAATCGGGGCGAATCCCGAACCAGTAAAAGTATTAAAATTTTCTGTAAAGGTAGCGTTACTCATACTGTAGTGATGAAGATGCCTTTACTACCCTAGAGTTCAAGGATTAATGACTGGTAAACTCTCCTTTAATGACCCGTAAACCTTTGGTTAAAAGAGATTATTCGTTAAATTATAGCCTTTCTCATAGACATGACGTATAACGTTAACGATAGCCAAATTGCACAATGAATGAAATCCTATCGAGTAGAGTTCCGTCAGAAAATCCTAGACTTGTCATTATAAATAACCCATCTCTCCAAGACAATTAGCGAAAAGATTCTATATTTATTCGGTTATCAAATCCGGTTGACAAGCTTCCGGGTTGGTAGTAACCACTTCAGTGGTTGTTTAACTAAGAACAAGAGGAAAGGCAGCGTAGGATTATTTTTTAAGATAAATACGAACTCCTTGAACTTCATCAACTAGCCGATAATTTTCCTTGATAACCCTAGCAATTTCAGGAAAAACTTCGTGTCCGTAAGTTTCTCTATCTTTAAATCTAGTCATTCTTGGAGCTACAGCATCAACAAATAAATTAGCATTAGAATTAATAAGGTCATCTGCGTATCTTTTTAAAAAATATTCTTGCAGTGAACCTGGTAAGATTTGCCAAAAAGAAACACTATCTCTTATTGCTTGTATAAGTCCCGTGTCAACATATAACTGTGGTGCCCACCCCCAGACAGCCATAGATTCACCAGGAGAAGCATAATTTAGAATAGTTTTAGCAATCGGACTGAGATAATTTTTAGCAAATCTTCTACGATTATCCAGGTAAAAGTTATCTGATATTATTGTTATGGTAAATTGTAAAAAACTACTAGCAACTGTAACAAAAACTACCCCTGTTAAAAGAGATAATTTTAAGTGTGAACGAGTGAATTTTGACACTTGTAAAACTTTGGCCAGTTCACCTAAAAACACGCCGAGGAGAAATCCACTAGGTATAATTAGAAACAGTAAATAATGAGGAAAACTGTTACCTGGTCTAATAACTGAATAACTCGACGCAGCCAAAATAACTAAACTGTAATAGACAAAACAAAATGTGTTAGATTTCTCTTGATCTGGGCTTAAGAAAAAGCGCTTTATTATTAAAAATGGTATTCCTACTATCAATGCAATTGCTGTTAATAAAAATAACATCTGTGTATCTTGCACTTTTACTAACATATCCAGAAATATGTTAATTTTTGCCAAAAAGCTTACTTGCGTTAGATTTCCTCCCAAACCATGGGTAGAATAAATCAATAAATTCTGTTCTATATAAGATGTCCAGAAAGCATCATATATTGAGAAAATTATTAGATATAATACAACTAAAGCTGAGAACAATATTACCCCAAGAAAGAAAGCAGCAAGACTCCTGATAAATTGACCTCTTGCGCTGCTTTTTAGCCAGAGTATGTGCAGAAATATACAAGCAATTGAGAAAGCTATAGGAACTGATTGCATTTTGGAAAAGGGAGTAAGTCCTAGGACAAAACCCAAGGCAAATATCAGCCGATTAGGATTAGATGAATTACCAGCATAATATTTACAAACAATTAACAAAGCCACACTTAATATGGCAATTGAAAAATGTTCACTTGTATAATGCACATAGCCTGATTCCTTCATTAAGGCCACAGTGGTAACAACGGGAACTATTGCTAGACGAGAAAGGCTCTTATCGTAGAGAGTGGATAAAGCATAATAAAGACAAACAATAGCAGCAGTTATCATGATTAAGCCGAGAATACGACTACTAGCATATTCAATTCTGAACCCGAAAAAAGCTGGTAGAGTCAGAGGATAGACATTGAGCGGTCCAGATGAACCGGCATCTACCGCACGCCAGAAAACCGGGTCTTTCAACAGTTTGATTGCACCTGCGATAAACAGACCCTCGTCTGGGTCTAGCATTGGTGACAAGAAACCTGGCCAGCGTGCTGCTAAAATAAAAGTAACTAAAGATATAATAAATATTAGATTTGACGATAAAAACTTCTGGAGCTTACTCGTGGGAGTTCTTGGGAATATAAGAGAAGAAAAAGCTAAAAAAATGAGGATAATAAAAGTGAATATTACCGATATTCTGTAAATAATTGACAAAGATCGAATACTTGCCAAGTTGCTCAGTAGCCACCACCGTAAATCAATTTGGTTATCTACCATTTTTTCACTCTTTAGGGATTAATCTAGAGGATATGGACTTATATTATAGTCCGCTGTAAGCATTTTTTCGATGTTTACAACTGAAGAATAATGACAACTGAACCCCCATCGTCTAATTCACGCACTTCTGACTGGCTGGCTACCTGATAAATTGCGAAAACTTGGCTTAAATCTGCCCTTAGTCCGATATTAATGAAAATTACCCGTTTTTTCTCCAGATTTAATTTCTCTAGATGCGCTTGACGATAGGGTGCGTGTTTTTCCAGCAGGTTTTCACAATAACTACCCCAGATAACAAATTTCGGCATATTTGACCTGTAATCTCTTGATCTGTTGCTATTTTACGATCGAACTAAATCCCTATAGAAAAGTGTGGAGGGGTACAGTTGGCTGATTTTGTCTATGGCCAAGTTTTACAGAAAATTTAAGTAGAGTAATCGATAAACCGCCAATTTAAGTCTGAATTGCATCACTTTTTTATCTCGTAAACGCTCGATTATTGAAATAATTAACGATAAATTTAATAATACTAAATCTAGTTATTAAAGACTGATTATTTATTCCCTCTTTTGCCTGTCCTGATATGTAGCCTATACTCAACGGATGTAGTATAATATCTCCCAAATTGAACATTCGAGGCATCCTTCCCCTGGGAATTTTGGGGTTAACCTTCTGTCTGGACTAATTGCTTATTGTCACCGACCCAAAAAACCTAGCCTTCGTCTTGATTGGCTTTTACCTCCATCTGCTTAACCCGAACTCAGGTTAATTTAGATAGTCGGCAGCTTATCCGAGTCCGGATGTTTCAATCGCGGGATATTTTCCCAGTCAAAAGCTCCAAACTGAGATCACGTCCGATAAAACATAAGGAATGTTAACCAAAACCACTTATCGTTAAGGAAGTTTGATAAGTTGGAGATTGAACAAAGTATAGAAAGTCTCTAGCGCTGACAACTATGGCTGTAATTGTCCAAAAATACGGTGGTACATCGGTAGGTTCCGTGGAACGCATTCAATCGGTCGCTCAACGGGTCAAAAATACGGTAATAGCAGGAAACACCGTGGTGGTGGTCGTTTCTGCCATGGGGAAAACCACCGATGGATTGGTCAATTTAGCCAAACAAATCGCCGCCGAACCCTCGCGCCGGGAGATGGATATGTTATTATCCACAGGGGAACAGGTGACGATCGCCTTGATGAGTATGGCCCTAGAGGAAATCGGACAACCGGCCATCTCCCTAACCGGCGCTCAGGTGGGAATTGTCACGGAATCCGAACATAGTCGGGCCCGTATTTTAGAAATTAAAACCGATCGCCTCTCCCGGCATCTATCGGAGGGTAAAGTAGTTGTTGTCGCCGGTTTTCAAGGTGTCAGCGATAGTGATCAATTAGAGATTACCACCCTAGGGCGCGGTGGTTCCGATACCTCGGCCGTGGCCCTAGCGGCCGCCTTAAAAGCCGATTTTTGCGAAATTTACACCGATGTACCCGGTATTCTCACCACTGACCCCCGTTTAGTCCCCGAAGCGCGTCTTTTAGACGAAATTACCTGCGATGAGATGCTCGAATTAGCCAGTTTAGGGGCGAAAGTTCTCCACCCGCGAGCGGTGGAAATCGCTAAAAATTTCGGGGTTCCCCTGGTTGTCCGCTCCAGTTGGACTGATGAGCCTGGTACTTGGGTGACATCCCCGGCACCGAAACCGCGCACCCTGCAAGGATTGGAATTGACAAAAGCAGTGGATGCGGTGGAATTTGAGGGCAATCAGGCGAAAATCGCCCTTTTACGGGTTCCAGATCGTCCCGGTATCGCTGCCCGTTTATTCGGGGAAATTGCCCATCAACAGGTGGACGTAGATTTAATTATTCAATCGATTCACGAGGGTGATAGCAACGATATCGCCTTTACGGTGATGGGAAATGCCTTAAAAAAAGCCCAATCCGTGGCCGAAGCGATCGCACCAGTTTTACGGTCCCATCCCACTAATACAGAGGAAGCGGAAGTGATCATCGAATCCGGGGCCGCTAAAATCGCCATTACCGGCGCTGGTATGATCGGCCGGCCGGGAATTGCTGCCCAAATATTTAGCACTTTGGCCGCAGCGGCAATTAATATCGAAATGATCTCCACTTCTGAAGTAAAAGTCAGTTGTGTCATCGATGAAGCGGACGGAGAAAAAGCAATTAAAGTCCTTTGTGATGCTTTTCAAGTGGAGTATTCTGCTAAAGTTGCTCATTGCGAAATCCCTAAAAATTTAGTCCCAGTCAGGGGAGTGGCCCTAGATAATAATCAGGCACAAATGGCTATTCGTAACGTCCCCGATCGCCCCGGGATGGCGGCGAGAATTTTCTCGGTTTTAGCGGCAAAAAATGTCAGTGTTGATATGATTATTCAATCCCAACGCTGTCGCATTGTCGATGGTATTCCCCGACGGGATATCGCTTTTACTTTACCCCAAGCTGATGCTAATTTAGCCCAAAAAATCCTTTTAGAACTATCGGAAAGTTTGGGTTTACAGGAAGTGGTGGTTAATAATGATGTGGCCAAAGTGAGCATTGTTGGTTCGGGAATGGAAGGACAACCGGGGGTAGCAGCACGCTTTTTTGAAGCTTTAGCAAAGGAGAAAATTAATATTTTGATGATTGCTACTTCTGATATAAAAATCAGTTGTGTGGTGAATCAGGAAGATGGAGTCAGGGCCCTACAAGTGGTTCACGCCGCTTTTGGATTGGCCGGACAGGGTAAAATTGAAGTACCCGCCTAAATGAAATTACAAGTTCTATGATGGGGGTAAGAGTTGTTTATATTGCTGGCAACTTAACCCCCAAAAACCAGTTAAGTAAGTTAACCCTCATCACCCCGATTTTATCTATGGACCCTCTTACAGGAGCAGCGATCGCAGTTGGTTCGATTATTGCCACTAAAGCGCTAGAGAAAACTGGTGAAAAAGTGGGAGAAAAGGTTTGGGAACAAACAGAAAAATTTCTCACTTCCCTGAAACAAGTTTCTCCAGATACTGTCACCGCAATTGAAAAAGCACCCGAACAGCCTTTAGATTATGGACAGGCAATTCTGGAGGTGGAATCTGTTGCTAAAACCAGTCCCGAATTAAGCCAAATTATAACCGATTTGGTTGACATTGTAGAATCCCAACCTTTACCTAATTTAAAGGATATTCTTAACAATATT
>VYLK01000112.1_pt1 | contig 32576 bp, 36 predicted proteins | sample 5114321 | NCBI WGS metagenome assembly VYLK01 (sample SAMN12291792, study PRJNA351875) | freshwater metagenome | isolation source: freshwater lake | place: USA: Michigan, MSU2 Lake | collected 2011-08-16
CGCTGCGGCCGCGCTTGCACCAGGCCGCGCGCCTGCAGCAGGTCGTAGGCGGCCACCACGGTGCTGGGGCTCACGCGCTGCTGCCGCGCGCACTCGCGCACCGAGGCCAGGCGCGCGCCCGGCGGCAGCTGGCGCTGGGCGATGCGTTGCGCCAGCTGTGCGGCGAGCTGCTCGCTCAGCGTGGCAGCGGCGCTGGAGGGCGTGGGCTGTGCGGTCGTCATGGGCAATACACAGGCGATGGCTGTGCTGGCAACTGTACTGCTGCTGTACCGGTGCGCAGCCTAGACTGCGGACATGCCGACGCCCCTTGCTTCTTCACCCGCCGCCCTGCGCCGCGGCTTCTGGCTGGGCGCGCTCGGTGTCGTGATCTTCGCGATGACGCTGCCCATGACGCGCCTGGCCGTGGGCGACGCCAGCGCACCGCAGCTGCCGCCGGCCTTCGTCACTGCCGGCCGTGCCGCGCTGGCCGGGCTGCTGAGCGTGCTGTACCTCGCCGCGGTGCGCGCGCCACGGCCACCCCGGGCGCTGTGGGGCACGCTGGCGCTCAGCGCGGCGGGCACGGTGCTGGGTTTCCCGCTCTTCCTGGCCCTGGCGCTGCGCCAGGTGGACGCCATGCACGCCGCGGTGGTGACGGGCGTGCTGCCGCTGGCCACCGCGGTGGTGGCCGCGCTGGTGCTGCGCCAGCGGCCTTCGGCGGCGTTCTGGGCCTGTGCGGTGGCCGGCTGCGGCCTGGTGCTGGGTTTTGCCGCCTGGCAGGGCGGGGGGCGGCTGGTGGCGGGCGATGGCCTGCTGCTGGGGGCGGTGCTGTGCGGCGCCATCGCCTACGTGGCGGGCGCGCGTGCGTCGGCCGTGATGCCGGCCGAACACGTCATCGGTTGGGTGCTGGTGGCCAGCCTGCCGCTGACGCTGCCGGCCGCGCTGTGGCTGTGGCCCGTGCAGCCGGCAAACAACGCGGCCTGGGGCGGCTTTCTCTACGTCAGCGTGTTCTCGATGTGGCTGGGTTTCTTCGCCTGGTACCGCGGCCTGGCCCTGGGTGGCGTGGTGCGCGTGAGCCAGGTGCAACTGCTGCAGCCTTTCCTGGCGCTGCTGTTCGCGGTGCCGGTGCTGGGTGAACGCCTGCAGCCGGCCACGGTGCTGTTCGCGCTGGCGGTGATGGCGGTGGTGTTCCTGGGCCGGCGCATGCCGGTTCGGGCAGGCACCGCCGCTGCCGAGGCGCCCGCTGGGCGTTAACCTTCTCTTCTTGAAAGTGCGGCCCTGCCGCAGAAAGTCTTGCATGAGCACCTGGCAACTGGCCCGCCGCGCCGAGCGGCTGAACCCGAGCACGATCCGCGAGATCCTGAAGATCACCGAACGGCCGGGCATCGTCTCGCTGGCGGGCGGGCTGCCCTCGGCCGACACCTTCCCGGTGGAAGCCATGCGCGTGGCCACCGAGCGCGTGCTGCGCGAGCAGCCGCGCGAGGCGCTGCAGTACGCCGCCAGCGAAGGCCTGGGCCCGCTGCGCGAGTGGGTGGCTGCCGAACTGGGCAGCCAGGGCCTGCAGTGCGACGCCGGCCAGGTGCTCATCACCACCGGCTCGCAGCAGGGCCTGGACCTGGTGGGCAAGGTGCTCATCGACCCGGGCAGCACCGTGGCCGTGGAGTCGCCCACCTACCTGGGCGCGCTGCAGGCTTTCGCGCCGTATGAGCCCGAGTTCCATGCGCTGGAAGGCGACGACGAAGGCCCGCGCCCCGAGGCCGTGCGGGCGGCCCGCGGCGCGCGCTTCGTCTACCTGTTGCCCAATTTCCAGAACCCGAGCGGCCGCTGCGTCAGCGCCGAGCGCCGCACCGCCTTGGTGGAGGCTGCGGCCGCGGCCGGCCTGCCCATCGTCGAAGACAACCCCTATGGCGACCTGTGGTTCGACGCACCGCCGCCCGCACCACTGAGCGCGCGCGCTGGCGTGGGCGAGGGCGGCGGCGCCATCTACCTGGGCTCGTTTTCCAAGGTGCTGGCCCCCGGCCTGCGCCTCGGCTATGTGGTGGCGCCGAAGGCCATCTACCCCAAGCTGCTGCAAGCCAAGCAGGCCGCTGACCTGCACACACCGGGCTTCAACCAGCGTGTGGTCTACGAGGTCATCAAGGACGGCTTCCTTCGCGAGCACGTGCCCACCATCCGCGCGCGCTACAAGCGCCAGCGCGACGCGATGAGCGCCGCGCTCGACCGCCACATGCCCGCCGGCACCACCTGGCAGGTGCCCGTGGGCGGCATGTTCTTCTGGCTGCAGCTGCCCGCGCACATCGACGCCACGGCGCTGCTGCCGCGCGCGGTGGAAGCCGGCATGGCCTTCGTGCCCGGCAGCACCTTCTTCCCGCACGGCGGGCACGCGAACACGTTGCGCCTGAGCTTCGTGACGGCCAGCCCTGAACAGATCGAAACGGCCGTTGCGGCGCTGGGCCGCGTGCTGGCGGCGGCCTGAGACACACCCTTCTTATGCGCCGCCGTTTTCACCAGGTCGACGTCTTCACCGCGGTTCCGCTGAAGGGCAACCCGCTGGCGGTGGTGCATGCCGCGCAGGGCCTGGGTGATGCCGAGATGGCGGCCTTCGCGCGCTGGACCAACCTCTCCGAGACCACCTTCCTGCTGCCGCCCGAGCACCCGCAGGCCGATTACCGCGTGCGCATCTTCACGCCCGGCGGTGAGCTGCCCTTTGCCGGCCACCCCACGCTGGGCAGCTGCTGGGCCTGGCTGGCCGCCGGCGGCCAGCCGCAGCGCAGTGACCTGGTGGTGCAGGAGTGCGGCGTGGGCCTGGTGCGCGTGAAGCGCGACGGCGCGCGCCTGGCTTTCGCCGCGCCGCCGCTGCGCCGCAGCGGGCCTATCGAGCCCGAACTGCTGCAGCGCATCACCGCCGCCTTGGGCCTGCGCGCGGCCGATGTGCTGGGCCACCAGTGGGTGGACAACGGCCCGGGCTGGTGCGCGCTGATGCTGCGCTCGGCCGCCGAGGTGCTGGCGGTGAAGCCGAACTGGGCCGTGCTCGGCGACGTGAAGCTGGGCCTGGTGGGCGCGCAGCCTGCCGGCCACGACGCGCGTTTCGAGGTGCGCGCCTTCGTGCCCGGCCTGGGTGTGCCCGAAGATCCTGTCACCGGCAGCCTGAACGCCGGCCTGGCGCAATGGCTCACCGGCGCCGGCCTGGCGCCACCGGCCTACGTCGCCGCGCAGGGCACGGCGCTGGGCCGCGACGGCCGCGTGCACGTGCAGCGTGACGAAGCCGGTGACTTGTGGATCGGCGGCGACGTGGTGGCGGTGATCGAGGGCGAGGTGGCACTGTGAGCCAGCCTGCGCCGGTCATCAGCGGCGCGGCCACCGCGGTCGACCACCTGGTGGTGGCTGCGGCCACGCTGGACCAGGGCGTGGCCTGGTGCGAGGCCACGCTGGGTGTGACGCCCGGCCCCGGCGGCCGGCATGCGCTGATGGGCACGCACAACCGGCTTTTGAACCTGGGCAGCGCGGCTTTCCCGCACAGCTACCTGGAGATCATCGCCATCGACCCCGAGGCGCCGCCGCCGGGCCGCCCGCGCTGGTTCGGGCTTGATGAACCCGCGCTGCAGGCGCGCATCGCGCAAACGCCCGAGCTCGTGCATGTGGTGGCGCGCAGCGCCATGCTCGACATGCACCGCTGGGGCCTCATCACCGTGGGCCACCAGCCGGGTGACCCGGTGAAGGCGGGCCGCGACACGCCCGCGGGTCGGCTGGAATGGCAGATCCTGCTGCGGCCCGACGGCACGCTGCTGTGCGGCGGCGCGCTGCCGACGCTGATCCAGTGGAGCGGCCCACACCCCACGCAGGCCATGCCCGACAGCGGCCTGGCGCTGCAGGCCGTGTCACTGCACGGCCTGCCCTCGCGGGCCCGCGAGGTGCTGCGCCTGCGCGGTGTGACGCACCGCGATGAAGGCCCGGCGCTCAGCGCCGTGATCCGCACGCCGAAGGGCGAGGTCACGCTGCACAGCGCGGCCTGAGTCCACCGGCCTGCGGCCGGCGGCCTCAGGGATTGCGAAAATCGTCGTGGCAGGCCTTGCAGGTGCCGGCCGTGGGGCCGAACTGGGCCTTCAGGCCGTCCAGCGTCTTGGCGCTGGCCACGAGCTTGACCGCTTCGTCCTGCATCTTCTTCGCGGCGGCGTCGAATTTGGCGCGGTCGCTCCAGACGTTGGCCTTGGGCGCGCCCTTCTCGGTGCCCGCGGTGCCGTCCACGAAGCCGGCGAAAGGCAGCTTGGACATCTGCGCCACGATCTCGGCATTGGCCTGCGCGGCGGCGGCGTCGAAAGGCACGCGGCCCTGCGCCATCGCGCCCAGGCGGCTGAAGTGCGCGGCCATCACGGTGAAGCCGGCCTTGCGGTACTTCACCGCGTCTTCGGGCTTCTGGAACTGCGCGGCTGCCGGCAGGGCGGTGGCCAGGCCGAGAACGGCCGCGGCGGCGGTGAGAAGAAGACGTTGCATGCGTGAGCACTCCGTGCTGTTGGAACGTAGGGCGGGTGGCGTCGGCAGCCCGCGGGGCAAGCTGCCGCGCCGGGTGGAGTGTACGGAGCCACCGTCCGTACCGACAGCACCGCGCACTCTTGTTATGGTTGCACCTGTCTCCAGCACGCCGCACCGCCCGGTGCGCGCCCCCGCCATGAACACCCCAGCCGCCGTGAAGCCCGTCCGTGTGTGGGACCTGCCCACGCGCCTGTTCCATTGGGTGCTGGCGGTGGCCGTCGTTGGCAGCGTGGTCAGCGCGAAGATCGGCGGCGGCGCGATGGTCTGGCACTTCCGCTTCGGCTACCTGGTGCTGGCGCTGCTGGCCTTCCGTGTGCTGTGGGGGCTGGTGGGCGGGCGCTGGTCGCGTTTTGCGAGCTTCGTTTACGCGCCTTCCACGCTGTGGCGCTACCTGCAGGGCCGCGCAGCACCGCAAGACCGTTTGGAGGTGGGCCACAGCCCCACCGGCGCGCTCTCGGTTTTCGGCCTGCTGGCGGTGCTGGCGGTGCAGCTGGGCACGGGCCTGGTGGCCGATGACGAGATCGCCAACCAGGGCCCGCTCTTCCTGCTGGTGAGCACCGACAACTCGCTGGCTGCCACCAGCTGGCACAAGACCTGGGGCCAATGGATGGTGCTGGGCCTGGTGGCGCTGCACGTGCTGGCCATCGTGTTCTACCTCGTGAAGAAGCGCATCAACCTCGTGCGCCCCATGCTGAGCGGCGACAAGGCCCTGCCCGCCGACACCCCGGCCAGCGCCGACGGCCGCACCCAGCGTGCGCTGGCGGCGGTGCTGCTGGCGGCCTGCCTGGCGCTGGCCTGGTGGGTGTCGAAACAGGGTTCGTGAGCATGGCCGCACCCGAGGACCCGGCGCCGCAGGTCGAGCTGTTGCCGGTGCAGAGCCCGGCGCAGCTGGACACCGTGCGCGAGCTCTTCCGCGAATACGCCGCGCAGCTGGGCGTGGACCTGTGCTTCCAGAACTTCGAGGCCGAACTCGCCACGCTGCCCGGCGACTACGCCGCGCCAGGGGGCGCGCTGCTGCTGGCGCTGGTGGATGGCGCGCCCGCGGGCTGCGTGGCGCTGCGCCCGCTGGCCGATGTCGACTACGCCAACGCCTGCGAGATGAAGCGCCTCTTCGTGCGGCGCGCCTTCCGCCGCTTCGGCCTGGGCCGGCTGCTGGCGCAGCAGCTGATGGACCTGGCCACGCAGGCCGGCTACAGCACGCTGCTGCTCGACACGCTGGACGACATGGAAGCGGCCCGCGGCCTGTACGCCAGCCTGGGCTTCGAAGAAATCCCGCCTTACTACTACAACCCCATCGCCGGTGCGCACTACCTCAAGGCCGAGCTCGACGCGCCCGGCACACGCTGGTAGGCGCGCCGCGCCGATTGCTTTTCAGCCACGGAGACGACCATCGCTGTTTCGCTTGAACTGAAGGCCGGCGCGCTGCGCCTGGCCCTGCGCCCCGACCTCGGCGGCGCCATCGCCGGCCTGTGGCACGCAGGCGTGCCCGTGCTGCGCAGCACCGAGCCGGCCGAGCTGGCCAGCGCGCGCCTGTCGGGCTGCTACCCGCTGGTGCCCTACAGCAACCGCGTGGGTTACCGCCGCTTCGAGTGGCAGGGCCAGGCCCACACCACCGCGGCCAACTTCGACGACAACCCGCACTCGGTGCACGGCGTGGCCTGGCTGCGCGCGTGGACGGCGCTCTCGCACAGCGCCACCGAGGCCGAGCTGCAGTACGTGCACACGCCCGACGCGCACTGGCCCTACGCCTTCACGCTGCGCCAGCGCTTCGTGCTCACGCCCTCGGGCCTGCGCGTGGTGCTGCACTTCACCAACGACGCGCCGCAGGCGCAGCCCGTGGGCCTGGGCTGGCACCCTTACTTCCCCAAGCGCGAGCAAAGCCACCTGCAGATCCACGTGCAGGGCCGCTGGGACAGCGACGCCGTGGGCCTGCCCACGCAGCACGTGGCGCAGGCGCCGCTGAACGGGCCGACCTCGGCGATGAACTTCGACCACTGCTTCGATGGCTGGCAGGGCCCCGCGCTGCTGCGCGACGAAGCGCTGTCGCTGCAGCTCACCTCCTCGCTGCCCTATCTGGTGATCTTCACGCCGGCCACCAAGCCTTACCACTGCGTAGAGCCCGTCAGCCACGTCAGCAACGCCATCCAGATGGTCGACCCGCTGGCCCACGGGCTGCAGGCCGTGCCCGCGGGGGGCGTGTGCGAAGGCTGGATGCAGCTGGACATCGCCCAGGTCACGCCATGACGCGCCGCTACGAAGCCCAGGATTGGACGGCCCTGCCGGTGCCGCCCTCGCTGCTGGGTGAATCGCCCTTCTGGCACCCCGACGAGGCGGCGCTGTACTGGGTGGACATCCCCGGCCAGGCGCTGCACCGCTGGGTGCCCGCGCGTGAGGCGCACACGCACTGGCCGCTGCCCAGCGAGCCCGGCTGCTGCGCCCCGCGCCCCGGCGGCGGCCTGCTGCTGGCCTGCCGCGACGGGCTGTGGCACTTCGACACCGAAACCGGCGAACGCCACGCACTCGCCGCGCCGCCCTACGACCCCGCGAAGCAACGCTTCAACGACGGCAAGGCCGACCCGCAGGGCCGTTTCTGGGTGGGTGCGCTGGACGACGCCCGCCAGCCCGCCGCGGCGCTGTACCGCTGGGCCAGCGGCCGGCTGGAGAACCTGGTGGGCGGCATCGCGGTCAGCAACGGCCTGGCTTTCAGCCCCGACGGCCGCACGATGTACCGCAGCGACACCGGCAGCCACCGCATCCACGTCTGCGATTTCGACGGCAGCGACGGCACCCGTTCGCGCGAGCGGCTCTTTGCCGAGTTCACGCCCAAGGTGCCGGGGCAAGACCTGGCGCACTACGGCGGCCGCCCCGACGGCGCCGCGGTAGATGCCGAGGGCGCCTACTGGACGGCGATGTTCGAAGGCCAGCGTGTGCTGCGTTTCGCGCCCACGGGCGAGCTGCTGGCCGAGCTGCCCTTGCCGGTGCGCTGCGCCACGATGCCGTGTTTCGGCGGCCCCGACCTGCGCACGCTCTACCTCACCACCGCGAAGGCCGGGCGACCGGCCGAAGAACTGGCCGCGCAGCCGCTGGCCGGTTGCGTGTTGAGCTTGCGCGTCGACGTGCCTGGCTTGCCCGTGAACTTCGCCAAGTGATCGCGTGATGGCGTCCATGGCAGGCTTGTCCGTTGGCTGACCGCGCCGAACTGCTGGCCCGCTTGCGGGCCGGCGACGACTGGGATCTCGCCGTCATCGGCGGCGGCTGCGTCGGCCTGGGCGTGGCGCTGGACGCTGCAGTGCGGGGCCTGCGCGTGGTGCTGCTGGAATCGCACGACTTCGCGCAGGGCACCTCCTCGCGCGCCACCAAGCTGGCGCACGGCGGCGTGCGTTACCTGGCGCAGGGTGACATCGGCCTCGTGCGCGAGGCGCTGCACGAACGCACGGCGCTGCTGCACAACGCGCCGCACGTGGCGCAGCGCCTGCCTTTCGTGATGCCGGCCTACCGCTGGTGGGAGCGCGGCTTCTACGGCGCCGGCCTGAAGATGTACGACACGCTGGCCGGCCGCCAGGGCCTGGGCGCCACCGAGTGGCTCAGCGCCGCCAGCACGTGCAGCCTGCTGCCTGGTGTCAGCCCCGGCCTGGACGGCGCGGCGCTGCAGGGCGGCGTGCGCTACTGGGACGGCCAGTTCGACGATGCGCGCCTGGCGCTGCTGCTGGCGCGCACCGCGCTGGCCCGTGGCGCGCTGGTGCTCAACCACTGCGCCGTCACAGGGCTGCAGCACGAGAACGGTCAGGTGTGCGGGCTGCAGGCGCAAGACCGCGAGACGGGCGAGACCATCGCCCTGCGCGCGCGCTGTGTCGTCAACGCCACGGGCGTGTGGGTGGACGGCATCCGCGCGCTGGACCACGCCCCGCAAGCCGCCGCCTCACCGGCCGCCGCCGCACCGCCCGCGCTGGTGGCGCCCAGCCAGGGCGTGCACCTCGTGGTGGACCGTGCGTTCCTGCCCGGCGACCACGCGCTGTTGGTGCCCAAGACGGCCGACGGCCGCGTGCTCTTCGCTGTGCCCTGGCTGGGCAAGACGGTGCTGGGCACCACCGACACGCCGCGCAACGATCTCGCCCGCGAGCCGCAGCCCTTCGCCGAAGAGGTGGCCTTCATCCTGGGCGAAGCCGGGCGCTACCTCGCGCGCGCGCCGCAGCGCAGCGACGTGCGCTCGGTGTGGGTGGGGCTGCGCCCGCTGGTGAAACCGCAGGCTTCGGGCCCGTCCGGCCCGAACAGCAGCACGCAGCAGCTCTCGCGCGAACACACGGTGCTGGTCGACCCCTCCGGCCTCGTCACTGTGACGGGCGGCAAGTGGACGACCTACCGCGCCATGGCCGAAGACGTGTTGCAGCGCGCCATGGCCCGCGGCCTGTTGCCGCCGCGTCCGGCCGGCGCCACGGCGACCCTGCGCCTGCTCGGCGCTGCGCCCGGCCGCCCACTGAGCGAGCCGCCCGGTGAACACCTCTACGGCAGCGAGGCCGCCGCGCTGCGCAGCCTGCCCGGCGCCGACCGCTGGCTGTGGCGCGACGCCGAGACAGGCCGCCCCGCGCTCAGCGAGGCGATGGTGCGTTTCGCCGTGCGCGAAGAACTCGCGCGCAGCGTGGAAGACGTGCTGGCCAGACGCTGCCGGCTGCTGTTCCTGGACGCGGCCGAAGCCGCGCGCGTGGCCGCGCCGGTGGCCGAGATCGTGGCCGAAGAGCTGGGTGCGGGCGTGGCCACCGAGACCACCGGTTTCCTGGCGTTGGCCGCGCAGTACCAGCAGCTCCCCTGAAATGGAAACGGGGCCCGCAGGCCCCGTCGTCGTCGCCGGCTTGGCGCGTCGCGGCCCGGTGCGCTTTACGCGCCGCTGTACTTGACCGAGCAGCCGTAAGGCCGCGTGTTGGCCTGCGTCACGGGCTTGCCGGCCAGCGTCTCGGCCAGCGCGGCCTTGACGTAGTTCTTGGCACCGGGGATGTCGGCCGGGTTCGAGCTCGGCTTGTCGTCGATGCCGCCGGCGTAGACCAGCGTGCCCGCCGGGTCGACGATGTACATGTGCGGCGTGGTGCGCGCGCCGTAGGCGCGGCCGACCTTGCCGTCGTCGTCCATCAGCGTGGCGGTGGCGGCGGCCTTCTGGCCCTGCATCCACTTCGCCAGCTCGGCGGGCTTCTTGTAGTCCTTCGAGTCGGGCGCGGTGGAGCTCACGGCCAGCCAGACCACGCCCTTGGCCGTGGCTTCCTTCTGCGTGCCCTGCATGTTCTCGCTCTTGTAGTGCTTCACCACGAAGGGACAGCCGGGGTTCACCCACTCCAGCACCACGTGCTTGCCCTTGAAGTCGGCCAGCGAGACGGTCTTGCCGCTGGCGTCGGTGGCGGTGAAGGCCGGCGCGGGCTGACCCACGGTGGCCGTGGCCGCCGCACTGCCGGCCGCGAAGCCGAAGACCGCGAAGGTGGCCAGCGTGGTGGCGGCGAGCTTGAAGTTCAGCATGTCGGGTCTCCTGGGGTTCAAGGCTTGGGCAGGGTCTGCAGCGCGGTGCGCACTTCTTCGACCGACAGAATTTCGCTCAGAAGCTGCGGCCCTGCTGCGCCAGGGGCATAGAGCGCGTACACCGGCACACCGCTGCGGCCCAGGCGCGTGAGCTCGGCGGTGATGGCGGGGTCGCGGCGCGTCCAGTCGGCGCGCAGGCGCAGCACCTGGCGCTCGTCGAAGGCCTGCACCACCTGGCTGTTGGCCAGCGTGCCGCGCTTGTTGAACTGGCAGGTCACGCACCAGGCGGCGGTGAAGTCGACGAACACCGGCTGGCCTTCGGCACGGGCCTGTGCCATGCGCTCGGGCGACCAGGGCTGCCAGCCGTCGCTGCTGCTCACCGCGCCGGGCGAGGCCACGGCCTCCTGGCGCAGGCTGGGGCCGGCCCAGAAGAGCGTGGCCGCCACCAGCAGCACCGCCGCCGTGCCGAAACCGCGCCGCGCCGCCGTGCCCAGCCCTGGCGAGCCCAGCGCCCAGGCCGCGAAGGCCAGCGCCACCAGCAGCAGCAGCAAGGCCGCCACGCCGTCGATGCCGGCCTGCTGGCCCAGCACCCACACCAGCCAAACCACGGTGGCGAACATCGGGAAGGCCATCAGCGTCTTGAAGTGCGACATCCACACCCCCGGCCGCGGCAGCATCTGCGCCACACGCGGCCAGGCGCTGGCGGCAAGGTAGGGCAGGGCCATGCCCAGGCCCAAGGCTGCGAACACGCTCAAGGCCTGCACCGTGGGCAGCGTGACGGCCAGGCCCAGCGAGGCCCCCATGAAGGGCGCGGTGCAGGGCGAAGCCACGGCCACCGCCAGCACGCCCGTGAGCGCCGAGTCCACGACGGGGTGTCGCGCACGCGCAGCGGCCAACGAGCTGGGCAGCACCGAACCGAACTCGAAGACGCCGGCCAGGTTCAGGCCGATCAGCGTGAACAGCGCAGCGAGTGCGGCCACCACTGCGGGCGACTGCAACTGGAAGCCCCAGCCCAGCTGTTCACCCCCGGCGCGCAGCGCCAGCAGCAAGCCGGCCAGCGCCACGAAGGACAGCACCACGCCAGCCGTGTAGGCCAGCCCGCCGGCCAGCAGCGCGCGGCGGTCTTGCGCGTGGCTGGCAAACCCCATCACCTTGAGCGAGAGCACCGGGAAGACGCAGGGCATCAGGTTCAGCAGCGCGCCGCCCAGCAGTGCCAGCAGCAGCGCCCAGCCCAGGCTGGTGGCGGCCACGGCAGGCGCGCCACCGGCAGTGGCTGCGCCGGGGGCGGCGTCCACCAGCGGCGGCAGCGTGGCGGGCGCGGCTGCCGCAGCAGGCCAAGCCCCTTGCACGGTCACTTGCACCTGCACGCCCGTGGCCACGCCCGCGGCCACCAGCACGCTGGGCATCGTGGTGGGCGACTCGGTGCGCTGCGGGTCCAGCGGCACGCGGGCTGTCCAGGTGCCGCCCTCCCACTTTTCTTCGGGCTTGGCGGCGTTCTGGATCACGCCTGTGGTCTCGGGGAAGTAGGCGATGGCCTTGCCCCGCCAGGCCGCAGGCAGGCCACTCACTTGGAGCACCAGCGCGCCTTGTTCGATGCGGGCGCTGGCCTGGCTGCCGCTCACCGGCTGCGGCACCGCGGCGCGGGTCGCTTCGAACAGCGCCGCGTGTCCGGCCGTGGCGGCCTGGGCGGGCACACGCAGCGTGAAATCGCCGCCTTCGGGGATGCAGACGTCCTTGCACACCAGCCAGTCGGCGCGCAGCTTGACCTCGAGCGTGTCGCCCTGGAAGCCGGCGGGCACCGTCACGGGCACCGGCAACAACAGCGTGCCTTCGTAGCCGAAGTTCAGCAGCGGTCCCAGCGGCAGCTTGGCCGGCGTGGGCCATTCGATGGCGCCGGCCTGCACGCCCGCGGGCAGCTGCCATTCCATCGTGGTGGGCAGGCCCGAATCGCCCGGGTTCTTCCAGTAGGTGTGCCAGTGCGGCGCGTGCTGGATCTTCAAGCCCAGCCACATCGGCTTGCCCGGCGTCACGCCCTCGGGCGCATGCGCCACGAGTTCGGCCTTGACCTGGGGCGTGGTGACCACGGCGTTCTGCGCGGCAGCCTGGGGCACCCACGCCAGCCCCAGCAGCACGGCAAGGGCGGTGCACGCAGGCGCGAAAGAAGAAAGTGAGAAGGGCATGACAGGCTCTGAGACGCGCGCTCGCGCGGGGTTCCACAGCCCTGCACGCCGTGGCACGGCACGTCGGCGGCAGGGCACAACAGCCCAAGCTTACGCGGGCCTGTTGTGCACAGGGTTTCGGCAAGTTTCAGCGCCTGCGGGTTTCTTCGTATAATTCCGAGGCTTTGCTGGGCTCGTTGAGGTTTTCACATGGCGGATCAACCAGCGTTGCAGCGGACCGGGGCTCCAAGCCCCCAGCCCCCCGTCGGGCAGGCCGCAGTGACGCAGCGTTGGCGCGACATCGGAGACGGAGATGAGGCCACCGAACTGGTTCCCAAGGCCTTGACGGCCGAAGAAGCCCAAGCCCTGCGAGAGCGGCATCCGCCAATTTCGCCGTGGCGTGTGGTGGGAGTCCAGGCTGGGGTGGGTTTGGGGGCGGCGCTGGTTCTGGCGCTGCTCACGGATCAGCAGGTGTGGGTGTGGTCGTTCCTGTACGGAGCGGCTGCGGTGGTTGTGCCGGGTGCCTTGATGGCCCGGGGCATCACCAGCCCGCTCGCACGCAGGTCGGCTGGCGCCGGAATCGCCAGCTTCTTTGTGTGGGAGGCGGTGAAGGTCGGGGTGTCGGTGGTCATGCTGATGCTGGCCCCCAAGCTCGTGCAGCCCTTGAGCTGGCCGGCGTTGCTGGCGGGTTTGGTGCTGTGCCTGAAGTGTTACTGGGTGGCGCTCTTGTGGCGCGGCTCGAAGAAGAACTGATAGCTGGGAACAACGCACATGGCAGCCGAGGGACAAGCCCCGACCGCGAGCGAATACATCGTCCACCACCTGCAGCACTTGCAGAAGGACTTTGCGTTCCAGAGCGTCAAGCAGAAGAGCATCGTCGACTTCAGCGTCTTCAACCTGGATTCGGTCGTCTTCGCCAGCCTGCTGGGTCTCTTCGCCCTGTTTGTGCTGTGGACGGGCGCGCGCCGTGCCACCTCCGGGGTGCCGGGGCGCTGGCAGGCGGCGGTGGAGATGTTGGTGGAGCTGGTGGACAACCAGGCCAAGAGCGTCATCCGCAACGCACAGAGCCGTCGCTTCGTCGGCCCGCTGGCCCTGATCGTGTTCGTCTGGATATTCCTGATGAACTTCATGGACATGATCCCGGTGGATTTCCTGCCCCAGATCTGGCACACCGCGGGCCCGGCCCTGGGTTTCAAGGACTACCTGCGTGTGGTGGCCACGGCAGACCTGTCGACCACGCTGAGCCTCAGCACTTTGGTGCTGCTGCTCTGCCTGTACTACAACATCAAGATCAAGGGTCTTGGCGGCTGGGGTCACGAGCTGATCTCTGCGCCGTTCGGCAACCACCCGGTGCTGTGGCCCTTCAACTTCCTGATGCAGATGATCGAGTTCGTCGCCAAGACGGTCTCGCATGGCATGCGACTGTTCGGCAACATGTTCGCCGGCGAGCTGGTGTTCATGCTCATCGCGCTCATGGGCGGCGCCTGGGCCATGAGCGCCACAGGCATCGGTCTGGCCGTCGGGCATGTCATCGCCGGCACGATCTGGACGCTGTTTCACATCCTCGTGATCGTGTTGCAGGCCTTCATCTTCATGATGCTCACGCTGATCTACATCGGCCAGGCGCACGACGCCCACTGAGCCCCGGTTTTCGGTTCTTGTTTTTCCCCTCTCGTTTCACTTTTCCCTCACCCTTAGGAGCATCAAAATGGAAAACATCCTCGGCCTCGTCGCGCTGGCTTGCGGCATCATCGTTGGCCTGGGCGCTATCGGCGCCTCGATCGGCATTGCGCTGATGGGTGGCAAGTTCCTCGAGTCGGCCGCGCGCCAGCCGGAACTGATGAACGAACTGCAGACCAAGATGTTCATCCTGGCCGGTCTGATCGACGCCGCCTTCCTGATCGGCGTGGCCATCGCCCTGCTGTTCGCCTTCGCCAACCCCTTCGTTCTGGCTTGATCACAGACGACCAACTTCCCACACAGGGAGCCCCGCTGTGAACATCAACGCCACCCTGTTCATCCAGTGGATCCCGTTCCTTTTCCTGGCCTGGTTCACGGCGCGCTTCATTTGGCCGCCGATCACCAAAGCCCTGGACGAACGGGCCCAGAAGATCGCCGACGGCCTGGCCGCCGCCGATCGTGCCAAGCAAGAGCTCAGCAGCGCCAACCAGCGTGTCGAGCAACAGCTGGCCGCCACGCGTGAAGAGAGCACCAAGCGCATCGCTGACGCGGAGCGCATGGCTGCAGGTCTGGTTGAAGAAGCCAAGCGCCGTGCCAACGACGAAGCCGCCAAGATCCTGGCGGCCGCCAAGGCCGACGCTGAACAGCAACTCGTGGCCGCACGGGAAGCTCTGCGTGACCAGGTGGCCGTGCTGGCCGTCAAGGGCGCCGAGCAGATCCTGCGCCGTGAGGTCGACAGCCAGGTGCACGCCGAGCTGTTGACGCGCCTGAAGACCGAGCTCTGATCATGGCTGAACTCGCCACCATCGCCCGGCCCTACGCGGAAGCTCTGCTTGCTGCAGGCGCTGACGCGACCACCGTCGCGCAGCTGCACGCTGTGGCGCATGTGGCCGCGGAGCCTGAGCTGCAAAGCTTTGCGGCCCACCCCAAAGCCACGCCGGAGCAGGTTTTCGACCTGATCTGCGCGGCAGCGGGGCAGAGCCTGGCTGCACCCGTGCAGAACCTGCTGCGCACCGTCATCGAGAACGGCCGTCTGGCGGCCATGTCCGAGATGGCTGTGCAGGCGCAGGCGCTGCTGGATGCCCGGTCGGGTGTCTCGCAAGCCCGTGTGGCCAGCGCCTTTCCGGTGAGCGACGCCCAGCTGCAAGAGCTGCGCGCGGTGCTGGAGAAGCGTTTCGGCCGCAAGCTCGAACTGAGCGTGCAGATCGACGCCAGCCTCATCGGCGGCATCCGTGCCGTGGTGGGCGACGAAGTGCTCGACACCTCGGTGAAAGCACGCCTGGACCGCATGAAAACTGCATTGACCGCCTGAGCCTCTGAACAGGCTCTCGCGCCGGGCGCCGCTGACCAGCGTCGTCGGCACCCCCGTCCCCGGAGAACACCATGCAACTGAATCCCGCTGAAATTTCCGAGCTGATCAAGAGCCGCATCGAAGGCCTTGCCGTCTCGGCCGACATCAAGAACCAGGGCACCGTCGTGTCCGTCACTGACGGCATCGTGCGCGTGCACGGTCTGTCTGACGTGATGGCCGGCGAAATGCTGGAATTCCCCGCCACGGCCAGCGGCCAGGCCACCTACGGCCTCGCGCTGAACCTCGAGCGCGACTCGGTGGGCGCGGTGATTCTGGGTGAGTACGAGCACATCTCGGAAGGCGACACCGTCAAGTGCACGGGCAACATCCTGTCCGTGCCGGTCGGCCCCGAGCTGATCGGCCGTGTTGTCAACGCCCTGGGTCAGCCCATCGACGGCAAGGGCCCGATCAACGCCAAGATGACCGACGTCATCGAGAAGGTGGCGCCGGGCGTGATCGCCCGTAAATCGGTGGATCAGCCGCTGCAGACCGGCCTGAAGTCCATCGACGCGATGGTGCCCGTGGGCCGTGGCCAGCGCGAGCTGATCATCGGCGACCGCCAGACCGGCAAGACCGCCGTGGCGATCGACACCATCATCAACCAGAAGGGCCAGAACGTCACTTGCGTGTACGTGGCCATCGGTCAGAAGGCCAGCTCCATCAAGAACGTGGTGCGCGCGCTGGAGCAGGCCGGTGCGATGGAGTACACCATCGTCGTGGCCGCGTCGGCTTCCGAGTCGGCCGCCATGCAGTACGTCAGCGCCTACTCGGGCTGCACGATGGGCGAGTACTTCCGCGACCGCGGCCAAGACGCGCTGATCGTGTACGACGACCTGTCCAAGCAGGCCGTGGCCTACCGTCAGGTCTCGCTGCTGTTGCGCCGCCCGCCGGGCCGCGAAGCCTACCCTGGCGACGTGTTCTATCTCCACAGCCGCCTGTTGGAGCGCGCCGCCCGCGTGAACGCCGACTACGTCGAAGCCTTCACCAAGGGTGAAGTCAAGGGCAAGACGGGTTCGCTGACGGCACTGCCCATCATCGAAACGCAAGCCGGTGACGTGTCGGCCTTCGTGCCCACCAACGTGATCTCGATCACTGACGGCCAGATCTTCCTGGAAACCAGCCTGTTCAACGCTGGCATCCGCCCCGCCATCAACGCCGGTATCTCGGTGTCGCGCGTCGGTGGTGCTGCGCAGACCAAGCTGATCAAGAGCCTGTCGGGCGGCATCCGTACCGACCTGGCGCAGTACCGTGAACTGGCGGCCTTCGCCCAGTTCGCCTCTGATCTCGACGCCGCCACCCGCAAGCAGCTCGACCGCGGCGCCCGCGTGACCGAACTGCTGAAGCAGGCGCAGTACAGCCCGCTGCCCATCAGCCTGATGGCCTCGACGCTGTACGCAGTGAACAAGGGCTTCCTCGATGACATCGACGTCAAGAAGGTGCTGTCCTTTGAACACGGCCTGCACCAGCACCTGAAGAGCAGCCACGCCGCGCTGCTGGCCAAGCTGGAGAACGAGAAGGCCATGGACAAGGGCGCGGAAGAAGAACTGGCTGGCGCGATTGCGGCCTTCAAGAAAAGCTTCGCCTGATCGCGACCCCCGTCTGACCTGAAGGAGCCCAGACCATGGCGGTCGGCAAAGAGATACGCGGCAAGATCAAATCGGTGGAGAACACCAAGAAGATCACCAAGGCCATGGAAATGGTCGCCGCTTCGAAGATGCGCAAGGCGCAGGAGCGCATGCGCTCGGCGCGGCCCTACGCCGACAAGATCCGCAACATCACGGCGCACCTGTCTCAGGCCAACCCTGAGTACGAGAGCCCGTACATGCGGACCGAGAGCACGGCCAAGGCTGTGGGCTTCATCGTCGTCACCACCGACAAGGGTTTGTGCGGCGGCCTGAACACCAACATCCTGCGTGCCGTCACGAACCGGATGAAGGACGTGCAGGCCGAGGGCAAGGCCATCCAGGCCGTGGCCATCGGCAACAAGGGCTTCGGCTTCTTGAACCGCATTGGCGCCAACGTCATCAGCCACGCCACGCAGCTGGGTGATGCCCCGCAGCTGGAAAAGCTCATCGGCCCCGTGAAGGTGATGCTGGACGCCTTCGTGGAAGGCAAGCTCGACGCCGTCTATGTTTGCTACACCAACTTCATCAACACGATGAAGCAGGAGCCCATCGTCGAGCAGCTGCTGCCTCTGTCGGCCGCCCGCCTGGCGCAGACCGAAGCCGAGAAGAAGCAGTACGGCTGGGACTACATCTACGAGCCCGATGCACCGAGCGTCATCGACGAGCTGCTCACACGCTACATCGAGGCGCTGGTCTTCCAGGCCGTGGCCGAGAACATGGCCAGCGAGCAGAGCGCGCGCATGGTGGCCATGAAGGCCGCCACCGACAACGCTGGCACGCTGATCGGTGAGCTCAAGCTCATCTACAACAAGAGCCGCCAGGCTGCGATCACCAAGGAACTCTCCGAGATCGTCAGCGGCGCCGCCGCCATCAGCGGCTGACGCCAGCGCTGCAACAGATTACGTTTGAAGGATCACTGAAATGTCGAACACGCAAGCCCAAGGCAAGATCGTCCAGTGCATCGGCGCGGTGGTGGACGTCGAGTTCCCGCGCAATGCCATGCCCCGCGTTTATGACGCACTGAAGCTGGAGGGCACGGCCCTGACGCTGGAAGTGCAGCAGCAACTCGGCGACGGCGTGGTGCGCACCATCGCGCTGGGTTCGTCGGACGGCCTGCGTCGCGGCCTGATGGTCAGCAACACCGGCGCCAACATCACCGTGCCCGTGGGCAAGGCGACGCTGGGCCGCATCATGGACGTGCTGGGCAACCCCATCGACGAACGCGGCCCGGTGAGCATGGAGCTGTCGGCGCCCATCCACCGCAAGGCTCCGGCCTATGACGAGCTGAGCCCCTCGCAAGAGCTGCTGGAAACCGGCATCAAGGTGATCGACCTGATCTGCCCCTTCGCCAAGGGCGGCAAGGTGGGTCTGTTCGGCGGCGCCGGTGTCGGCAAGACCGTGAACATGATGGAACTCATCAACAACATCGCCAAGGCGCACAGCGGCTTGTCGGTGTTCGCTGGTGTGGGCGAGCGCACCCGCGAGGGCAACGACTTCTATCACGAGATGTCGGATTCGGGCGTCGTGAACCAGGAGAACCTGGCCGAGTCGAAAGTGGCCATGGTGTACGGCCAGATGAACGAGCCGCCGGGCAACCGCCTGCGCGTGGCGCTGACCGGTCTGACCATCGCCGAGAGCTTCCGCGACGAAGGCCGTGACGTGCTGTTCTTCGTGGACAACATCTACCGCTACACGCTGGCCGGTACCGAAGTGTCGGCACTGCTGGGCCGCATGCCTTCCGCCGTGGGCTACCAGCCGACGCTGGCCGAAGAAATGGGCCGCCTGCAGGAGCGCATCACCTCCACCAAGGTGGGCTCGATCACCTCGATCCAGGCCGTGTACGTGCCTGCGGACGACCTGACCGACCCCTCGCCAGCCACCACCTTCGCCCACCTGGACGCCACCGTGGTGTTGAGCCGCGACATCGCCTCGCTGGGTATCTACCCCGCCGTCGACCCGCTGGACAGCACCTCGCGCCAGATCGACCCGAACGTGGTGGGCCAGGAACACTACGAGACGACGCGCGCCGTGCAGGCCACGCTGCAGCGCTACAAGGAACTGCGCGACATCATCGCGATTCTGGGCATGGACGAACTGAGCCCCGAAGACAAGCTGGCCGTGGCCCGCGCGCGCAAGATCCAGCGCTTCCTGAGCCAGCCTTTCCACGTGGCCGAAGTGTTCACCGGCAGCCCGGGCAAGTACGTGCCGCTGAAGGAAACCATCCGCGGCTTCAAGATGATCGTGGCTGGCGAGTGCGACGCGCTGCCCGAGCAGGCCTTCTACATGGTCGGCACCATCGACGAAGCGTTCGAAAAAGCCAAGAAGATCAACTAAGGAGCCGACATGGCGACCCTCCACGTTGATGTGGTTTCGGCTGAAGAGAGCATCTTCAGCGGCGAAGCCAAGTTCGTCGCCCTGCCGGGCGAGAACGGCGAGCTCGGCATCCTGCCGCGCCACACGCCGCTGATCACGCGCATCCGCCCGGGTGCCGTGCGCATCGAGAAGGCCGACGGCTCTGGCGAAGAGTTCGTGTTCGTGGCCGGTGGCATTCTGGAAGTGCAGCCGGGCACGGTGACGGTGCTCGCCGATACCGCCATCCGCGGCCACGACCTCGACGAAGCCAAGGCCCTGGAAGCCAAGAAGCTGGCCGAAGAGGCGATGAAAAACGCGAAGAGCGACATCGACCTGGCCGCCGCTCAAGGCGAATTCGCAGCCATGGCCGCGCAGCTGGCCGCCATCCAGAAGCTGCGCAAAAAGTAAGCCGCGCAGCCTATGGCAAGCAGACCCGCCCGGCCCCGGCCCGGCGGGTTTTTTCATGCGCGCGCGGCGCCGCTACAGTGCAGGCACGGCCCGTCGGCGCTGCCGGCGCCCGGCCTGCAGGAGCGTGGCATGACAAAGAAGGCGAAGAACGACACCGCACAACCCCAGCGCCTGGGCAAGGCGGCCTACCTGGAACAGCTGGCGCCGCTGGAGCTGGAGCTCAACGACATGGCGCGCTGGCTGCAGCACAGCGGGCAGCGCGTGATGGTGCTGATCGAGGGGCGCGACACCGCCGGCAAGGGCGGCGTCATCTCGGCCATCAGCGACACGTTGAACCCGCGGCAATGCCGGGTGGTCGCGCTGCCCAAGCCCAACGACCGCGAACGCACGCAGTGGTACTTCCAGCGTTACGTGCCGCACCTGCCGGCGGCCGGCGAGATCGTCCTCTTCGACCGCAGCTGGTACAACCGCGCCGGCGTCGAGCGGGTGATGGGCTATTGCAGCGAGGCGCAGGTCGAGACTTTCCTCAAGCAGGCGCCGGTGTTCGAGAAGATGCTCATCGACGACGGCATCCTGCTCTTCAAATACTGGCTCACGGTCGACCAGGTGCAGCAGGAAGAGCGCTTCGCGGAGCGCCTGGCCGACCCACTCAAGCGCTGGAAGCTCAGCCCCATCGACCTGGAAGCGCGGGCGCGCTACGCCGACTACACCGAAGCCCGCAACAGCATGCTGGCCGCCACGCACAGCAAACGCACGCCCTGGACGCTGGTGGACTTCAACGACCAGCGGCGCGGCCGGCTGGCGCTGATCCGCGACCTGCTCAAGCGCTTGCCCGACCACACCGTGCCCGAGGCCACGCTGGCGTTCCCGCCACTGCCCTACCCGCCGCTGCAAGAGCGCTTCAAGGCGGGCTTCAAGCCGATCTGAACACCAAGGCCCCCGAGGGTGGGCTCAGTGGTGGTGCACGTGCTCGCCGGCCTTGAGCTTGTAGAAAGTGCCGCAGTAGGGGCAGCGCCCTTCACCCGTGGTGGCCACGTCGATGAAGACCTTGGGATGGTTGCTCCACAGCGCCATCTTGGGGTTGGGGCAGAAGGTGACGCCCGGGCCTTGCAGCTCGGCCGCGCTCACTTCGACGACTGCTTTGGGTTCAGCCATGGTCTTCCTCAGGCCACCGGCGTGAGCCAGTGTGCGTACTTGGGGTTGCGGCCGTTAACGATGTCGAAGAAGGCCGTCTGGATCTTCTCGGTGATGGGGCCGCGGCGGCCAGCGCCCAGCTCGATGCGGTCGAGTTCGCGGATGGGCGTCACTTCGGCGGCGGTGCCGGTGAAGAAGGCCTCGTCGCAGATGTAGACCTCGTCGCGCGTGATGCGCTTTTCCTTCAGCGTCAGCCCCAGGTCCTGGCAGATGTGGAAGATGGTGTCGCGCGTGATGCCGTTCAGTGCGCCAGCGCTGAGATCCGGCGTGTAGACCACGCCCTTCTTGATGACGAAGAGGTTCTCGCCCGCGCCTTCGGCCACGAAGCCGGCGGGGTCGAGCAGCATGGCCTCGTCGTAGCCCTCGTCGGTGGCTTCCATGTTGGCCAGGATGCTGTTGGTGTAGTTGCTCACCGCCTTGGCCTGCGTCATCGTGATGTTGACGTGGTGGCGGGTGTAGCTGCTGGTCTTCACGCGGATGCCGCGCTGCAGGCCTTCTTCACCCAGGTAGGCGCCCCAGGGCCAGGCCGCCACCATCAGGTGGATGGTGTTGCCCTTGGGGCTGACGCCCAGTTTCTTGTCGCCGATCCACGTCAGCGGGCGCAGGTAGCAGCTTTCCAGCTGGTTCACGCGCACCACCTCGCGCTGCGCCTCCATCACCTGCTCGGGCGTGAAGGGGATCTTCATGCGCAGGATCTTGGCGCTGTTGAAGAGGCGCTCGGTGTGTTCCTGCAGGCGGAAGATGGCCGTGCCCTGCGCCGTCTTGTAGGCGCGCACGCCTTCGAAGGCGCCGCAGCCGTAGTGCAGCGTGTGGCTCAGCACGTGGATCTTGGCGTCGCGCCATTCGACGAGCTGGCCGTCCATCCAGATCTTGCCGTCGCGGTCTGACATCGACATGGAAACTCCTTCGGGGGTGTGCGTGCTGCGGTGGAGTGCAGGATTTTAGGTGTCGCTCCGGGCTGCAACGCGTTGCAGCTGCCATTGCGTGACGCGGCCGCCGTGCAGCGTGACTTGCACCTCGTCGCCGGTTTCGTCGGCCCAGGCCCAGACTTCCGTGCCACCGGCTTCCGGCTGCACCGGCCGCCCCAGGCTGAGCGTGAGACGCAGCACCTGCGCCAGCCGCATGCCTGCGTGCAGCTTCGCATTCAGCATCACGGCGCTGGGCACCACGCCCACCGGCCGCTGGCTGGCAATGCGCAGCGTGCGCAGCGCCTGGCTGAACTGCAGCAGCAGCCAGAACACGATGACGGTGAGGGCCAGCACCACGCCCGGCACGCCGTAGCTCACCCAGCCGCCCACCACGGCCGCCAGGGCCAGCGCCCAGCCCAGAGCGGCCTGCGCCTTCGCGGAGAATCGTGGGGATGACGGCTTTGCAGACATGGGTGATCAATCTCGACAGGGCGCCCGAGCGGCTGGCTCGCATCAGCGCGCAGTTGCAGACCCTGCAACTGCCCTACACGCGCCTGGCGGCGGTGGATGCACGGGCTCTGACACTGGCCCAGAAAGCCGCGCTCGACGAACCGGCCTTCCACCGCAAACACGGCATGACGCCGGTGCCGGGCGAGCTGGGATGTTACCTGTCGCACATCGAGGTGATGCACGCCTTTCTGGCCAGTGACGCGCAGTTCGCCCTGGTGCTGGAAGACGACGTGCTGCTGCAGCCCAGCCTGCCCGCCGTGCTGCAGGGCCTGATGCAGCACCCCACGCGCTGGGACGTGGTGAAGCTCTCAGCCGTGCACCGCGGCACGCCGCAGCCCTACCTGCAGGTGGCTCCCGGCCATCAGCTGGCGGTGATGCTGAGCCGCTGCACGGGCAGCAGCGCCTACCTGATGAACCGCCACGCTGCGCAGGTCTACCTGCGTGAACGCGACGGCCTGCTGCCCATGCAGCTGCCCTACGACCATGTCTTCGACCAGGGCTGGCGCTTTGGCCTCAAGTTCCGCCTCGTCACGCCCACGCCCTGCGGGCATGACGAGCACATTGCCAGCACCATCACCGCGCCGGCGGGCGGCAGCCGCAAGTTCCACTGGACCCGGCGCCTGCCCACCTACGCTTACCGCATCGGCAATGAGCTGAAGCGGCTGGCCTACGGCCTGCGCGAAACCCGCCGCGAACGGCAGGCCTCGCTCCACAAGCCACGTTGAAGCGCCGCGCTCAGTAGCGCTGCCCGCGTGCGATGTCGGCGCGCACCGCGGCCGGCAGGCGGCGCAGCATGAAGCGCACGGCCAGCGGGATGAGCACGACATCGTCCACCACACCCAGCAGCGGGATGTAGTCAGGCAGCAGGTCCACCGGCGACAGCAGGTAAAGCACCACCAGCGCCGTGGCAGGCTTCAACCAGCGAGGCTGCAAGGGGTGGCGCAGCGCACGCCAGAGCTGCAGCGCATCGCTGCGCAGCACGGTCCACAAGAGCGCGATTCGTTTCCACATGGGTGGCCTCCTTGCTGGTGGGTTCCCTCCGCCGGGGGAGTCGGAAAAACTCACAGCCCGCGCGGTGACAACACCACCGTCAAGGCCGCGTTGTACTGCCTGCGCGGCCAAGTCCTTGTCGAGCGGGGCTTTCCTTGAGCTAGGGGCGCGCCTTGGCCCGCGCGCTGCATGCGTGTGGGTCCTGCGTGGCAGCCACCTTCCGGCTGCCGGCCCGACCCCCTAGGAACACAGCCATGAACCTCCACCGCCTTGCGGCCTCGGCCGCCCTCGCCGCGGCCTTGATCGCGCCCGCTCACCAAGCCGCCCACGCGGCGCCGGTGAGCGTGGCTGTGGAGCTGGCGCTCGTCATCGACATCTCGGCCAGCGTGGATGCCAGCGAGTACCAGCTGCAGCTGCAGGGCTACCGCGCGGCCTTCCAGAGCGCCAGCGTCGGCAGCGCGATCGAGTCCTTCGCCGGCAGCGGCGGCATCGCGGTGGGCGTGTATTTCTTTTCGCAGAACGCCTTGCAGATGTTGTCGTGGCGCCAGATCACCACGGCCGGACAGGCCTCGACCTTCGGCGCGGACATGGGCGCCCTCGTGCGGCCCGACCAAAGCCAGGCCGTGCCGAGCGGGGGCCTTGTCGGGACCTACACCAACATCGCCGAAGGGGTGGACCTCGCCGTGGCAGGGCTGGCCAGCAACGACTTCACCGCGGCACGCCGCCTGATCGACGTTTCGGGCGATGGCTTGCAGAACACCAACCGCAACGGAACCTCCGCGTGCACGGGCTCGCTCACCACCTGCGCGCCGGCGCTGCGCCAGGCGCGCGATGCCGCCGCCCTGGCCGGCGTGGTCATCAACGGCCTGGCCATCGTCGACGACTTCAGCGGTCTCGGCACCTACTACAACACCGACCTGCGCACCGGCGCCGGCAGCTTCGTCCTCGAAGCGACCTTCAGCACCTTCGCCACCGCCATCGAAACCAAGATCGGCCGCGAGATCACGCAAAGCGGCGTGCCCGAGCCTGGTTCGCTGGCGCTGGCCGGCCTGGCGCTGGCCGGTCTGGGCGCCCTGCGCCGCCGCCGCGCCTGAGGGCTGCGGCAGCGCGGCTCGCTACAGGCCGCGCACGGCCTCGATGGCCTGTTCGATGCGCTCGACCCCGTGCACCGTCAGGCCCTCGATGGGCTTCTTCGGCGCGTTGGCCTTGGGCACCACGGCCACGCTGAAGCCGAGCTTGGCGGCTTCTTTCAGGCGCTCTTGCCCGCGCGGCGCGGGGCGCACCTCGCCGGCCAGGCCCACCTCGCCGAAGGCGATGAAACCGCGCGGCAGGGGCTTGCCGCGCAGGCTGCCCTGGATGGCCAGCAGCACCGCGAGGTCGGCCGCGGGCTCGGCGATGCGCACACCGCCCACGGCGTTGACGAACACGTCCTGGTCCAGGCAGGCCACGCCGGCGTGGCGGTGCAGCACCGCCAGCAGCATGGCCAGGCGGTCGCGGTCCAGGCCCACGCTCAGGCGCCGCGGGCTGGGTCCGCCGCTGTCCACCAGCGCCTGGATCTCCACCAGCAGCGGCCGTGTGCCTTCCAGCGTCACCAGCACGCAACTGCCGGGCACGGGCTCGCTGTGCGTGCTCAGGAAGATGGCGCTGGGGTTGCTCACGCCGCGCAGGCCCTTTTCGGTCATCGCGAAGACGCCGATCTCGTTGACGGCGCCGAAGCGGTTCTTGATGGCCCGCACCAGGCGGAAGCTGCTGTGCGTGTCACCCTCGAAGTACAGCACCGTGTCGACGATGTGCTCCAGCACGCGCGGGCCGGCCAGCGCGCCTTCTTTGGTCACGTGGCCCACCAGCACCACGGTGCAGCCGCGCGTCTTGGCCACGCGCGTGAGCTGGGCCGCGCACTCGCGCACCTGGGCCACACTGCCGGGGGCGGAATTGAGCTGTTCGCTGTAAACGGTCTGGATGGAATCGATGACGCAGAACGAAGGGTTCTCGGCCTCGATGGCCGCGACGATCTTCTCCAGCTGAATCTCCGCCAGCACGCGCACCTGCGTGCTCGGCAGCCCCAGCCGGCGCGCGCGCAGCGCGATCTGCGCGCCGCTTTCTTCGCCCGTCACGTAAAGCACCGGCATCTGCGTGCTCAGCGCGTCCACCGCCTGCAGCAGCAGCGTGCTCTTGCCGATGCCGGGGTCGCCGCCGATCAGCACCACCGCGCCCTCGACGATGCCGCCGCCGAGCACGCGGTCCAGTTCTTCCTGGCCGGTGGGTGTGCGCGCCACGTCGGCGGCCTCGATTTCGCTCAGCGTGGTGACGGGCTGGCTCTTGGCCAGGGCCTGGAAACGGGTGTTGCGCGTGGCCGGGCCCGCGGCTTCGGGCACGGTTTCATCCAGCGTGTTCCATGCCTTGCAATGCGGGCACTGGCCCAGCCACTTGGCATTCGTGCCGCCGCATTCGCGGCAGGTGTAGATCGTCTTGGCCATGCGGCATTGTGGGCCGCACGGCCGGCCGCTCAGGCGGCGGCGTAGTTGCCGTGGAAGCCCAGGGGCAGGCCGTAGGGCAGCACCGCCTGCGCGATGGGCCCTTCGCCGATGCGCGCCGCGTCCAGCAGGTTCAGCACCGTGGCCTGGCGGCGGGCGTCGTAGGTGGTGCCCAGCAGCCAGGCATCGAGCTCGCCGGTCTTGCCAGGTTTGGGCACCAGCACGTGCTCTTCGGCCACCACGTGTTCGCCGTAGTCGTGGCGCTGCGTGCGGCCGGTCTGGGTGTCGAGCAGCTGCACGCCGTGCAGCAGGCCCAGGCCCTGGCGCGCCGGGTACAGCGGCCAGGCCGCGGCCGTGAGCAGCCAGCGTGCCGGCAGCCCGATGCGCTGCGGGTGTACACGCGGGAACTCCACGTCGCCCTTGATCTGCTGCAGCTGCACGCGGCCCGTGCCCATGTGCAGGCGCACCAGGCGCAGGCCGCTTTCGCTGACCTGCGGCGCCGCACGGCCGGCCATCATCGCCACCGCGCCTTCGTCGAGGAAACTCGCGTCGGGCGCGCCGATGAAGCTGAAGGCGATCTCCCCATCGGCCGTCTCGAACGCGTTGCCGACGTGGAAGACCATCTCCGCCGGCAGCTCGAAAACGCGGCGCTTCGTGATGTCGGCCTTCTCCATCACCAGCACACGCAACGGCTCGCCCGCGGCCAGCTTGAAGCGGCGGCGGCCGTCGGCGGGCACCTGCATGAAGTCCACCGCCACGGGTGGTAGCGGCACCACCAGGTGGCGCTCGGTGATGGCCATGTCGTGCACCATGGTGCCGCGCAGGCTGGCGGGCAGGGGCAGTTCACCGGCCTGCACATTCACCAGGCGGCCTTGCGGGCTGATGTGCCACACCACCAGGCGGTGGCCCGCGGTGCCGATGTTCCACAGGTGGCCGGCCGGGTCGACCTTGGGATGGGCCGAGAAGGGCACCTGCGCCAGGTCTTGGCGCCAGGTGACCGGGCCTTTGGTGCCCAGGTCGGCCGGGTTCAGCGCGTAGGCCGAGCCGCCCTCCCACATCGCCAGCACCTGCCCGGCGTGTTCCAGCGCGTTGGTGTTGGCCACGTTCACCGCATCGGGCCCGCTGATAGACGGCCCGCCGGCGATGTGCGTGCCCAGGGTGGGCAGCAGGAAACGGCCGGCGCTCTGCTCGGCCTGCAGCTTGCTGGTGCGCACCAGACGGCCGCGGTGGCGCACGGCGCCGTCGCCGATGCTGAACTGCTGCACCATGCCGTCGCCGTCGAACCAGTGGTGGTAGCGCTGGCCACCGCGTTCGAAGAGCGCCGGGCCGTTGCGGTAGAAGCGCCCTTGCAACTCGGCCGGCCAGCGGCCGCGCAGCGTGGCCACGGCATCGCGGTTGCCGGTGATGTCGTCCACGCCCTTCAGCGGGGCCAGCAGCGGCTGACGCGGCGTGGCGCTGTCGAAGTCTTGCGGGCGGGCGGTGGCGTTGGCGGTGCCGGCGCCCAGGCCAGCGAAAGCGGCCAGGCCGGCCTGGCCCAGACCCAGCAGCAGTTGACGGCGTTGCAGCATGGTGGTGGCTCCTGTACTCACATCGACATCTTCACGGCGATGGGGCGGCCGTCCAGCGCCACCTTGCCGGTGTCCCACTGCGGGCCGAACATGCTGGGCTTGCCCGACGAACCCCAGGGCTCGGTGGGCATGCCCATGATGTTGCGGCCCATCTTGCCGTCGCTGTCGAGGTCCTGGAACAGCATCAGCGCCACCTCGGTGCCGCTCAAGCCGCAGAGCTGCACGCTCATGCGCGCTTCACCGGCGGGCACACGGATGGACTTCAGCGGGCGTTTGCCGAAGGTCTCGGCGCTGGCGTAGGCGGCCACCATCAGCTGGCCCTGCTGCGGGCGCACATTCTCGATCTCCACCGTGGCGCAGGTGCCGGCGGGGGCGGCCTCGGGGGCCGAGGCTGGGGCCTCGGGGGCGGTGACCGTTTGCGCGTGGGCCGGGCTCAGCAGCGCCAGGCCGGCGGTGGTGATCAGCGTGGACAGCTTGGACAGGGTGCTCAGGCGGGTGCGGCAGGTGTTCATCGGGCGGCTCCAGGGTTGGGAAGGCATGGAGCGCACTGTGGCCGCCGGCCCGCTGGCCTGCGAGCCGGCTGCGACACGGCGGCGGGCGCCGTCGTGAAACGGCGCTCTTGGGGCGCGAAATGCGGGGCTCAGCGGTCGCCGTGCAGGTGGCGTGCGGGCCCTCTCAATCGCCCTTCACACGCCCGCGGCCCGCCTTCACCTCAGACCGCACCGCCTTGCCCGCCAGGCGCCGCTGCTGCGAGCCGTAGGTCGGTTTCGTCGCGCGCCGCGCCTTGGGCTGCACGGTGGCGGCGTCCACCATCTCCTGCAGGCGCAGCAGCGCATCGGCCTGGTTGCGTGGCAGGCTGCGGTGGTCTTGCGCCTTGATGACGATGGTGCCGTCGCCGCTGATGCGCTGGTCGGCCTGCGCGAGCAGGCGCAGCTTCACGTCATCGGGCAGGGACGAGGCCGCCACGTCGAAGCGCAGGTGCGCTGCGCTGCTGACCTTGTTGACGTTCTGCCCGCCGGCACCTTGCGCGCGGATGGCGCTGAAGTCGACCTCGGCGCGGTTGACCAGCACGCGCCGGGCCACGGCCGTTCAGGCCTTCTTGCCGCGCAGCAGGCCCACCACGAACAGCAGCGCCAAGGCACCTGCCACCGAGGCGAACCAGCCCGCCGGCTCGCCCGCGGCGTACCAGCCGAAGACGCGCCCGGCCACGCCCGCGATCACCGAGCCGCCGATGCCCAGCAGGCAGGTCAGCACCCAGCCCATCTTCTGTTCGCCGGGCATGATGCCGCGCGCCAGGAAGCCGACGATGAGGCCGAGAACGATGTGGCTCAGGATTTCCATGCGGGGCGGGCTTTCGGGTGGGTGAAGGAGAGGCCAGGCTTCAATCAGCGCTGCGCATGGGCACGCGCGGCGCCACGGCGCACATCAGCTCGTAGCCGATGGTGCCGGCGGCTTGCGCCACATCGTCGATGGCCAGCAGCGCGCCGCCCGGGCCGCGGCCCCACAGCGTGACCTCGCTGCCCACACCGGCCTGTGGCACGGGCGTGAGGTCGACCGCCAGCATGTCCATCGAGACGCGGCCCACGGTGCCGCTGCGCACGCCGTCCACGAGCACGGGCGTGTCGGTGCCGGCGTGGCGCGGGTAGCCGTCGGCATAACCGCAGGCCACGATGCCGATGCGCTGCGGCTCGCGCGCCGTGTAGCTGCTGTTGTAGCCCACGGTGTCGCCGGGCTGCAGCTGCTGCGTGGCGATCAGGCGCGAGCGCAGCGTCATCGCGGGCTGCAGGCCCCAGTGCTGGATGTCGTGGGCCGGGAAATCGGGCGCGCTGCCGTAGGCCATGATGCCGGCGCGGACCCAGTCGTTGTTGAGACCGTGCCGCAGCGTGGCTGCGCTGTTGCTGACGCTGCGTTCGCCCGGCAGGTCGTGCGTGGCGGCGGCGAAGGCGCTGAGCTGGTGGTCCACGCCGCGCGGGCCGTCGGCGTCGCTGAAGTGCGTCATCAGCGATATCTCGTCCACCTGCGGCAGCGCGTTCAGCCGCACCCAGGCGCTGCGGAAGGCCGCGGGCGTGAAGCCCAGGCGGTTCATGCCGCTGTTCATCTTGAGGAAGACGCGGTGCGGCTGCTGCGTCTTGTGCGCGGCCAGCCAGTCGATCTGCTGCTCACAGTGCACCACGTGCCACAGCTGCAGGCGCGAGCACAGCTCCAGGTCGCGCGGCTCGAAGCAGCCTTCCAGCAGCAGGATGGGGCCGCGCCAGTCGAGCGCGCGCAGGCGTTCGGCTTCGGCCAGATCGAGCAGTGCAAAACCGTCGGCGCCGCGCAGGCCTTCGAAGGCGCGTTCGATGCCGTGGCCGTAGGCGTTGGCCTTCACCACCGCCCACACCCGCGCGTCGGGCGCTGCCGTGCGGGCGCGGGCCAGGTTGTGGGCCAGGGCCGCGGTGTGCACGAGGGCTTCGATGGGGCGGGGCATGTCGTGACGGGTTGCGGTGGCGTGCCAGGGGTGCGTTTCATTCTGCCAGCCCAGGCCAGTGCGCCAGAGGGCGCGTGCTATAACCCGCCGGCCCTGAAGATGGAGACAAGACGCACCGGCACCAGGCCGGGCGTGCCCTGCGCGCGACACGATGAAAAAAGGTTTCTCGACCATCATGTCGGCGCAGTTCTTCAGCTCGCTGGCGGACAACGCGCTGCTCGTCGCCGCTGTCGAACTGCTGCGCCTGAGCCAGGCGCCCGCCTGGCAGGTGCCGGCACTGGCGCCGATGTTCGCGCTGTTCTACGTGATCCTCGCGCCCTTCGTCGGCGCCTTTGCCGACAGCATCCCCAAGGGCCGGGTGATGTTCATCAGCAACTCGATCAAGATCGTGGGCTGCCTGATGATGCTGTTCGGCAGCCACCCGTTGCTGGCCTACGCGGTGGTGGGCCTGGGCGCCGCGGCCTACGGGCCGGCGAAGTACGGCATCCTCACCGAGCTGCTGCCGCCCTCGCAGCTGGTCAAGGGCAACGGCTGGATCGAGGGCCTGACCATCGCTTCCATCGTGCTGGGCATCCTGCTGGGCGGGCAGCTGATCGGCACGCGCATCTCCTCCGAGCTGCTGAGCATCGACCTGCCCTACATCAACACCGGCATCGACACCGCGCCCGAAGCCGCCATCGCCTCCATCGTCTGGCTGTATCTCATTGCCACGGCCTTCAACCTCTTCATCCCGCGCACCACCGCGCCGCTGATCCCCATGCAGGGCGCAGCGGCGCTGGTGATGGACTTCTCGCGCTGCAACAGCCGCCTGTGGGCCGACAAGCTCGGCCAGATCACGCTGGCCACCACCACGCTGCTGTGGGGCATCTTCGGCAACCTGCGGCTCATCGTCTTCGCCTGGGCCGCGGCAGCACTGGGCTACGGCACGGCGCAGGCATCCAACCTGGCGGGTGTGGTCGTCATCGGCTCCGTGCTCGGCGCGGTGGCGGCGTCCTTCCTCACCAAGCTCGACAAGGCCACCAACGTCATCCCCATGGCGGTGGCCGTGGGCTTCTTCATGATCGGGCTGGTCTTCATCAACAGCCTGGCCACGGCGGTGCCCTTCCTGATCGGCATGGGCGCGATCTGCGGCTATCTCATCGTGCCGATGAATGCGCTGCTGCAGCACCGCGGCCACAACCTGATGGGCGCGGGCCGGTCGATCGCCGTGCAGAACTTCAACGAGCAGGCCTGCATCCTGGGCTTGGGTGCGCTGTATGTGCTGATGACGCGTTTCGGCATGTCGGCCTTCGGCGCCATCACGGTGTTCGGCATCCTGGTCGCGGTGGTGATGGAGCTCATCCGCCGCTGGCACCGCCGCAACACGGTGGTGCACCGCGAAGAGGTCGAGCGCCTGCTGGTCATCGCCCGCACCGATTCGCACTGAGCGCGGGCATGGCACCCGCCGCCCTTCGCGACACGAGCGGGTTCACGCGCGCCTTGCCAGCGCTGGCCCTGACCTTCAACGCCTTCACCTGGGGCGTGTCGTGGTGGCCCTTTCGCGAGCTGCAGGCGCGCGGCCTGCACCCGCTGTGGGCCACGGTGCTGATCTACAGCGTGGCCGTGCTCGTCATCAGCACGTGGCGGCCGCAGGCCTGGGGCCAGCTGTGGCGGGCGCGCACGCTGTGGGTGCTGGTGCTGGCCTCCGGCACCACCAACGCCGCCTTCAACTGGGGCGTGACGGTGGGCGACGTGGTGCGCGTGGTGCTGCTCTTCTACCTGATGCCGTTGTGGGCGGTGCTGCTGGCGCGCCTGCTGCTGAAGGAAGCGCTGACGCCCATGGCCCTGGCGCGCGTGGCGCTGGCGCTGCTAGGCGCGGTGATCGTGCTCTGGCCTGAAGGCGGGGGCCTGCCCTTGCCGCGCACGCTGCCCGAATGGCTGGGTGTGTTGGGCGGCTTCACCTTCGCGCTGAACAACGTGATGCTGCGGCGCGAGGCGCACCAGCCCGAGGCGGCCCGTGCGCTGGCCATGTTCCTGGGCGGTGCGGTGGTGGCGGCGGTGCTGGCCACGGCGCTGATGTCGCAGGGCAGCGTGCCGGGGTGGCCGCCCGTCGCCCCAGGCTGGGTGCTGGGCGCGCTGGCGTTGGCTTTCGCCTTTCTCGCGGGCAACCTGGCGCTGCAGTACGGCGCCTCGCGCCTGCCGGCCAACGTGACGGCGGTGGTGATGATCACCGAGGTGCTCTTCGCCAGTGGCTCGGCGGTCTTGCTGGGCGCCGGGGTGGTGACGCCGGCGCTGGCGCTGGGGGGCGGCCTGATCGTGGCCGCGGCCTTGCTCGCCGCGAAAGACTGAGCCCGGCTCAGGTCTGCGCGGCGCCGGCGTTCTCGGCGCTGGGCTGGGCCAGCGGCAAGCCGTGGCGGTCGAGCAGGCGCTGCAGTTCGGGCAAGTCCAGCGGCTTGGCCAGGAAGGCGTCGCAGCCGGCCAGCGCCGCGCGCACGCGGTCGAGTTCGCTGTGGTGGGCCGAGACGATGATGACCAGGGTGCTCATCAGCGCCGGCGTGTGCTTGATGCGCTGGCACAGCGTGTGGCCGTCCAACTCGCTGGCATCGCCGAGCTCGACATCGAGAAACACCACCTCGTAGCTGTGCTGGGCCAGCAGCGCCAGGGCCGCCTGGCTGCTGCTGGCCTGGTCGATCTGCAGCTGCCAGCGCGACAGCCGCGTTTCCATGAAGCGCAGCGCGATGGCGCTGTCGTCCACCAGCAGCACGCGCGGCGTGACCGGCATCTGCAGCCCGCGCGAGACCTTGGGCGCTTTCGGCGCTTTGGGCGGCCGCGGTGCCGCGGGCTGCAGCACCAGGGCGGCCGGTGGTGCCGGCGGCGGCAGCGGGGGCGGTGGCGCGGGTGGGGGT
>VYLK01000113.1_pt1 | contig 32297 bp, 35 predicted proteins | sample 5114321 | NCBI WGS metagenome assembly VYLK01 (sample SAMN12291792, study PRJNA351875) | freshwater metagenome | isolation source: freshwater lake | place: USA: Michigan, MSU2 Lake | collected 2011-08-16
TCTTTTGTCAGAAGACAATGTTCTAAATCTTCATCGTAATTTAACCAAAGTTTAATTATCCAAGAGAAGATATTGATAAAAATAGCAATCATAAAAAGCAAATCCCCAACATTTGTCAAGCAATTATTTTTATTAGTAAATATTCTACACGACTCAGTCCAGATAAGCAAGATGGCTTACCACTACTACCGAATCACTACCGAGGCAAGGGGGGGAATACATAATCAGTTTTTAATAACTGGATTTAGTATTATTTTCTTGTAATTCCCTTACCGCGATCAACGTTCGCCCAGAGATAACTAATTGCTAAGGCCAAAAACGTGAGGGGAATACTTTCTTTGACGATAAAAATCCCTAAACCGATCAGCACACAGGGAACAAAGGTACTTCCCTGACTGGTTAGGATAGTGGCAATGGTCGGCACACTGGTCAACCCGTAGGCGATTGCACACCAAACCCCCACCAGAATCAAAAACACGCTGACGATAACGATCAAACTTGTGACGGTACTACTGGCGAACAGGGGAACGTAAATGCCGATATTATCGCTGCCGTTAGCGACGGTTAACGCAGCCACGCTATAGGTGCGCGAGTCAAACCAACCACCGAAGGGGGAATTTTTCGCACCCTCCAGGTCCACTTCCACATTCTCCGGCTCTTCCTCCTCCTCTTCTTTGAGAAGGGAAAAGATGCCGAGAATCACAGGAACGAGGCCTAGATAGCGAATCCATGGGGTAGGGATGAGAAAGCACCCGAAAAACCCTGCTAAACTCGCCATAACCAGCAGAATAAAGCCGATATACTGACCGATCACGATATCGCGACGGCGGAAGAGTTTCCCCGTTTGGCTGAAGAGAATCGTCAGGATCAATATGTCGTCCAGGTTGGTGGCGACGAATGCTGCTACACCGGTGGATATCGCGATCACAATCTCGATCATCGTTTTTTTCCCTAAGATAGCCGTCGGGTTCGTCCGTTCGTTACCTTCACCGTGACAGGGGAAACCGATCAATCAATCGGCAACAGGAGAATCCTACTACCCATCCCAATGGAGAAACTGTATCTCGTGCGACCGATCGCTTTATCCCGGTGCGGGATGAAAAAAGAAAGCGAGGGTGATCACTGCGTAGGTCGCCACCAGTAATATACCCTCTAGCCAGTTCGAGCGACCGTCGTTACTGATCGAGTTAGTCAGCCACACTGCGACGGCGACGGCGACCAATTCAAAGGGATCGAAATCGAGAGCCATCGGCTGACCGAGGAAATAACCCGCAATCACGAGGACAGGTGCGACAAAAAGTGCGATTTGCAGACTCGAACCGACGGTGACAGAAACCGCCAGATCCATTTTGTCTTTTAAGGCAACCCTAACCGCAGTGGCGTGTTCGGCTGCGTTGCCGATAATTGGCAGCAGGATCACCCCTGTGAAAAGGGTTGTTAATCCTAATTCGCTCGTAGCTTCCTCTAGGGTATTAACTAACAATTCCGATTCGATCGCCACCCCGATGGTCACCAGCAGTAATATCCCCACCCAGAGCCAGAGATTCGGCTTTTTTACGCTTACCGCTTCCCCCGACTCTTGATCGAGATCGGCGACCCCCACCTCGTAAAGATAGGTGTGGGTCTTCATCGAAAACAGCAGACTCAGGCAATACACAAAAATTAATACCGCCGCCACCGCTACCGAGAGACGCTGTAGGACGCTCTCCTCGATTGCGGCGGAGGTGTATTGAACGGTCGTGGGTAGGAGGATTGCTGCCACGGCGAGATTCATCGACGAGGAATTTAAACGGGCGGTCACGGGCTGGAATTTCTGTTCTTTATAGCGTAAGCCGCCGAAAAACATCGATAAGCCCGTTACCAGCAGCAGATTCCCGATAATCGAACCGGTAATCGTCGCTTTCACCACCTCGATCAAACCCTCTTCCAGGGCGGCGTAGGCGAGAATTAATTCGGTGGCGTTGCCGAAGGTGGCGTTCATTAAACCGCCAAGATTAGGACCGACCACGACGGCGATTTCCTCGGTTGCCTTTCCCATGTAAGCGGCCAGGGGAACAATCGCTAGACAGGCACTCAGGAAAACGATCGTCACGTCCCAACGCAGGAAATTCCAGGCGATCGAGATCGGGACAAAAACCAACAAAATAGCGAAAATCCAGTCCTTTCTATTCATAGCAATGGGTGTCTCGGCATAAAACCGCGCACGGTTGTGAAAAACAGACTATCGGCTTTTTTTCTGTTTCAATTACCCAAATCGCCCGGTAATATACTCCCGGGCCTCGTCGGTTTGGGGATTGCCGAACATAACTTCCGTGGGGCTGAATTCGACTAATTTTCCCCGGCGTTTCCCGGACCGATCGGTTTCGGTGTTAAAAAACGCCGTCCAGTCGGCGATCCGCGATGCCTGCTGCATATTGTGGGTGACGGTAATGATCGTGTAACTTTCCTTCAGTTGTAGGCACAATTCCTCCACCTGACGGGTAGAAATGGGATCGAGAGCCGAACAGGGTTCATCCATCAATAAAACATCTGGCTTCATAGCGATTGCACGGGCAATACAGAGGCGCTGTTGCTGTCCCCCCGATAGTGCCGTTCCTTTTTCTTTCAGTTTGTCCTTTACTTCCTCCCAGATCGCCGCCTGCCGCAGGGAATACTCGACCAATTCGTCCAGATTTCCCTGATAACCGTTGGTTCGGGGCGCGTAGGCGATATTCTCGTAAATGCTCTTGGGAAAAGGGTTGGGACGTTGGAAAACCATCCCCACCTGTCGCCTTAACTTGACCGCATTGACCTGCGAATCGTAAATATTCTGATTTCGGTAGAGTAATTTTCCCTCCACCTTGGCGCCGGGGATCAGATCGTTCATTCGGTTAAAGCAGCGCAAGAGGGTACTTTTCCCGCAACCGGACGGCCCGATAAAGGCGACGATTTTTCGCGCGGGAATTTTAATATGAACGTCCAGAAGAGCGAGAAACCCGTTATAAAAAACTTTGACTCCTTCTGCGTCGAAAACACTGTGATCGGCGTTAAGGTGGGTAGTCATGGTAAAAATTCTCCTGAGTGTGATTAAAGATGTGTTTCGAGGGAAGTGGGGAGCACAGGAGTGGGCAATTAAGAACTTAAATAGGGCTGGCTGAATAAATGTGAAATGTAGGCAAGGTAAGAGTTTTGTGGCTTTTCTCGCGAAACAGGTGCCAGATTTTGAGAGAATCGTGCTTCAAAACCTTGCGTCTTCATCGGCCCGCGTCCTGTAGGGGCGAAGCATTCGGGCAATAACCTATCGGTGAAACCGGAGATTTTCTATCCGAATGCTTCGCCCGTACTTTTTGCCGCAAACCCTAAATAGACTTATCTAACCTCCCGCCTTCTGCCTGCTGCCTTCCCTAATTCAGTGTCGAATAATGTTGACGTAGATAGATAGCGATGGCGTTGAGGGCGAGAATTAACAGGATCAGAACGATAATCGCGGCCGCCGCAGCATTGGCGAAACCTGGTTCGGGACGGGTGATATAGCTGAAAATTTGAATCGGTAGTGCCATAAAGCGTTGGAATAAACCAGGATCGAAAGTGAGGAAACTAACCGCGCCGACGACCATTAAGGAAGCCGCGTCTCCGATCGCCCGCGACACGGAGATAATCACCCCCGTGAGAATCCCCGGCACCGCGTAGGGTAAAACATGGTGTTGGATCGTCTGCCATTTGGTACTGCCTAGACCGTAGGAGGCTTGGCGTAGGGAATCGGGAACCGCCCGGATCGCCTCCCGCGCCGTGACGATAATCACCGGCAGCGAGAGAAGCGCAAGGGTTAACGCGCCGGAAATCAGCGTCGGGCCAAAATTGAGCAGATAGTTAAAAACCGCTAATCCTAATAAGCCGTAGACGATCGAGGGAACCCCGGCCAGATTGCCGATATTCACCTCGATCAGTGCCGTCCACCAAGTTTTCGGGGCGTATTCCTCTAGATACAAAGCCGACCCGACCCCGATCGGCACCGCCACGAGAAGCACGATAATTCCCAGATAGAAACTACCGATGATCGCTGGACGGATACCGCCCCTTTCCGGGAAACGGGAAGGCGTTTCCGTGAGGAATCCGGGGGTTAAGAGTCGTCCGAGTCCATCGTGGGCGATATTCAACACCAACAGCGCCAGAACGAACAAACCGATCAGTAAACCGAAGAGGAAAAGATACTCGCAGAATTTGCCGATCACCTCCCGGCGTTCCAGATGGTCGATAAATTCAACGGTATCGGACTTAACAGAGGATTTAACCATGGCAAATCAATCGTATTTTTCTTTAAAACGGTGGAGATCCAGTAACTGGCCAGATTCAGTGCCAACGTGATCAAAAAAAGCACCGCGCCGACTGCGTAGAGGGTTTTAAAACTGAGACTGCCCCGGGGCGCATCTCCCCCGGAAATCTCGGCCATAAAAGCGGTCATCGTGGCGATCGACTCGAAGGGATTGAGGGTAAGCCGGGGTTGGGAGCCGGCGGCGATCAACACCGTCATCGTTTCCCCCACCGCCCGGGACATTCCCAGAATAATCGAGGCCATGATCCCGGAGAGGGCGGCGGGGAGAACCACTTTAAAAATCGTTTCTAGCTTGGTAATTCCTAGGGCGTAGGAACCCTCGCGCAGGGAACGGGGAACCGCTCGGATCGCGTCTAAACTAATCGATCCCACCGTGGGAGTGATCATGATCCCCATCATTAACCCGGCGCTGAGGGCGTTAAAAATCTCGACGGGGAAAAGATTCCGCAAAGTGGGCGTGACAACGAGTAGGGCGAAGTACCCGTACACCACCGTGGGAATCCCGGCGAGAAGTTCCACCGCAGGGCGTAAAATCGCCGCTAGGTTCGGTTTCGCGTATTCGGCGAGGTAGATCGCGGAAGATAGGCCTAAAGGAACCGCGACGGACATAGCGATGGCTGTGGTTAAAAATGTCCCGTTAATTAGCGGCCAGATACCGAAATGAGGGGTGGCGAACAGTGGAGTCCAACGGGTATCGAGAAAGAATTGGGCGAAAGATACCTCTTGAAAAAATCCCCAGGTTTCACTAAAAATAATCGCCACGATGCCGATTGTCGTCGCCACGGAAACGAAAGCGCAAGCGAAGAGAATCAGCGCGATTATCTTCTCTTGAATATCGTCGCCGGGGTGCTTGAGGAGTGAATTATCTGCCGCGAAAAAAGAATTATCGAAAGAACTCGGGGTTAAGGTCATGGTTTAACAAAATTCCTTTTTTAGATAAAGTTCGTGATCGGTTCTCCCGGTTTAGCTTTGCCGAATTTCGATCCCGTTTCCCCGCGCTCGAATTTCCGCAGGGTTTTGACGTAGGCCTCATCAGGTAAAGCGACGTAACCCACGCCATCGACCCATTTCCAGGAATTTTCTAAATAGAAGCGCACGAATTTTTCCAGGGATGGATTCGTTTTTAAATTATTCTTGTTGACGTAGATAAACAGGGGACGGGAAAGGGGATTATAGACATTGCGGAGAACGTTATCGAGGGGGACCGGTTTGACGCATTTTCCTTCATTATTTTCGATCGCCACCAAGTTCAATCGATCTTGGTTCTGCATATAGAAAGAGATGCCTAAATACGCAAGCGCGGATGGATTGCCGATCACCCCCTGCACGAGCGCGTTTTGATTGCGGTTCGGGGTGAAATCGGTACGGCTATTTCTCCGTTTTCCCGTAATCGCTTGGGTGAAATAATCGAAGGTTCCCGTATCGGAAGGCGGGGCGAAAAGTAATAATCTCTCGTCGGGAAATTTGGGATTAATCTGTTTCCAACTGGTAATCCTACCCTCCGCTTTCGTGTTCCACATTCGATCGAGTTCTTTAATCGTTAAACACTTGGCGAATTGATTTTTTTTATTGACAATCACTGCCAATCCGTCGATCGCCATCGGTAATTCCAGAAATTCCACGCCGTTTTCCCGACATTTCTCGATCTCTTCTTTCCGGATCACCCGCGATGCCCCGGCAATGTCGAGATTTCCGGCGCAGAACTTACTAAAACCGCCCCCGGTTCCACTGGTGGCGACGCTTACCCGCGCTTCGGGATGGACTCTTTGATATTCTTCGGCAACGGCGAGGGAGAGGGCGAAACCCACCGCACCACCGTCGATCGAGACTGGCGCTTCTTTCTCGGCCGAGTCGGCCGGGCGACCGCAACCGGCGATCAAATTACTCGCAATCAGAAGGGAGATTAGGAAAAAATAATGAGAGAATTTCATAGATTAAAGCGGGAAAAATGTTAGGAAGCCGACTGGTTCTTAATCTGCTCGAAGATGCCGTTATTGGCCAGAAATTCCTTTTCGATCAACGTCCAACCGCCGAGATCTTGGGCGTTGAAAAGGGTCTTGATCGGCGGAAATTGTAGTCCTTCATCCTTGGCCACGAAGGGATTGACCGAGCGATAGCCTAATTTGGCCAATTCCTGTTGTGCCGGCTCGGAATAGAGGAAATTCACAAAGGCCTCGGCCACCTCTCGCGTGCCGTGTTTATCGACATTTCTATCCACCACCGCCACGGGATTATCGATCGAGATATTGACCGGGGGGACTAAGTAATTGGTATCTGGTTGATTTCTTGCCGCTAGAATTACCTCGTTTTCGTAGGTGACTAAAACATCCCCCTTTCCCTCTTGGAAAAAGGCATTGCTGGCTTCCCGTGCGTCCCTAGCTAGGGTGGGAATCTTTTGATAGATCCGGCGGACAAAATCCCATGCCTGTTGCGGTTCACCCCCCGTTTGCGTCACCGAACCCCAGAGGGCTAATAACTGCCAAATAGCGATCCCGGAAGTTTTCGGATCGGCGGATAGAACCGTAACGTCCTCTCTAGCCAGATCCGCCCAAGATTGAATCTTTTTCGGATTTCCCGCCCGCGTCACGATCGCCGCCACCGAGTGACTCACCACCCCCCGCCGCGGCACCCGATCTTCCCAACCGCGATTAATCAGGCCGGCTTGAGATATCCGCATCACGTCGAGGGGAAGGGCGAGATGTACCACGTCCGCCTCTTGTTTCCCGGCGATCTCGCGTAGCGAGCGCTTTGCGTTCACGTCATCGGCCTGGGCCAGGGAACCGCCGTAACTCCGCTGGAAAATGACTTTTTGGTTATGCTCTTTCCGCCATTTATCGACGAATTTCGGGATAATCTGGTCGTGGGCGGCTTTTGTGACCGAGAAGGAAACGAGATTCAGTTTCACCTCCGGTTTTGAGCCGATTCCCCCGCAGGAGGCGAGGGCGAGACTTGCCAACAGTCCCACTAACAGGAAGGAAAGGAAGCTCCTCCCCGATAAGGAACGAAAGGGACGAAACAGCGATCGAATTGACAACAGTGATACATTCATCGGGATTTTCTCGATAAGGTTGATCTAAACCAACTAATTTTTTCTTCTCTCTTCCTGAATTTTGACTCCCGTGGGAGCCGGAGATTGGCGATTTTTACGGGGGCCTAATTTACCCGATGGGAATCAACAGGCGATAGGAGCCGTTATCGAGAATAATCCGTAGCCCCAACCACATCAGCACAAAAGGGAAAAGCTTACTCGCATAACGGCTGAGGACAACCGCGATCCCCGGTTGGCGGGTTAGATTATAGGAGAGAAATAACCAAGTACAAACGATTAGATAGCAGATCGGGATGATGACAGCTAACTGCGCCACGGTACTATTGGCGAATAGGGGAATGTAGATACCGAGATTATTGCCGCCATTGGATATCGTGACTGCGGAAACTTTATAGGTTTGGCGATCGCTGAAGACTTGACCGAGGGATAGTCTGCGGGAGGCGAATCCGTGAAATCGGGCGTTTCTTCGCAAATTCACCTTGCGATCTGCGGTTTCCCTCTCGTTATCGCGATTTAACGTCAGTAAATTTCTCACACCGATGAGGATTGGCAAGATTCCGAGAAGACCGATATAAATCGGCGGGATCATTAAGCCGAGTAGAAAACCCAGCAAGCTTACCGATACTAAGGCCGTAAACCCGACTAGCTCGCCGACGACAACGTGAACTGGGCGAAAGGTACGATTTACCTCGCTAAAGAAGCCGGTTAGATAAATATTGTCGTCGAAGGTGGTGGCTATGCCGGTGGCCACCGCGATTTTGACGATTTCGATCAACCAATCCATCCATACCACCTCGATCTCTCAAATGCAGGCGCAATTTTATTTTGAAACTATATCATTTTCAATACATTTATAAATGTACTTTGTTACACAATCGAGGAGTCGTGGATTTCTATAGTATGTAGATAAAACTAATGGAACCTCTCCCGCTTGCCCTGAGCCAAGTCGAAGGGATCAAGTTGGGAAACCCTTCCCTCTTGTCTCCTTTCCTGATAATAAATCTTGTTTTCTGCGAGAAATCCCATGCTCCACCGTTCGATCAAGTGTCTCTGGAAACCGTGGCGAAATTGCCGGGGAGTTCTTCCCGCGCTGCTTTTTGTGACCAGTCTGGTGGGGAGCTTTCTCCTGGCTGGATTTTCCGACACGAACGCAAAGCGCTCGCTACGCGAGATCGCCGTCGGTGAAAATTCTCGATCGGATAACCCGATTCTCAACCTCGTCGATAGCTTTAAATTCCCCCAGAATACGACCCCCCGGGTATTGGAAACCGTGGGATTATTTATCGCTGGCATTCTCTTCTGTATTGCGATCGATCGCTGGTTCAAGCGCCCAACCCCCTCTGCTATCACTCCCCTAGCCAAACAAGCGCGGCGGCTAGGAACCCTCAAGATCGGCTACCCTGAGGGCATGACTAATCTGGAAGTTCTCCGCTCCCAGGCCTTTCTGGAAAGACGCTTAAAACCCTTTGGGGTAACGGTAACGTGGACGAGTTTTCTTTCCGCTTCCTCGCTGATCGAGGCCTTGAGCAACGGAATGATCGACTTCTGTGGTGGTGGCGGTACGGCGAGTATTTTCTCCCAAGCGGCGGAACACGTCTTTGTCCGGGTAGCCAAGGAAAAATATACCGCCCCGAAAGGTCAGGCGATTCTCGTGCCTGAAGATTCGCCAATACAGACCTTGGCGGATTTAAAAGGCAAAAGAATCGCCTTCGATCGAGGTTCGAGCGCCCATTACGTCCTCATCCGCGCCCTGATGAGAGTGAATCTAGAATTAAGCGATATCGAACTGGTGTATGCAACTCAACCGGAAGCGCTGGTGCTTTTCCGTCGCGGTGAGATCGACGCTTGGGTGGTGTGGGTTCCCTATTCCCCCACCGAGACGCGCACCTATCCGGGAAGATCGGTGGCCGATCTAGGGAGTATCTTTGGGGAAAACGCTTCCCTAGAAGTGCCGACCTATTATTATGCGGTTCCCGAATTGGTGCGGGATTATCCCGATGTACTGAAGGTGATTTTAGAAGAGGTGAACGAGGCGGGTGCTTGGGCGAAACAACAGGAGTTAGAGGCGACGAGACGCTTGGCAGATCACCACGAGATCGATCCAGCGATCATCACTAATCTCGAACAACGGGCCTCTGAACGTGCCATTATCCCGATCGATGATCGCTCTCTGACGGCCCTACAACACCAAGCTAATATCTTCCGAGACCTGAAGCTGATCCCCCATCGGGTCAATGTGCGCGACGGAACCTACACCCTACAGACGAAACAAAATTGGACCTATTAATCCGACGGCAATATTTTGGGCATTGGTGGGATTTATGCCGCTACCAAATGGCCGATTATTGGGTTTCTAGTGGATATTATCATAATTAGGGCTGGCTGAATAAATCTAAAAACCTTGTTGGATAATATCTTTAGGCTTTTTTTTCCTCAAAAAGTGCCAGCGATTGGAGTGATTGGGGGGAAAATTCCTGGACTTTTTCCCTGAAAATTAGGTAATTGACTCCCTGAAAATCGATAAAACCCCACACCCCACAGCCTGCCCCTAGGAACAGCTTTTTGCCGCAAACCCTAACTAACTCAACCCTTCAAAATAATCACGAATTTGATGATGTCGCCCGGATTGACGCAGTTTTTGCAAAGCTTTCAACTCAATTTTTCGCACCCTTTCCCCGGATAATTCCAAGATGCGACCGATATCAGCCAAGGAATGGGATTTACCATCGAGAAAACCATAGCGCAATTCAATCACTTCTCGTTCGCGAGTGGTTAAATCTGCTAATAATGCTCCCATATCTCTTTGCAAAGATTCATAGACAAGACGATTTTCTGAAGACACTTCTTCAGTTTCCAAAAGGTCTATTAATTCCGTATCTTTTTCCTTACCCACTTTTATTTCTAAGGAAACCGAACGCGGCACTGTCATCAACACTTCCCGCACAGCTTCAGGAGTCACAGCTAACTCTTGGGCAATTTCCTCTACGGTCGCAGTGTGACCGCGCATTTTTGAGATTTTCCGTTGTGCTTTCCTAATTCTGTTGAGTTTTTCGGTAATACTAACCGGTAAGCGAATAATCCGGCTTTGAGTTGCGACCGCCCTAATAATTCCTTGACGGATCCACCAGTAGGCATAGGTACTAAAACGATAGCCTTTGCTGGGGTCAAATTTCTTGACGGCGCATTCTAAACCTAGGGTTCCCTCTTGAATCAAATCCAATAATTCTAAACCGCGATTCTGATATTTTTTGGCCACCGACACCACCAGACGTAAATTGGCCTTGATCATCTGTTCTTTGGCACGGGTACCAAGGCTAATAATTTCTTCTAATTCCCCCACTTCTAAGCCCGCTAGGTGCGCCCAACGCTGTTTTCCTGCTTTCAAAGCATTTTTTAACTCAGGCACAGTGATTTGGGCAGTTTTTGCCCAAATTTCTAGGGAGGGACGATGGGCTGATCGAGCGGTCAGTTGATCGCAAATCTTAATTAACTTGACAAATTGCTGTACTTGTGCATCACCTTGTTTAACGGCAGTGGCGCGTAATTTCAGTAAAGACAGATGACGCTGCACCCGTTGCGCTTGTTCAACTTCCTCGTCCCGTTTGAGTAGAGGCACTCTGCCAATGTCTTGTAGATATAAACGGACTAAATCGGTAGTTGTACGGTTGCTGTAGCTTTTTTGGGGACTAGATACTAAATCATCTTTTAAATCACTGCCGAGAAAATCTTCATCTAGGTCGATCGAGTTTTCCTTCAGTTTTAAGATAGAAAAAGAGGGAGAGATAAATTCAGTTTCGAGCGTCGAGGGATTAATTGCAGACATAGGGGCTTCTCTACGGGCGACTGTGATAGGAATTAGAAACTTCTAAATCGTTCACCGTAGTCATAGTTTTCCCGCTTGAGCGCGGAAATGATGCAGTCGGGAAAAATTTTTTTTCAAAAGCATTGATCTTTAAACCTAGAAGTTACACCAAGTCTGGGGTTTACCTTCTTGGCCCAACTTCTCAAATTAATGATTGATTTAGAAGTAATTTCCCCTACAGTCCTATTCCTATCTATTCCTGATTTTCCAGATAATTACGGATTTGTTCTAGTTTAGCCAGGGCTTTTCCTGACTGTAAAGATTGTTGTGCTTGTTGGAAACCCGTGGGGATATCTGGGACAATTCCACAGCGCCAAAGATAAAAACCACCGTTAAAAATTGCCGCGTCGGTTAATTCGTTATTTTCTCCAGCTAATAAACCCTTTAATTTAGCGGTGAGCATCTCTAAAGATTCGAGGGGATAATCCGAGGAACAGAAGCCATAATCGCGAGGATTTAGGAAAAATCGCTGAAAGGAAGGGGGATCGGTGGGATTTCCCAGTCCAATAATCGCCGTCCGATTACAGGCTAAATCACAACTCCCCTCTAATCCTTTCACGGTGGTGAAGTGAGAGATATTTCTCAGGGCAAAAGTTTCGCAAAAACGATCCTCGGTGGGGGGGTGAACAAAACCCGATATCTGATGAATATTACCCACAAAAGGCGACCACATTAACTCTACCGTGGCCATGGGCGGGCGTTTACCGATTTGCTCCCGATAGGTGACAAAATTCTGTACTAGGGGAAAATGGCGCGGAATATAGAAAAAAGTCAATCCTGTGCTGATTAAACAGTCTTTCACTGCTGCTAAGGATAATTGACTAAAATCTGCTCCTAATTGCTGCCAGATTTCCTTGAGGGAAATACCGTATTTAGTCGGCATTCGATCGCCCCCGTGCAGGACTACGGGAATCCCCGCCGCCGCTAGGACTAAAGTAGTGATCGGAGTAACCGGGGCAGTGCGAGAGCGTCCATCGTAGGGATTGCCAAAAATAGCGATCGGATGCTGAAAAGAGGCTGATTCTAGGGTTATTTGCGGGCCAAGCTCGGCGTAGGCATCAAGCATTCCCGCTAACTCATCGCTGGTGGGGCGTTTAATGCGATGGGCAATCATAAAAGCACCGATTTGGGCTGGGGTTGCCTCTTGGGTTAACATCATCTTGGTGGCCATTGCCGCTTCAGGACGGGTTAAATTTTTGCCCGTATGGGTGCCACTACCGATCGCTTTTAGTAATTCTCGAAAAGTATCGCTCATCTCAAGGAAGAAAATAAAAAGTAAATGGGATTGATTGGGATTGCTAAGACTGGACGTGGTGATTTTCTAGGTTTTTAATCATACTTTGCTTTATTTGCCGCACTAATTGACAAAAATGAGCGATCGGTGGTATCTGTAGGCGATCGCTAGTAGTGACAAGGACTACCTGACGGGTGAGACGATGACTAAATTTACCATTATTAAGATGGGGATTTTCGCCACTAGGGGAAGCAAGAGGACGAATGGCGAGGGTGGCATCGCTACGGGCCTCCATTAGGGCAGATTGGGGCAGAAGAGCGATAATATTACCCTGACGCACCACACCGCGAAAAGCATCAAGGGTGTTTAATTCCATGACAGTTTTTAGGTGGGCATCCTGACGGGAAAACCATTCTTGTACTAATCTTTGCATTCCGTAGCCATCTTTGAAAACCACTTGCGGATAGGGGATTAATTCCGACCATGGCACTTCTTTGTATTGGGCGAGGGGATGATTAGCGGCCATGAGAATTTCGATCGCTTCTTCGTATAATATTTCTACCACCATCTCCGGGCTAGAGGTGAGAAAACGATTATTCATCACCAACGCCACATCTACTAAACCATCCCGCAGCACTTTTAAAGCGCGATCGCTGCCTAGTGCTGTAACTCTTAACTGCACTTCTGGGTATTCAGCACAAAATTTAGGCAAAATCGGCGGTAAATAGTGGGCGCAGACGGAATGAATCGCCGCCACGCACAACTCCGGCTGTTTTCCTGCCTGTAGATCAGTGATTTCCCTGTGAATATTCGTCCATTCTTGACAAATCCGTTTCGCCCGGGGCAGTAATTTCTCGCCAGCAATGGTTAATTTCGCTTGGGCGGTACGATGAAAAAGAGGTAGGCCCAAATCGGTTTCTAGGGATTGAATCTGGCGGCTGATAGTCGATTGGGTGACTCCACACTGCCGCGCGGCTTGACCGAAATTGCCCGTATCGGCTACGGCTAAAAAGGCTTGCAACTGCTCGATCCGCATTCTTTCTGGTTTTAATTACATTCCGTCATGACCTTATGACAATAACGAATTTTATTGGGACTTTTGGTAGAAATTGCTACCGTTTTCTCAGTTATCAGTTATCAGTTATCAGTTATCAGTTATCAGTTATCAGTGGCTCTTCTAGGTTCTGTGTGATAAGTTTAACTTACATCGGATCGATCTTTCCTTTGTGTCCTTTGTGTCTTTGTGGTTCCTTTCACTCGCTCGCCAGCAGGACTGTATCTTAGAATACATTTTGCCCACCAAACCTAAGAGAGCCTTATCAGTTAGCAGGTGTCAGATTTGAGTTATCAGTTCACTGATTACTTTTTACTGTTGACTGAGCATTGAAAAAAGCTTCCTGCTCCCCCTCTCCCTGCTCTCCTATACCTTTTAAACAGGATTTAGTATTAAGTAGGGAGGCACAATTATTTGTAGGATGGGTTAGCAGTAGCGTAACATGAGCGGGCGTTGGGTTTCATGCTTCAACTCAACCTACGTTCATCTTATATTTAATTCCACCCACCCACTTAACAGGATAGCCGGTACTTTTACCCTTGTGAATATCGCTGTTTTTGAGGCCAACTTTAAAGACAGTGTAACCTGTTTCTGGGATTTGATCGCCGATGAACTTGGCTATTTAAAGGTGATCAGTTAGAGATTATAGGTCAGTACGAATGATAAGATAGCATTGGGCGGGGATGCGAAATCAGTCCTTAAATTGATCAGAGAAAAGGAGTTTAAAAGATGAAAATGACCTATCTGGAAGCTACTGCCAAATTTTACAGCGAAGTAGCCCAAACTCCCGAAGTGGGGCTATGTTGTGTCCAAAGCAGTCCTTTGCAACTGCCGGGGTTAAAAATCCCCGCCATTATGCAGGAGATGAACTATGGTTGTGGCACGACGGTGCAGGTTAATGAATTGGGCAATTCCCCCAGGGTTTTGTATGTGGGTGTGGGTGGTGGTTTAGAAGCACTGCAATTCGCCTATTTTTCCCGTCGTCTGGGGGGAGTCATTGCGGTGGATCCAGTGCCAGAAATGCGTTGGGCAGCCCAAAGAAATCTCGGCGAAGCACTGCCAGAAAATCCCTGGTTTAGTCTCGATTTTGTGGAAATTAAAGATGGTTCCGCTTTTGAATTGCCGGTGGAGGATGCCTCCGTCGATGTGGTGGCGCAGAATTGTCTTTTTAATATCTTTAAACCAGCCGATTTACAGTTAGCTTTACGCGAAGCTTTTCGCGTCTTAAAACCGGGAGGACGTTTACTGATGAGTGATCCGATCGCCCCTCGTCCAATTCCCGAACATTTGCAAGAAGATCAGCGTTTAAGGGCTATGTGTCTATCGGGGGCCTTGACCTACGATGATTATATTCAACAGTTGATCGCTGCTGGTTTTGGTCAGGTAGAAATTCGGGCCCGTCGTCCCTATCGTTTACTGGACTGTCAGAGTTATAATTTAGCCGAGCCGCTCCTATTAGAAAGTTTGGATTCCGTTGCTTTTAAAGTAGCTATTCCCGAAGATGGGGCCTGTATTTTTACGGGCAAAACTGCTATTTATACTGGTACGGAGGCAATTTTTGATGATGGCGCTGGGCATATTTTAGCCAAAGGATTACCAGTGGCCGTCTGTGATAAAACTGCGAGCAACTTAGCTCGTTTCTCCCCCCAAGATATCCTCATCACCGAGTCCACTTGGCACTACAATGGGGGCGGTTGCTGTTAAAAAAGCAGCATCGAGACAAGTTCGATCCGTCAGTTATCAGTTATCAGTTATCAGTTATCAGTTATTAGTTATTAGTTATTAGTTATCAGTTATCATTGATTAGTTATCATTGATTAGTGATTGGTCACTGTTTACTGTTCACTGTTCACTGAAAAAAACTAGCCCTGCACTACCTGTTTAAGGGTGGTAAAAGTTTCTAGGTTGATTAACCCCCGGCGCTGGCCTTTTTGGTTGGAAATGCCCAAAAATACCGATTCTCCCTGTTTGGGATTGCGATCAAATCGGGGTGAAGAATTGATATAAACTAAAGCACTATCGGACTCCATGGCGAATTGACGACTTTCTCGATAGGATTCGGTGACAATACAATCCGCATGACCGCTACTATACTTATTAATCCAAGCGATCGCATCAGTGAGGGTATCCACTAACCTAAAGGCCACCGTTTTTTCTAAATAGGGTCTTTGCCAATCATTATCGGTAGCAATGGTTAAATGTTCCGGAAAATCCGCCGCTAATCGGGTATCTCCCCGCAATTTAAAGCCTTTTTCCTGCAAACTTTTAAACAAACGACTTAAAGTCGAAGAATTGTGATGGGGACTAATTAAAACTTTTTCGATCGCGTTAACCGGATCCGGTATGCTGCCATGACTATCGATAATTACCTGACGAGCTAACTCCAAATCGCCACTAGGAGACCAATATAAATAACAGTTTCCCATGGCCGCACGCAAAACGGGAACCGTGGCCAATTGACTCACCCGACCGATTAAACTAGGACGACCGTAGGGAATAATCAAATTAACATAATTTTCCTGGGTCAGCAACTCCTCTAGGGAGGGACTAGAATCACAGGGTAAACCACTGACACAATCCACGGGTAAACCCACATCTTCCAATGCTTCTTGGATAATTTCCGTAATCACCTCATCGGAATGACTAGAGGCATTGGAACCGCGAATAATCAAACTATTGCCACTTTTTAGGGAAAATCCCGCCGCTACCATTGCTAATTCGGGAAAACCCTCATAGACGAAGGCAATCACTCCTAAAGGCATCCTTTGGCAATAGGTTTGGGAAGGATTGAGTTGATAGGCTGCGTTAATTACCTGTTGCAGCGGATCCGATGCTTCCGCTAGTTGTTGCAATACCTCCACCGTCGTCTCTAAACGTTCGGGAGTTAACCGTAGCCAGCGAATCATCTGTTCTGAGACAGCCATCTCTCGACTGACTTCTAAATCGAGGGTATTGGCTTCTAAAATACGATCAAAGCCAGTTTTAATGGCATTAGCGATCGCAATTACTCCGCGATTTCTTTCATTGCCATTAAATTGACCTAGAGCCAGAAAAGCATTGTATGCTTGCTTAAAGATCGTCAGGGGGGGGATGGAGGAACTTTCGATCATAGATTCTTTTCTAGCGTCGATAGGCTAACCAAAAGATGAATGCGGGCAAAATAACTAATAGCATAACTAGAATTGCCCCAAAAATCACGCTTACCCCCGCTTGCCCTGAGCCAAGTCGAAGGGGCGGTGATTTTAAAATTAAGGGTAGCCAGACGATCAATAATAACAGAATTATCCCCACCATCAGGGGTAATACCTCTTGTGCAAGGCGCTGATTGGTACTCACCCAACGAAATCCTGTCCAGCGCCAAGTGCGTTTATAGGGATAGTGGGGGGCTAATTGTTCGATAATTTGGCCGTTTTCCTGTAGTACAAATATTTGTTGACAGCGATCGCATCCAAAGGCATCGGTTAATAAAATCGGGCATAATGTCCCTTTCCGACGACAGGGACAGGGATAGTCTTGGTGTAGGTCGATTTTGGTATATTTATGCGGTCGCACAAGCTAAATTTTTGTTTATAAATGGTTGTTTTTAGTCGCTCGTGAGCAATAGCTAAGGGATTCAACGCTTGTCGAAAATCCCCAACCCTATTGCCCACGGATAGTTCTCATATTAAAGGATATCCCTGAGTTATTCATCCCAATCTTAAGGTCTATTTTAAGATTTTTCTAAGCGGGCAACGCGATTCGAACGCGCGACATTCACCTTGGCAAGGTGACGCTCTACCACTGAGCTATGCCCGCAAGCCTTTTTTTCACACTTCCCTAAGTATGCCAAATCTCAGAGCATTTGTCAAGTGGTTTGGAGCATTTTTTTACAATAATTCATGTTCTGGCAAATCCCCTAAACCGGTAATAGCTTCGAGAACCACTTCTATCTTAGCCTGTAGTCGGTTGAACTGATGTTCCAAGCGATCAAAACGCTTGTCAATGGCGGCGAATTTTTCATCCACTGCGGCGAATTTTTCATCTATATGCCGTTCCATAGCGTCAAAAGCTGCCGTAATCCGCCCCTCTGGTTCTAAATCTAATTCCAGAGTCTTGATTCTCTCGAGAGCGGGGAGTGGGGACAACTAAAATTCCAAATGCCGGGGGAATTTTCTTAGCCTTCTATCAGTGCCTGTTGGGGATTATTTTCCAATAATTCTAGGGGTTTATCTTCATTCCGGGGGCGCAATTGACGCATGAGACTAGCCATTTCTAGGGCAGATAGGCCATAATTCCAGCCCAAATTACTTTTAATCCCAGCCCGTTCGAGGGCCTGTTGTAGAGTATCAGTGGTGAGAATACCGAAGACAACGGGAACACCTGTCTGAAAAGCGGCCGCAGCAATACCTTTGGCAGCCTCGGCGGCAACGTAGTCGAAATGAGGAGTTTGTCCGCGAATAATTGCCCCTAGACAAATAACGGCATCGTAACGGTGGGAAAGGGCGACTTGACGGGCTACCATTGGCACTTCAAAGCTACCGGGTACCCAGATATAATCCACTTGCGTGCCATCGGGATTAACATCAACCCCGTGACGCTTGAGACAATCTTGACAGCCTGATAACAGTTTATCAGTGACGAGATCATTAAAACGACCAATCACGATTGCAAAGCGCAAGGACGATATATCTTCGGTAAAATTTCCCTCAAAAACAGTCATAGGTGGAAGGGGTTAGGGTAGTGGGGAGAAGGGGGGGAAGTGGGGTGTGGGGGAGTGGGGAAGTGGGGAAGTGGAGAAGTGGGGAAGTGGGGAAGTGGGGAAGTGGGGAAGTGGGGAAGTGGGGAAGTGGGGAAGTGGGGGAAGTTGTCTCATCAACCTATCACCCCAAAACTCTATCACCCTATCTCCTCCTGTCCCTCGTTCCCCTGATCAAGACTAAATCACTAAAAAGTTTAAAATAGCGACGGCAACAACTAAAATCGCCCAAATTGCCGAACCCACATAGAGGAGGGGTTTCGATTGATCCCAGTTTTGGGGGGAAGCATAGGCAACGGGAACCCCAATCACCATCAGCAAGGAAAATAAAACTAGGGCAATGAGAAAAAATTGAAAGACAATGGACATGATCGGGTTCTCCTAAAACACTTGATATTAGATAATTCTCCCTGATATAGTACCGTTCTCCAGAGTTATAGACAACTGAAGTTTTGGAAGGACTTGTTAAATGAGTGGTTTACTTCCGCTCAAAGAATAAGGACATCCAAGGTCTAAACGGCAAGACCTTTAGTTCATAGCCACAAGGCATTTGAACTTACTTTTGCACATATCCTAATTGACTACCTCGCTTGAAAGCTCAACATCTTCGCTACTACCATATTTTTGAACCATTTAGGTTATGGATTTACGGGTTGCTTGCGCCCATCTTCAAGGTCATCGGCTCTCGGATGTATCCTGATTTTACCTCTTTTGGAGCAACTTACTCTCGCAGTCTTCAACCCTACCAAATTTTGTTACTTAATGGAAATAAGAGATAGGGATTAGGGGATAGGTGGTGGGGAAATGGGGAAATTCAACTAATGCCCCAAAACCCTAAAACCCCAAAACCCCCAACCCCTAAACCCCAACCCCTAAAACCTCAAAAAAACTATGGATTTAATTTTATGTCATCAAACGGCGGATTTTGACGCTTTGGGGGCAGCGGTGGGTTTATCGTTGCTGAAAGCGGGTAGTCGTATTGTGTTAACGGGGGGAGCGCACCCAACAGTAAGGGAATTTTTGGCCCTGCATCGGGATGAGTTCGCTTTAATTGAAATGCGTAGTGTCAATCCGGACCTGATTCGCTCTTTAATTATCGTTGATAATCAGTGGCGAGAGCGTCTGGGAAAAGCCTCCCAGTGGCTCGATTTAGGGCATTTACAGGCGATCGAATTGTATGATCATCATTTGGATAGTGAAAGCGATATTCATGCCTCTAGCGTCCATTTAGAAGCGGTGGGAGCCACCACGACTTTGATTGTCGAAGCTTTACAAAAAGCCCAGATTAAACCAAACTCGATGGCAGCGACGGTAATGGCGCTCGGTATTCACGTTGACACGGGTTCCCTGACTTTTGCTGGTAGTACCCCCAGGGATGCCTATGCTTTGGCTTGGTTAATGACCTGTGCTGCTAACATTAAAACGATCGCCCAATACTGTCAACCGAGTTTTTCCCCGCGCTTACAGGAGTTATTTAGCCTTGCTTGGGAAAATCTAGAGATTAAAACGATCCATGACCGTAAAATCGCCCACGTTCTCCTCCATACTGCCGATTTTATCCCCGGTTTGTCTAGTGTGGCCGAGCGCCTACTGGAATTATCCGATAGTGATGCGTTACTTTTTGGCCATAGTTATAGTAAAGACGAGGAAGATAATTCCCGACAGCGTTTAACTGTGATTGGTCGCTCTAGAATCGATGGAGTGAATCTATATCAGCTTTTTTCCCCCTATAACGGCGGTGGTCATGCTCAGGCCGCTTCGGTGAGTTTTCGCGATGTTCAGCCAGTTCAACAGTTAAACCAACTGCTGGGGGACTTAATTGCTCAAATTCCCCCTTCTCCCACTGCTAGGGATTTAATGTCTTCTCCGGTGCGAACAATTCGTCCCGATACTTCCATATCTCAAGCCGAGCGCATCCTTTTCCGTTACGGCCATTCGGGGTTATCGGTGGTAGATGAGCAGGATCGCTTAGTTGGGGTGATTTCTCGTCGTGACCTCGATTTAGCTCTCCATCACGGCTTTTCTCGCTCTCCTGTGAAGGGATACATGACTTGTAATCCGAAAACTATTACCCCCGACACTTCTCTTCAGGAAATCGAGTCGCTGATGGTAACGTATGATTTGGGGCGTTTACCTGTACTAGAAAATGGGCAGTTAGTCGGTATCGTCACCCGTACAGATGTATTAAGACAGGTTCATCAAAATGAACGGGTGCGTTTTGAAGGGATTGCGTTGGTTTCCTGTCTTTTACCGGCGATTAAAGAGCGTTTAGAGCCGATTTTATGGTCATTCCTGCAAGCTGCCGCCGCTGCCGCTCAAAAACGCGGTTGGCATCTCTATCTGGTTGGGGGTGCGGTGCGCGATTTATTGTTAGCGACAGAAAGGGATACTTTACTGTTACAGGATATTGATTTAGTGGTGGATGGCTGCCATCGTGCCGCCGGTGTGGGTGCGGGGGTAGAGTTGGCTAATTGTTTACAGGAAATTTATCCGGGGGCCAGGTTATCGATTCACGGGGAATTTCAGACGGCGGCTTTGTTATGGCACAAAGATGAGCGTTTTGGCTCGTTATGGGTGGATATCGCCACGGCACGCACGGAATTCTATCCCTATCCTGCCAGTAATCCCCAAGTGGAGGCTAGTTCGATTCGACAGGATTTGTATAGAAGGGATTTTACGATTAATGCTCTGGCAATTCGCCTAACTTCGCCGAAAGAGGGGGAATTACTCGACTTTTTTGGCGGTATGTTGGATTTACGCGCCCAACACATCCGGGTTTTACACGCTAATAGTTTTATCGAGGATCCGACGCGCATCTATCGAGCGGTGCGTTTTGCCACTCGCTTAAGATTTGTTATTGAACCCTTGACAGAAAACTATATTAGGTATGCGATCGAAAGTGGAGTTTATGATCGCTCACGGCAACAAAATCAGAATGCACCCGCTTTACAGTCCCGTTTAAAAGCGGAGTTGAATTATATTTTAGAGGCGGATTACTGGGAAAGTGCCTTAGAAAAGTTGGCCGATTTGGGGGCTTTGCACTGTTTACACGGGGATTTAAGTTTAAATCGGGCTTTATGGCGACAATTGCGCTGTCTCAGTCGTTGGTTAGATTGTTTAAGTCTGGAATTGCCGGTGAATGCTTGGTTAATGCGGTTGGAATTATTAATCGCTTCTCTGACTGTGGGGGAAAGAATAGCGATCGCTAATAATTTACAATTGCCCAAAGATACTGTGGAGCGTTTACAAAAACTAGAAGTTATGGAAAAGGAGATTAGCAATAATTTTGCTTATGATCGACCCGTTAGTCAAATTGTCAGCTTTTTCAAGAGTTATCAGGTTCCTAGTTTGTTATTGGTGGCGGTGAGGAGTGAGACTAGGATGCGGGGTTTAATCTGGCAATATTTAACTAAATGGTCGCAGATTGAGGCTCCTATCGACGGCAATGACCTAAAAGCTTTGGGTTATCAACCCGGTCCCCAGTTTAAATCGTTACTTGCGGCGGTGTTGGGGGCAACTTTAGATGGAATAGTCAGCAATAAAAGCGAAGCTATGGCTTTTATTGCTAGTTTAACTAAGTCAGCAGATTAGGTATCGGCTGCCCCTTCATTTTCCGAAGATTGTCTTTGATCGCTGGAATAACCGCCTCTACCTCCTCTGGTGGTGGTACGATTAGAGGCAGCCCGGAATTGACGAGCGTAGGCACGGTTGCGTTCCGCTTTTTCTTTTTTCAAATTACGACGTTTAGCCACAAGAATCTCCTTGGGATATTAGATAGACAAGCGGGGAAACGAGCGATCGCTTCCCCCATTGACAATGAAAAGAAGTTAATTGACATACCCCACGCCGTAAACGGACGTGGATTCTTCTAGCATCACTGCTGAGAATTTCTGGCTCAACGAGTCCACTTGAATTAGATTCCTGGCGAAATCTCACCCAGAGGTGGTTCTCTCCTCAGACTTTCGCGACCTTACAGAAGCCTGTTCTCGTATGCCCTACGATTATAGAACCCCATAACTCTAGTTTTCAAGGCTTCGGCCGTGAGCTCAGCCGAACGGTGCGTTCATCCGGCGATGACTGGGTTTTTTAAGCGGTTGCTTACCCTGCCCGCTATTCCTAATAGCATACATCATAATAAAGTCGCCCTAAAAGGGTGAGGCTTTAAACCCAATTTTTCGGTAATCATAGCCTAGAAGCGACGATCATTGGGACCTCTTGGACGAGATTGATTGACTCTTAATTGCCGTCCCTTGAATTCGGCGCCGTCAAGAGAGCCAATAGCACTCGCTTCTTCATCTGGGGTTCCCATTTCCACGAAAGCGAACCCGCGTTTTTTTCCCGTTGCCCGATCCGTGGGAATGTCAACGTACCTGACTGAACCATATTCGCTAAAAAGCTCCTTTAAGTCTTCTTCGACAACCTCCAAGGAGAGATTACCAACATAAATTGACATAAAACCTATCCTCGCACAGATAAAAACAACAGATTTATTGAACACCATTGACTGTCGGAAATTTTGAGATGACGGAGTAGGAAGTTTAACCTGCTTCCTCACGTTCTCACGGTTGGCAACCTGGAGCTATTCTGGCACAAAGCTGGCCTAAAAGAATGGGGTTTTCAACCCAAATTTCCGATAACCTAGAATGGTTACGCTCGGGGATTAGTAGCGACGATCTCGATTGCGATTGCCACCACCGAAGGAAGGTTTGGGTTCTCTTTCACGAGCTTGATTGACTTTTAATTCCCGTCCCATCCATTGGGCGCCGTCAAGAGCGGCAATAGCCTTCGCTTCTTGCTCTGGGGTTTCCATTTCCACGAAAGCGAACCCGCGTTTTCTTTTCGTTTCCCGATCCATGGGAAAGTGAACGCGCTTGATCTCACCATATTCCTTAAAAACCTCAACCACGTCTTCTTGGTCAACCTCGAAGGGGAGATTACCAACATAAATTGACATAAAACCTATCCTTGCACAGATAAAAACAACAGATTTGTAGAGAACCAAGATTTCGGGAACTAGCTGAACCAATACTAAACAGAAACGCTTTGACCATTAATACTGACAACGAGCCGCAGTGCCGACTTTTATTCTCAACTTCCATCCTAGCACATAGCTATTAGCTTTGATCGATTCTGCCTGTCTCGCCACGGGAGCAGATAAACTAGACTAGAATGCTGCCCTATAAAATGCCCTAATTATGAGTTTATCCCCCCATCCGATCGAAACTGCCCTAAAAACCCTGGCAGCGAAAGCGGAAAATTCCATCGAACAAACAACAACCCTAGAAGACTTAGAACAGCTAAGGGTGAATTATCTCGGTAAAAAAGGAGAATTATCGCAGATTTTACGCGAAATGGGCAAATTAACACCCGAAGAGAGACCGCGCCTCGGTGCGATCACTAACGAGGTCAAAGAATTAGTACAATCCCTGCTGGAATCCCGGCGAGAAAGTCTAAATAACGCCCAAATTCAAGCGAAATTAGCGGCGGAAACCCTCGATGTCACCCTACCTGCTCTTAGCCGTCCTTTAGGGCGAATTCACCCCTTAAATAGCACAGTTGATCGCATGATCGATATTTTCGTCGGTCTGGGTTACAGCATCGCCACCGGGCCGCAGGTAGAAAGCGATTATTATAATTTTGAGGCTTTAAATATTCCTGCTGACCATCCGGCCCGGGATATGCAGGATACTTTTTTCTTGAGGGATGGTCGTTTATTGCGGACCCATACCTCCCCAGTGCAGATTCGCTACATGGAAAGTCACGAACCCCCGATTCGGATTGTGGCCCCGGGCCGGGTTTATCGTCGTGATACCGTGGATGCAACCCATTCTGCGGTTTTCCATCAAGTGGAATTATTAGCGGTAGATAAGGGATTAACTTTTACGGATTTGAAAGGAACAATTAAAGAATTTCTTAAGCAAATGTTTGGGGCCGATTTACCGGTTAAATTCCGCGCTTCCTACTTCCCTTTTACCGAACCCTCGGCCGAGGTAGATGTACAGTGGAAAGGCAAATGGTTGGAGGTGATGGGCTGTGGTATGGTGGATCCCAATGTTTTAAAAGCAGTCGGTTATGACCCCCAAATCTATACGGGTTTTGCTGCTGGTTTTGGCGTGGAAAGATTTGCTATGGTATTACATGAGATAGACGATATTCGCCGTTGTTATAATAGCGATATCCGCTTTCTCCGCCAATTTTAGGGGGATAAACCCGATGGTCATGAGTGAAAATTTAACCAAAAAAAGACTCCTATCCGTGGCTTGTCACGCTTCGATATTTTTGAGTGCTACGCTGGTATCGGTGGGGATTCCTTTAGCTATTTATTTCATTTCTGATGATGAAACGGTGAAGGAAAACGCCAAAGAAGCTTTAAACTTTCACCTGAATATGTGGTTATACTACCTAATTGCTGGGATTCTAGTTTGGGTTTTAATCGGTTATTTGCTCTTACCGATTCTTGCTGTGGTGAATATTGTTCTCCCCATTCTTGCTATCCTGCAAGTCTGGAACGATGCTTATAAGGTTTTCCGTTATCCTTTTATTTTCCGGGTTCTGTAATTAATTATCGGGGTTGAAATCTGTTCAACCCTTTTTTAGTCCTGTTGCTGCTAGAAAAATAGCCTCTGGAGTTTATGACTAAAATTGTCATCATCGGTGCGGGGATAGTAGGGGCCACCATTGCCTACGAATTAAGCGCCATCGAAGGATTAGAAATTACCCTCATCGATGAAAAAAAACCGGGACAAGGAGCAACTGGGGCAGCTTTAGGGATTTTAATGGGGATTATTAGCCATAAAACTAAAGGTAGAGCTTGGAAACTGCGGCAAGAAAGTTTAAAACGTTACGAAACCCTCCTTCCTGAGCTAGAATCCCTCACCGGACTGACTATTCCCTGTCACCGTGATGGTATCGTCCTCCTGCGATCGAGTGCCGAAGACGAAGAAAATTGGCGCAAGTTAGCCCAAATCCGCCAAGAACAGGGATATTGTCTAGAAATCTGGGATAAAGAGACTTTAACCCAAAAATGTCCCCAAGTGGCCGAGCATCTCCAGGGTGCTATCTATTCTCCCAGGGATCATCAAATTAATCCGGTTCTGCTCACGGAGGCTCTCGTCGCTGCTGCGGCAAGAAGGGGGGTTAAATGTCAATTTGGGGTAAAAGTTGAAAATTTCGGGAAGACAGAGCTTCATGGCTCTAATTTGAGGCAATGCACCCAGGTTTATAGTTCCAATGGTATAGAGGAAAGCGACTTTTTGATTCTTTGCGCGGGAATCGGTTCCACTGCTTTAACTGAAACTCTTAGCCATCCAGTGGAGATCCGACCGGTTTTAGGGCAAGCTTTACAGATAAAATTGACGCAACCTTTAGAAAGTTCCGATTTTAAGCCGATTTTAACGGGAAATGACCTGCATATTCTGCCTTTGGCCGGAGCGGAATACTGGATTGGAGCAACGGTGGAATTTATGGACGAAAAGGGCGAAATTATCCCTGATACTGCCCTATTAGAACAAGTGTATCAAAAAGCGATCGCTTTTTGTCCCTCTTTGGCTGCGGGTGCGATCGTGCGTACTTGGTCCGGTAAGCGACCGCGACCGGAGAAAAAATCCGCTCCCATCATCGAATATTTGCCCGGATACGATAACGTTATTCTGGCCTCGGGACACTACCGCAACGGGGTTTTATTGGCCCCTGCTACCGCTAAAATGGTCAGGGAAATGTTAAGCGGTAAGTTAGGGTTGGCTGAAAAAGTTTGTTGATGGGGTTAGAAGTCAGTATTCGGCTTTTTTCTCCCCTTTCCCCTCTCTACAATAATTACTCGCAGCCAGAAATACGTTGGGTTCCTATCATACTTTGTGCTTTTTGTCAAAAAAACTTTTTTTTTGCAATAAAACTACATAAAAAAAAGATCATCGTTGTGGGTGAAATTGACTGATTTACCCGTCTTAATTGGGATCACCTTCTAGGTGTGGCAAGGGTTTCAACCATTGCTGCCCAAAAAAGCACAAAACAACCCATTATGAAATTTTATCAAATCGCTGTTACCTTGATAACATCGTTGTTAAATAAAAATCTTTCTCAATTAATTCTTAAGAATTGATAAATATTGCGAAATGTTAATTTAAATATTCTCAAGTTTTTGCAGTCAATAAATAATTTTTGCTTATCTTTGTCGGAAAATAGAACTCCCGCAACAATCCAACATCTACCATTGGGTTAGGAGTCAGTTATCAGTTATCAGTTATCAGTTATCAGTTCACTGAGAAAACTCCCCACACCCTACACCCCACACCCCACTTCCCCAATTCCCCAATTCCCCAATTCCCCAATTCCCCACACCCTGCTATCGGCAGCCGATGACCCTATCTGAACAAGAAAGACAACAACTCTGTGACACTGCTCGGGAAGTGGCGAAACTTTCCTATTCTCCCTATTCCCGTTTTCGGGTGGGGGCAGCGGTCTTGACAAATAAAAAGATTTATGCTGGTACTAATGTAGAGAACGCGAGTTATGGCTTGAGTTTGTGCGCGGAAAGGGCAACTTTAGCGCAAATAATCGCGGCGGGCGATCGAGAAGTACGGGCGATCGCTATAGCCTGTATCGATGGGAAGGATGATATTAGTCAGTTAACTCCCTGCGGAGCCTGTCGTCAATGGATAGCCGAATTAGCACCGCAAGCGGAGATTATTATCTGTGGAACCCAGAAAAATTATTGTTTTAATCTCTCGGATTTACTGCCTTTTTCCTTTCGTTTTTAACTGTGGGTAAAGGTTTACTTGTCCCGTAAATTATCAAAAGTATCATCATCAAGACTTGCCAAATCTACCCTTTGCCTAAAATCTTGCAAGGCTGACCAAAAATCATTAACCTCTCTAATTTCTACTAATACCTCTTCATTATCGGGAAAATCAACTTCCTCTAATAACTCAATAATTTTGTCTTTTTTAATTCCTTTAACTAACATAATATCAACTCATTCTAAATAATTTGGATCGTAGAATTTAATATAGATAGAATCATCAAAAATAGTTTTTGCTTCCTCAAATGAGACTGGCGGTTTTGATAGATTGCGTTCTGCCTTATTTTTATCCCAGTCAAACTGCATAAAGCCATTATACTGCTACTCACTGAAACTGATGGCACATTTTTGATATGTTTTGTCTATTACTTGAACGGGATATATTCAACTGTATTGAGCCATTCGTAAGGTTCAGAAGCCTTAGCAATCAATTCTAAATCCTTGACAAATTGACCGATAGTGCCTCCAAGTTGATGACCAAAAATTAAACCTGAAAACGATTTGCCTTTTAGTTGCCAAGTTTCGGCTAAAACTCTAAAGCGAATGTCTTGGGTAAAGAGAATGCGCTTAAGCTCAGTTACTCTTAGCAAAAGTTGATCATCAGGTAGTTGTTCGGTTCCGTCTTCAAATGCTGTTAATACATCTATGCCTCGGCGACGCAACTGTTCGGTAATTGCTTGGGGAACATGAACATCCATGTACAAGGCAATAGTCATTTACAGTAGCCCTTTTGCTTTCATACGAATATAAAAAGGCGACTTGGCAGCTTGATGAGTCATATTTTCTTGTACTTGTTGCCATTCCAGGGTGATTTCTTGGTCAATTTCTTCTTGATGGTCAAAATAGTAACCCATGGCTGCATGAGCTTCGGCTAGGGTTAAATAAAGGTGTTGACGACAGATTTCTTCTACAGACCAACCATAGGCGATGTAGTCCATGACAATTTGAGCAACGCGGATACGCGGTAATCTTTGTAAATGTGCGGGTTGGTCGTCACTTTTTTCTATGTGTGGATAGGTTAGAGCTAACATAGGGCCTCTAGTTAATTGATTTGACCTATTCTAACAGTTTTAGGCTCTTCGTTACTTGGTATGGTTCGATAGGGGGGCATAAATCGACTAAATCCTTATCTGGTAAGAGACTTAATTGATTAGTTCGCTCTAGATCAAAAACAATTGACAAAAATCGCCAAATGCCTTTCTATATAAGGGTTACACCCCTTATGCCCCCGTCCATTGCATAACACAAACCGAAGAACCAAAATTCTTTTGATATTTCTAAGCTCAATTAGGGTTTGCTGAATAAATCTAAAAACCTTGTTGGGTAAGACTTTTAGACTTTTTTTCCCTCAAAAAGTGCCAACCATTGGAGTGATCGGGGGTAAAATCCCTGGACTTTTTCCCTGAAAATTAGGTAATTGACCCCCTCAAAATCGGTAAAACCCTACACCCCAAACCCGACATCCTATCCTCACGAAAAACTTTTTGCCGCAAACCCTAATTATCTCCCCCCGTGGCGACATTTTTAAATCTTTCTTGGGCAGCGGAAAAAGCCTCTTTCATCACCCGTTGAATCCTCTTAGGATCGGGTTTTTTACCCCCCATTAAATCGCCAAAATAGACACAAGCGCCCTCTCCTAGGGCCCAGGTATAGGCTGCGGACCAAGAAGCGGCGATGACACTGCCAAAACCGGGGATAAATTTCACCAATTCCCGACCGATGGCCTGGGCCAAAAAACCACCAGCGATCGCACTGACAACTCCACCGGCTTGGGATGGGGTTAACACTTGACCGTATAATTTACCTAAAACCCCCACCATTGACACTTGTAGGGCGGTTAACACCGGCATAGTCGCTAAGGGTAAGGGAATCGCCGCCAAGGTTCCCGCTATGACGGAAAAGGCTAACATATAGCGTCGGGCCACGTCCCGATAGAGATTGCCTAATTTATCGCTGGTTTCCCGGTCTAAAAGTTGGTGGATGGTGTTAGCCTCGGCTTTTGGCAATAAATCGGCTAAATTGTCTCTAAATGCCTCTAAACCGTAAAAAACGGGGTTGTAACCGTCTTCCTCTAGGGTGAAATCGATTAGCACAGAATTGTCGTATAAATCCTTAAAAGTTTCTTTAATTTCTTGATAGGCGCGGTTGATATCCTCGAAATCGGGAGGATAAGGGGGATGATCGGCGGTATTAGGAGGATAAAGCTGATGAAGGCAGGTTACAGCCAGTAAACAGGGGATTTTAGGGTATTTTTGCCGCAGTTGTTTGGTAATTTCCAGAAGGCTATCGGTGGCAAAATCATCAATTTTTACCGTCAGGATAAAAACTTGGGCGCGTCCCGTGTTTTCGGCTAAATCTGCTAATAATTCCGCGATTATCGTCTCTGTGTGTTGATAGGCATCTCCTAACCCCACCGTATCGGTAAAAATCAACAGGGGTAAATCTTCTGCGGGGTAGGTGTAGCGCTGGGTGTTTTGGGTGTGGGGACGGAAACCTTGCCCGACGATTTCCGACGAAACTCCCGTTATTCCCCGAATAATCGAACTTTTTCCCGTTTGCGGTTTACCGATTAATAGCGCCTCGGTGGTGGGTAATTCTTGACGGACTTTTTCTAAAATTTCCGCCACTTGACTATCACTGACACTAAACCACTGGAGGACAGTATTAGTCAACTGGTCGATGGGGAGTCTTTTCATCACTTCCCCCGTGAGACTATTCCAAGTATTGACCAAAGAATCAATGGGCAGTTTATTAGTCATGGGGATTAGAAGGGTTTATGATAACTAAAATAGAGATTTTCAGCCATAGAATCAGACGATGACAAAAGCCGCAATTAGTCCGCAAGATTTATCATGGCCTTTTTGGCCAATTGTACCACTTTATCCCTACGGTCAAAGACGGACAATTCGCCAAGAAGTGGTGAAAGATACGCTCTGGACATTTGAGCAATTGCAGGGTATTTTTTATGTGGTTGTACCGATTCGCATGACGGTAATTAAGTTAGCATCTGGGGGTTTATTTGTTTATGCACCAGTGGCCCCGACTCCGGAATGTATTCGCTTAATGCGTGAGTTGGAAAGTGAACACGGGGAAGTTAAATATATTATTTTGCCGACTATTTCTGGGATCGAACATAAGGTTTTTGTAGGTCCTTTTGCTCGTTATTTTCCTAAGGCTATAGTTTATGTTGCTCCTAATCAATGGAGTTTTCCTCTTAATTTACCTTTGAGTTGGTTGGGTTTACCAGCAAAACGAACGGAAATTTTACCTGCTGACTCGGCAACTACTCCTTTAGGAAAAGATTTTAGTTATGAAATTTTACCCGCAATTGATCTGAATGTGGGATACTTCTCGGAGGTGGCTTTTTTTCATCACTACTCTCAAACTTTGCTGCTGACTGATGGCATTATTTCTATTCCAGAAAATCCTCCCGCTATTTTAGAATTAGACCCCTATCCGCTGCTGTTTCACGCTAAAAATACGGCTAAGGATCTGGTGGAAGATACCCCAGAAAATCGCCGTCGGGGTTGGCAAAGAATTTGTCTTTTTGCTCTTTATTTTCAACCTGATGCTTTATCTGTTCCCAATTGGATTAAGGTTTTTCGAGATGCTTTTACTGCTAAGGAAAAGAGTAAAAAAGCCTATTTTGGTTTATTTCCTTTTCAATGGGGGGATGATTGGCAAAGGACTTTTTTAAATTTGCGTCGCGAGGGGAGGTTAATAGTCGCGCCAATTTTGCAAACTTTGATTCTTAATCGCAATACTGACGAGGTTAGTCAATGGGTTGATAGAATTTCCCAATGGCCGATTAAACAGGTTATTCCTTGTCATTTTGCTAGTCCGATTCAAGCTGATAGTCAAGAGTTTCAGCAGGCTTTTTCTTTCTTGTCAAAAGATTCTTATTTACCTAAAGATGATTTGGAATGTTTAGAAAGTATTGATAGTTTTTTAGTGCGTTGGCGATTGACTCCTCCTCCCGATAAAAAATTGTAATTTATGGCTGAGAACTGCTATAATATATGCAGTTGTTAGTTGATTGCTAATTAAGGTCATGCAAATTCCCGAAAATCCCAGTAATGATGACATCAGAGAAGCGTTGATTCAATTGCGAGAAGAACTTGGTCAAAAAGTTGACCGCTTAGAATATAAATTTGATGCCTATCAAAAAGGTACAGATGGTATGGTAAGAATGGCTACTACTATCATCATTGCCGCCGCTTCTGTGGTAGTTTTATCTAGTCTTAGTCCCGCAGTGACGGCAATTATCACCGCTTTATTCTAGGAGGTCTTTAGGTGTAATTAACTCGTAACGCTCGAAGGGTTGATGAATCCAGGGATTATCGGGGTAATATTCCACATAATAGTCAGGTTTAATTCTTGATGCTGCTTTGTACCAGATCACCGCAGTTTTGATATTGGTAATCCCGTATTTTTCCTGCAATAAAATCGAGGTTTTTTGGAGAGTGATTCCCGAATCGACTAAATCATCCACTAATAACAAGGGACTCTTTAATTTGGGTTCGATCATAGCTAAATTCGAGGAAATAGTTAATTCTCCCCGAATTTGATGATTTTCCCCCCCGTAGGAAGCAGCGTAGAGAATGGCTAGGGGTTGACGAAAAAGACGACAGAGAATGTCACCGACGCGCAATCCTCCCTTAGCTAAACAGACAATCTGAGCAAATTGCCAACCGGAACGATCGATTTTTACTGCTAATTTTTCGATCAGACGATGGTATTCATCCCAAGAAACATAAATATCGGCCATATTTTCGATTCTCGATTGATAATTACTTATTTTCGGCAGGTCGATCACTACTCCAGGCCCACCAAACTCGATCGCATTGACAATGATAGAATTCCTGCCATTTACGACGGGAATCTTCTCCTAAAACGGGAGCGCGGCGATTGATCCAAACGGCCTGAGCTTCTTTAGCTTTGGCGCCACAGTAAGGACAACAAAAATTGTAGGCGTGAACAGCATTCTCTGTCCAGTCAGGGGGAAAGGGACTAAAAGCATCCATAATCTCTGGGTTAAGGGGGTTAACAGTCAAAAAGGGGCTTGAATCGCTGGTGTTTAGGCTATAGTTCTCAATTTCTACCTCGATAATTTTTACAGCGTTTCCCATAGAGATGAAGTGGGTGGTGATTCGGTAGTAGTGATGGCGGCTTAATCCTTTGCCAGCTGTGCGTTGTAGTCATGGATAAAATACCAAACAGCCCCAACGTGATTCTCCATTTTTTTAGAGAAAGA
>VYLK01000266.1_pt1 | contig 31785 bp, 25 predicted proteins | sample 5114321 | NCBI WGS metagenome assembly VYLK01 (sample SAMN12291792, study PRJNA351875) | freshwater metagenome | isolation source: freshwater lake | place: USA: Michigan, MSU2 Lake | collected 2011-08-16
TAACTGATAACTGATAACTGATAACTGATAACTGATAACTGATAACTGATAACTGATAACTGATAACTGATAACTGATAACTGATAACTGATAACTGATAACTGATAACTGACTTCTAACCCAATTTTGGACAAAGATAAGCAAAAGTTATTTATTGACTCCACAAACTTGAGAATATTTAAATTAACATTTCGCAATATTTACAAATTCTTAAGAATTAATTGAGAAAGATTTTTATTTAACAACGATGTTATGAAGGTTACAGCGATTTGATAAAATTTCATAGTGGGTTATTTTGTGCTTTTTTGAGCAGCAATGGTTGAAACCCTTGCCACATCTACAAGGTGATCCTAATTAAGACGAGTAAATTAGTCAATTTCACCCACAACGATGATCTTTTTTTTGTGTAGTTTTATTGCAAAAAAAAAGTTTTTTTGACAAAAAGCACAAAGTATGATATGGACGCTGGTGTATTTTTGGCTGCGAGTGATTATTGCAGAGTCAGGTCAAAATCAGGGGATTTTCTGTTTCCAAGTCGAGAAATACAGAAAAGCAGCAATTCGATCGAGAAATCGATAAAAACAGCCTAGACTAGAAAAAGAATCCTCTATCCTGACAGCTATCCTGTGGAGATTACTTTTTTAGGAACCAGTTCCGGGGTTCCCACTCGTTCCCGTAATGTCTCTAGTATCGCCCTTCGTTTGCCGCAACGGGCGGAAATATGGCTGTTTGACTGTGGAGAAGGAACTCAACACCAGTTACTGCGTAGCGACCTGAAAAGTTCTCAAATCCGACGCATTTTTATCACCCATATGCACGGGGATCATATCTTTGGTTTAATGGGATTGTTAGCCAGTATTGGATTAGCCGGTTCTGCTCAGGATATTGACATCTACGGACCCCCCGGACTAGGGGACTATCTGCGTGCTTGTGCCAAGTATTCCTATACTAATTTCGCCAATCGGGTGCGTGTCCATCCCGTTTCCCCCGGCATACTCTACGAAGATGAAGAATTTACCGTCTCCTGTCAGCTATTAAAACATCGTATTCCCGCCCACGGTTATCGTATCGCCGAAAAAGACCGTCCTGGACGTTTTGATGTGGAAAAAGCCAACGCTTTAGGTATTCCCCCCGGACCAATTTACGGCAAGCTGAAAAAGGGGGAAACTGTCACTCTTCCCGATGGCAGAAAAATTCGCGGTCAGTCCCTCTGCGGAGAAACGGAAATCGGCCGTAAAATAGCCTATTGTACCGATACTATTTTCTGTGAAGGCTCGATCGAATTGGCACAGAATGCAGATGTGCTAATTCATGAGGCGACTTTTGCACACCAAGATGCCGGGTTAGCCTTTGAAAGTGTTCACTCCACTTCGACGATGGCAGCCCAGGTGGCCTTGGCAGCCCAGGTAAAATTGTTATTAATGACCCATTTTAGCCCCCGTTATCTACCGGGGAATTCTCTGGATATTTCCAATCTGTTAGAGGAAGCGCGGGCAATTTTTCCTAACACTAAATTAGCCTACGATTTCCTCACCTACGAAGTCCCTCGCAACCGTCAAGAAATGGTCTTAGGAGTTAAGTAATTATGCCAGCAGCAGTGGAAGAAAAAAGCATGGTTCCCACGGTTTTAGTGGGTATTGGTGGCACGGGTAACGAGATTTTATCGCGATTGCGTCGTTTAATCGAGGAAAGTTATGGCAGTTTGAGTAATTTTCCGATTGTCAGTTTTTTGGTGGTTGACACGGATAAGGATTATAAAATCAGTAATCCTGAAGCTGCCGGCAGTGCTTTTAAAGATAACGAAAAACACTGGGCCCGGGTGAGTGGAAAACAGGTACAGGAGATGGTATCTGATATGGATAGATATCCCTGGATTAATAGTTGGTTTCCCCCGGAATTAGAGAGAAATATTACTTCCCTGGAAGCGGGAGCGGGACAAATCCGCGCCTGTGGCCGTTTTGCTTTATTTTGTAATTATCATGAGATCCAAAGAAAATTTCTAGACGCGGTGAGACGGGTAAAGGGACAAGAAAACTTTATGCTCGATCGCTATGGAATTAAAGTTAATAATACTGCTATTAATGTCTTTACCACGGGGTCTTTAAACGGTGGTACGGGTAGCGGAATGTTAATCGATCTAGGTTACTGTATTCGTAATTGGTTACGCGGGGAAAGTAGTCCTTTGAGTACGGCAATTGTTCCCACTCCTGAAGCATTTGCGGGGATTAGTGTCGGCGATCGAGTTTTGGCTAATGGTTACGCCGCCTTGATGGAATTAAATTACTTTTCTGACTACAGAACCGAATATCATCAACAGTTTAGCAGCGGTTTAGTCGATGAAGTGGTTAGTAAATTACCCCCCTTTGATTTTACCTATTTAGTGGGGACAAAAAACGGCGAAGGTGATTTTAAACTCGGTCAAATTCGGGAAATGATCGCCCAAAATATTTTCCTAGATATGACCTCTGATTTTGCCCCCCATAAGCGTTCCATTAGAGATAATATTAAGGGTTCTTGGGCGCAAGCTGACCCAGGGGGTCGCGGTTATCCTAAGCAATTTATGAGTTTTGGACTATCAACTATTGAAATTCCTATTGCCCAAATTCGTGCTTCCTTATCGGAACGTTTAGCCAAAGATTTAATTAATTGGTGGCTGAATGATTCCGTGATTTTACCCGCTCAAATGTTGGAGTTAGTCAGAGGTGATATCCTCAAAAAAATGCGCTTGAGCGAAGGGGAATTAATTATGGATTTATGTGCCGACAAGGATCGCTCTTTAATTGCCATAATCTCCCAATGGATTAACGAAACTCGTCAGGAAATCAATCAAGATAATTGGCTATCTTGTACCAAACAGGGTGTTAACATTTTAGGCAATGAACAGGGAAAAATTCTGCAATTTATTAATGATTATTTAACGCCAAGAGTCGAGGAATTTAAACGCAATCATTTACTAGAATTAAGTCCCGATGAACGGCTGCACGGCGATTACCTGAAAAAGATTTATAATAACCGGGATGAAATTATTCAACGGGGTAAAAAGTCCCTAGAAATGGAGTTTTATAATATCCTTGAGGATCGAAACCGTGGGGTAAAATTTGCCGAGAGTTTTATTGTTTCAGTACGACAAATCTTCACCGACATAGCGGAAAAATTCCGTCGCGATCAAGAACAGGTTTGGAGTCAAAACGAAAGTAAACGTCAACGGGAATACGATACAGCCTTAGCAGAAATTAATGATCTGAAAGATAAACTTCATATCTCGAAAAAAGATAAGATGGAAGAATATTGTGAACAAGCTTTAACGGGATTGGAAGGCTATTTAATGGCCAATATTCAACGAAAAACCAGAGGTGCAGGAGTAGAGGTTATTAATCGTTTACTGGAACATCTTAATCAATTAGAAAGCCGTTTTAATCGCTTTCGTCAGAAATTAATTCAAAGTCGCGATCTATTTAATCTCCAGTCTAATCAACAGATCGATAGTGCCGATGCTTTGTTAATTAATGGGATTAAATTATTTGACAGACAAGAATTAAATGGTCTTTATCAAGACTTTATCGAACAATTTGCCTCTGGGATTGTCGGTAACAAAAATGCCTACGATACGGGTATGGATAACCTTTGTTTACCCCTCTCAGAAGAGATTTTAAAGCAATCTAGTCCCCTCTGGAAAGAAACGCGCCGTGCCGACGAAAATATGCGTTTATTTGACATCACCGAGATTGCCGATATTCGTCAAGGAGATTTTCAAAAAGTTATCCTAAACCAAGCTAATCAACTCCTACAAAATGCTCCCGCTAGTAGTCGCATTCAGCAGGAATTGTCCGCTTGCGATCGCTTGTTAAAAATTTATAACAACGATACCGATATTATCAATAATCTTCGCATTGCCTACCAAAAATCGCGACCCCTAATTATGCTTAATCCTGCGGTTTTGCGGGGAAAAGATGCGGGTTTTACCCCCCAATTAAATCAAAATGTTGCCCTGATTGGAGGAAGAAATACCAGTAACCCAGCAGCCCAAAAAATTATTCCGAAACTGCGGGAATTTATTGCCAACGAAGACGATATTAAACCCTTGGGAGACGTGGAAAAATATCGTCTTGTCTTCGTGCAGGAAATTGGCGGTTTTTCCCTACGTTGTCTGGAGGGAATGCGAGATTTGCGGCAATCCTATCAGGACTGGAAAGGAGAATTTATTCTCGCTAAACGCGCCCAACAAATGGGGGAAAATCGCGATTTACCCATCCCCGTACATATCCAAAAAGAACCTCCTTTCTGGGATGTTTTTCCCGAAGATCCGAGTATTTATCAATTGGTGGTGACAGCCCGAGCTTTGAAAGTGCTTTTTCCAGAAGTCAATCGAGTCACTAATGAGAAAACAATTCGCTATGAAATTAAAACCGCAACGGGATTAAAAAAAGTCGATATCGCCACCAGTTGGGAAGATGCGGTACAGGTGTTAGAAGTAAAAGCTTGTCGCGAAGATAAGGAAAAAATTCAAAGTCAGGTGACAAAAGACAATACAGAATATAAACGGGAAGATGCAATTATTTTGCAGTTAATCCATAACTATAAGTTGGATAGCACTGGAGAAATTCCTCTTTCTCCGGTGACGGAAGTGGTTAACCCAGCTTTAATTATCTGCGGCATTTGTGGACACAAAAACCCGCCCTCGTCTAATTTTTGTTCTAAGTGTGGGGCAAAATTAGTTAAGTAGAAATTAGATTTTGGGTTTGATCCCCCCTGCTCCCCTTGATAAGCTATCCCTTATAGGGATCTTTCTTAACAATTTTTGCAGTAAGCACTCCAACCCTTATCCTGACTTGATTTCAGTTTTTTCTTTGTCAGTAAGGGTGTCAACAAGGAATATTTAAGAAAGATGTGACTAAAGGACAGCCTTGATAAGGGGGGTTCCGACAGGCGGGGCGATCCTCCTTGATAAGGGGGGAATCTGACAATTTTTAACACCCACCTAATTGAAAAGATAATTTGGGGGTGTTAGCTAGACTAACATCCCCCACAATCAAAAATTTTCGGGAAAAATTGCCTAATAGCGAAAAAACTGGATTATAATAAGGTCTTTACTCAAGATTTTTGCAGCCTCGCTAACTGCCATAAAAGCCAATCAAAACCCCTGTTTATCGAGAGAAAAACCAATGGTAGCCACTTTAAAAGGACGAGATGTTTTAAGAATAACCGACATGAGTAGCCAAGAAATCAGCGCCCTACTCAATCTATCGGCAGAGCTTAAAGCTGGTAATCTTAACCCTAGCTGCAACAAAGTCCTAGGATTGCTATTTTATAAAGCTTCCACCCGGACTAGGGTTTCCTTTACCGTCGCTATGTACCAGTTAGGGGGACAGGTGATCGATCTTAATCCCAGTGTAACCCAAGTGGGGCGCGGGGAACCCTTAGCCGATACAGCCCGGGTACTCGATCGCTATCTCGATATTCTCGCAGTTCGCACCTTTAAACAAGAGGATTTAGAAGCTTTTGCTAATTACTCCCGCATCCCGATTATCAACGCTTTAACAGATTTAGAACATCCCTGTCAGATATTAGCCGATTTACAGACTATCCAAGAGACTTTTCAGACTTTACGGGGAATTAACCTCACCTATGTGGGGGATGGTAATAATGTCGCTAATTCTCTCCTCTTAGGTGGCGCTTTGATGGGGTTAAATGTGCGGGTTGCTTCTCCCGCAAACTATCAACCGGATGGGGAAATTGTCGCCAGCGCCCAAGCTATAGGCGAGAAAACCGGTAGTAAAATCTTAATTACCGACGATCCCGTTACGGCAGTAAAAGACTCTCAGGTGGTCTATACTGATGTCTGGGCAAGTATGGGACAAGAAAGCCTCGCTGATGCCCGAATTCCCGTTTTTCAGCCCTACCAAGTCAATGAACAGCTAATGAGTCACGCTGACAAAGACGCGATTATTCTCCATTGTTTACCTGCTCACCGGGGGGAAGAAATTACCGACGGGGCGATCGAGGGTGTACAATCAAAAGTCTGGGAGCAAGCGGAAAATCGGATGCACGCCCAAAAAGCTTTAATGGTGAGTTTATTGGGATTAATCTAGCTCCCGATGCTCAGTTACCTAAAATAATTATTAAACTCGATCATCAATCATCCTAAGACCTGTTCGACACTGGAAGTTAACGCTAGGATTGAGGATAAGAGCAATCATCAGGGCAGCCTCCACACAAACTATATGTCAGACACCCCCGCAGTTAAACAGTATCTCGCCCATTGGTTTCAATTGGGAAAAAAAGTTATTTGTCCCAAAAACCAAGCTATGCTATTTCCGCTGCCTATCTTCAATGGCGATCGCTATTCGTCGCAATTTGAAGATTGTTGGCAAAAAATGCTCGATCCTGAAAGTGGCGATTGTTACCTAGAAGGTACTCAACAAACTATCCAAGACTTACTTTCCCCTCAATGGGAATTTCATCCCTGCGCTCGTTGTACTATACCAGTACCAATTGAGGTACTGGGCCAATCGGGTTTATCCTGTCCCTGTCATGATTTGAGTAATTGGCCCAATTTAGAATTACCCCTACCCCATTTACCGGTCAATAGTCAAGAAAATCTCGATCGCATCCGGCAAAGATTGCTAAAAAATTCTCCCTCACATTAAGCAGACAAAAAGAGACGTTAGGAGTAACGTCTCGAAAAAAGGATTGAGATTTAACGATTTCTGCCAAAAAAATTGACTAAATCTCGCAATCTCTCGCTATATTCTCCGGTTAAAGCTTCCTGACGATAGCGCCATGACCAATTCCCTTCTGCGACACTGGGGGTATTCATACGCGCATCCGATCCTAAACCTAACACATCCTGTAACGGTACGATCGCCTGATTAGCCACGGAACTATAGGCAAGTCGAATCAGATCCCAAGCCACTCCCTGACCACTGGGAGCGCCAAGATATTGATATAGTCGCGCTTTTTCGTAGTCATTGGCGTTATCCTGAAACCAGCCCACAGTAGTATTATTATCGTGAGTGCCGGTATAAATCACACAGTTGCGTTCGACGTTAAAAGGAAGATAGGGATTACCCGCATCACCCCCAAAAGCAAAGTGGAGAATCTTCATCCCCGGGAAAGCAAAGTGATCGCGAAAATCTAGGACTGCTTGGTCAATATCGCCCAAATCTTCGGCAATAATCGGCAATTTACCCAAACGAGAGGCAATAGTATTAAACAGATCATAACCTGGGGCTTTTAGCCAATGACCATTAATAGCATTTTCCTGGCCAAAAGCCACGGCCCAATAGGCCTCTAATCCGCGAAAATGATCGATACGGATAATATCGACTAGGGAAAGAACCCCTTTTAAACGGCGTACCCACCAGTCAAAGCCCGTATTTTTGAGATAATCCCAGTTATAAAGAGGATTTCCCCATAATTGCCCCGTTTCTGAGAAATAATCCGGGGGAACCCCCGCCACTTCCAAGGGATTACCAGTTTGGGGATCTAGTCGGAAAACCTGCGGATTTGCCCAAACATCGGCGCTATTATGGGAGACATAAATGGGGATATCACCGATAATCTCGATACCGAGGGAGTTAGCATAGCGTTTTAAGGCTAACCACTGCTCAAAAAACTCAAATTGCAGGAATTTGTGCAGAAAAATCTCCTCTTGTAACTCCTGTTTCGGTGTTTCCAACGCACCCCAATGACGTTCGCGAATTTCTGTCGGCCATTCCATCCATGCTTTACCTTGGTAAGCGTGGGATAAAGCCATAAATAGGGCATAATCCTCTAACCAATCAGCATTGCCACTACAAAAGCCGGCAAACTGTTTGTAAAGAATTGTGTCAGAACCCTTGACAAAATTGCTCGCCGCCTTTCTAAGTAGGGGAATTTTCCAAGCGATCAATTGCTCAAAATCCACTTGATCGAGGGGAAAATCGGGAATATCCTCGAAATCTGCCTCACTAAGCAGGTTTTTTTCCCGAAGAATATCGAGACTAATCAGGAGATGATTGCCAGCAATGGCACTAAAACTCATGTAGGGAGAGTTACCGTAGCCTGTGGGGCCTAAAGGGAGAATTTGCCAGAGTTTTTGACCACTTTGAGCCAAAAAATCGATAAATTGATAGGCTTCCCTACCTAGTTCTCCAATCCCGTAACGACCGGGATGACTGGTGGGATGAAGCAAAATACCGCTAGAACGGCTAAAAGCCATGAAAAAACCCCCTTATCAGTGATTCGGTTAGCAGTTATTAAGTGTTTAAAGCTGAATGCTCACTGCTATCTCCAAGCTAACCCGATCTCGATCGATAAGGGCAATACTTAACAACTTTATTAGACCTATAGTAGGTGGGCGCAATTAAAGTTATCGAATCCTCTTCGGGTTTCGGCTTCGGCACGAGGGACGATCTGCCGTCCGCTCTCTCCCGCATAGGTTAGGATACGACGTTGAACCCTTCTGCTCTCTGTTGGTTTAGGCATGAGATAAATACGCTCTACTTAGATTTTTTGTATTGGCGAGTGGTTCGGTAAGTCTGATGAGGATCGTTCAATTTTTCTGGGTTTGTATATTCAAGCTCTCCCTCCTGGATCAAAGGTTTAATATGCTCGCATAGTAGATGTTTCCTGCTTCGTTGTAGTAACGATGCTAGTTCGCTTGATGAGCGATCTTTGATTTCACATAAGTCAAGAATTAATTCTCTTATTTCTTTCGTGCCGGGTCGCTTCCCTAAGCTCGCTAACCGTTCCTTTAAAGATTCCGATTCAACAACAGCGAATAGATCAAGCTCAAGTTGTTTAGACGCAAATGTACTACTGTCTGGATTAGAGGTGTCCTGCTGTCCAGATAAGCTTTCCGCTCCCTCTGTACTACTGTCTGGATTAGAGGTTTCCTGCTGTCTGGATAAGCTTTCCGCTCCCTTTGTACTACTGTCTGGATTAGAGGTGTCCTGCTGTCCGGATAAAGTATGACCTCTCGCGTTACTTTCCGGATTAGAGTCTTTGTCTCGATCGGGCCGAGCGGACTGAGCGCCTGAAGCCAGAGTGTAACAAGTAGCCGAGCCTTTACCCTGCTGTTCGAGTAATCCAGCGTCCCGTAAGCGTCTTAGATGTTGACTGGCGGTGAGAGTATCAACATCGTTAGTAACACGGTAAATTAAGTTATTAATCATTCCCACTTGTCTTAATACGACAAGTGCTTTTGTTTCATCTGGAGTTAATGTGTGATTTTTAAATTGTGTCAGCCATTGAATATCCTCGTCATCGAGAAGATGATGGGTAAAAAGAGTGACGCGAAAATAATCTCTATCTCGGTTGGAAACGAATAGAGGTAGAGTCAGATTAGCTTCTAACATTTTGTCTAACATAATTTTACCGCCCGATCCTTTGGTTTCCGCCATATTCACTTCATGGAGAACTGTGGCAATTTTTTCGTTGCGAGTTTTTGAAGTCGGTTGATCGAATTGATCTGTAGGTTTGAGAGAAAAGCCTGGATTATGAATCTCTAAACGATCGGAGAAACGGATAATTTGAACGGGACTTCGCTCTCGATAATTGCGGTGCATGACGGCATTCACAATTGCCTCCCGAATTACTCTACGAGGGATGATAGGGATTTCTCTTCTGTGAATACCGTTTTCGTCAAGACTGAAAGCTTTGGGCAGATCGTTGAGTACCAGAGTGATTAGTCTAGGAATCGCTAACAGTAGAGGTTCCCGGACTTCAACGACTTGAAAACGCTTATCGGGATCGGCGACCCATTCTTTCCCTTCTACAAGAATGTAGTCGATACGGTGCATGGGGCAATGGCGACGTAGAGTGATCGCGTTTCCAAATAGAATTAAGCCAGCAAAGGTAAGGCAGTATTCTCCTTTTTGGGTAGGATGTTTAACGATCGCGTTCAGAGAGTATAACAATTCCCGATCATCATAATTGAGTTCGCTCGCATCAGGATTAAAAGCTTTTCTCTCTCTACGGTAAGCGGCGATCGCTTCGGGAGCGAGATCGTCTAGAGTAGCATCGGGAAAGGGAGTAGCGTCGTAGCTTTGGGAGTTACGCTCCCGATAGAAAAGTTCGAGATCTGTTTCGGTTAGTCTCTGATCGGTGGAGGCGATCCGTCTAAACCCGCCCTTTGAGATTCCTCTACTGGTAATATAAACGGGTTTTTCCGAGGGCTGGGCTTCGGGGATAAAAGCGACGACTAGGGTTTTTCCGCTTTTAGTCACTGTCTCTACCCGCGGGCGAATCGTAATATTAAACACTTCCCGGCATTGGCTGGCGATATCTCGTTGAATTTTGTCCGGGTCATCGAGTCCTTCGATCTCGTATCGATCGCCGTCGCTACCCTCTAGAGCTTTAATTCCTAAAATCAAGTAACCGCCATCTAATCCGGGTTCGTTGGCGAACGCACTAATCGTTTCCCAACAGCTTTTCCCGAATTCCGATCCTCGTTTTACTTCAATCTGAACACTCTCGTCCTGAGCGATGAGCAGTTCCCAAAGTTCGTCGAAAGTTAGCATTTTTATTCACCTCCTTCCCCTAGTTCAAGGTCGATGGCAGATAAATCGAGGTCATCAACTCGGATTTGAGCGGTCATCAGTTGATGGAGAGGGTTCTGAAATAAATCTTGTAAAGTATTTAATTTGACCTGATGTTGATTGATTTTTTCCGAAATTACGTCTAATGTAGTTGTTGAAATTGCATATTTAACGAACAAATTGTCAGGAACTGTATAAAGTACAAATTCAGGCAAAAGCTGAACATTTACCCTGATAACAAGGATGTCCGTTGCACAAAAACCATTAAAATATTTTTGTAGATAAGGTGGTAGTTTTCCGAATAAAACGTTATTAACCCAGAATTCTATCTGACTATTTTTAACTTCAGATTCAAGACCGAGACCAACTAAATTGGGAAAACCGCTCGCTATATGTTCAAGTTCTATATAAGGCGTATTTCCCTTTTCAACAGGCTGATAATTTGTCGATATTTTTTGACAACATTCGTCCAATATCTCTAATTTCCAGTCTTTGGCTAGACTGATATTTTTTAAGTATTGCATTGCTCTCAATTACTCCGAAGCTTTATGGCAATCTCACTTTTTATCTTTACTCCCTCACTGTTCATCTCTCCAAAACTTTTCAGTTAACAGAGTATCCACATCCTTCGCAAAAGGCCAAACACCAGGAAAATCGGTATCAGGATAATCCTCGCGCACCGACTCCAACGCTTCCCCGTAGGATTCCTCGAAGATCTCGACTAGAAAGCTTTTTAAACTCGGTGAGTATTTAAACTCTTTTTTTAACTCGTTGCGAAAATTCCGGCTCTCGATTTCCCATCCCCGATAACAATCCGGGAGAGGGACATAACACCGTTTTAAGAGATGCTCCAGTAAACGAACCAGAAAACTATGAACCGATTTACGTTGACTAATTCCCAAGGATTCCACCTCCTCGATTAAATTGTCCAGATCGATCGCCGCAAAATCCCCAGCTTTTAATCGATCTACTGTTTCGTCGATCCAGAGAGCGAAATCGGTATCGTAGAGCGTTTTCGTGGTTGTTGGTGTCATGCTCACGTCCTCTCGGTATTCTTTCACTATCCTAGCCCAACCGACTCAAAACTTTTTTTAATACTTCCAACTCCTCTAAGATTATAGACCTCTTGTGAGAACTAAACTCTGTTTTGCCCATGAGTAGAAAACGGGTTTCTCCGAGAAACCCGTTTTCTGTGCGTTACTCACTGAACTTCTCCCATAGATATCTACTACAATAGCCGAAAACCCTTATCCATCAGAGGACAGATAATCTGTTACTGCACAACAACTTAAGCGGGTGAGGGGAATCGAACCCCTATCATTAGCTTGGAAGGCTAGGGTTTTACCACTAAACTACACCCGCATTTTCTTAGCACTTTCGTTAGCATAACACGAATTGCCAGTTTTTGCAAGTAGGGATTTTCAGCTTGTTAATCGCCTCTAGATGGTTATAAATTGCCTAAAAATCCTGATCGCTCCTTTTTATCCCCGATTTGGCTAAAAGTTTCTTCCACGCGATCGAGATCTAGTTGGGAAAAATTATCGATCGCCCAGTTAGACACTCTCTGCATAAAATGGAAGGGATAGGTATGAGCGATTCCCACCACCTGCATTCCCGCTCTTTTTGCCGCTTCGCAACCAACAAAAGTATCTTCAATCACCAGACATTCCCAGGGTTGCAACTGTAGATTAAAATTCCAACGATTGAATCTTTCCACGGCCAGTAAATAACCATCCGGTTGAGGTTTACTGGTGCTAATCTCATCACCGGTGACAATGACACTAAAGTAATCCCCAAGGCCCACCCGTTGCAAGATTGATTCCACTTCCGAGCGTATTGCTCCCGTCACCAAACCGATTTGTAGATCCCTGGCCTTAACCCGTTTTAAAAAAGAGTATATCTCCTCATAAATAGGAAGTTTCTCTAATTTTCCTAATCTTTCTCGGTATAAACTGGCTTTTTTGTTAATTAACTTAGTCAGATACTCCTCGGTCACTTGACGACCGCGACGGGTGAGAACATTACGCAAACAGACGCGATCGCTTCTTCCCAGACATAACTCCGCAAATTCCGACCCTAGGGGCAGTAAATTTTCCCCGAGCAAGATTTCATTGATTAACTCTTGATGGATTGGTTCATCATTGATGATCACCCCATTAAAATCGAACAGAACAGCCTTTAACATCAATCTTAGACAGAAAAGCTAATAAATACTCAGTGTTCTTGATTATACTAAAGTTTTTCGTCGGGGCCGGGCGGGTCTTGTCCCTGACCCCATCTCAACAAACAATTTTAACCGGAAAATTGCCAAGGCCTTGACAAATTTCCAGATTTGTTCTATTATTTTGTTATAGTGGGAATCCGTGCTGCCCTGTAACCCCCCTATTTTGGGTTTGCTAAAAAAGTACGGGCGAAGCATTCGGATAGAAAATCTACGGTTTCAGTGATAGGTTATTGCCCGAATGCTTCGCCCCTACAGGACGCGGGCCGATGAAGACGCAAGGTTTTGAAGCACGATTCTCTCCTTGCACCTGTTTCGCAAGACAGACCCCCAAAACCCTTACCTTGCCTACATTTCACATTTATTAAGCAAGCCCCATTCTGGGCTGAGATATTAGCCAAAAATATAACAAAAGAATTTAGGCCATTGTTTCTTGTTTCGTTTCCGATACCCAACGACGGAATAATTCCACAGCAATCCGATAACGGGAGTCTTGGCATTCGATGACATGATGATTTTCAAGGGTTTTTAGGGCCCGGTCGAGAGTTGTGGCAGTTAGTCCGGTGCTGGACAGTAAATCTCCCCGGGTTAATCCTTGCAGATGGGGAGAAAGAACTATTAAAATCTCCCCTTGTCCGGCCGGCTCTTGTTTAGCCTGTTTCCAGACACCCGTAAAATAATAATACCCCCTTTGGAAAAACTCAGCATCGATGGCTTTTTCCACATCTTCCACCTGAAAACGAATATCTTGGGGACGTTGCAACTCAAAGACCTGTTTATTATAAAAACGTACCAGATGAAAGCCGATCATGTGTACTAGATAGGGTTGACCGTGGGTAAGTTGATAAATTTTGTCCAAAGCGGATGGGGTATAGTCTAGGGGAAAATCCTCGTCTTCCCCAACGGGATTAGCGAGGATAACGCGAGTGGACTCAGGAGAGAGGAAACTAACTGGAATCGGGTAAACACTGCCAAAAAAAGGATGAAAATAATCGGCAGTCATCTCCTCTAGGGTATGTGATCCGGCAAAAACAAAAGCTAGACGCGGACTACTCTGGACAAGGGAACGCAGATAGCCGAGGAAATTCCGGGGGAGGGTATTCGCTTCGATTAAATCCTCAATTATCTCGAACTCATCGAGGGCAATAATTAAACCGGTTTTAGCTTTTTCCGGCAGAATCTGGCGCATCAGACGGTCTAAATAACGATTAAAATACATTTCTGGATGTTGGGAGATTTTTTCCTCTTCTGGGGCATCAATTGCCAAAGTTTGGGCGATTTCCTCAGCCATAGTCAGGAGAACTTCGGCTAGGCTGGTTACTGTGGCCAAGCGCTGTAAATTAATGTAGATAACCGACACATCTGGTGGAAGATATGCCTCCAGATTGCGTAGAATCGAAGTTTTACCCATGCGACGATGACCATAGAGAACTACGGAGGATAGGTTATCTCCCGACCACATTGACTGAAGTTCCCGCAGGATATCCTCACGACCAACAAAGCGTTTACCGATCACCGGATCACCGATAATGTAGGGATTAGGAATCGGTTGGGTAATAGTTACCGTTCCCACCGTTCCCGCGATGGATGCGCTAATGTCTGCCCATGTTACGACGATGGAAAGGATTAATAATGTTTCTGCTTGGTATAAATTGGCCGCCTGTTGGTCGGTTATATCCCTTAATTCCCCGATAATCCGATTAAGAGCGAGGGATCTGGTCTGTTGGGAATAACTTCCCTGGACTAAAGCTATTTCTGTGATAACTCGATTTAAACTGCTGATAGCTTGCCAAGTTTGCGGACGTAATGAAGGTTCTGCGGCAATGGGGGCAACCTCCAGGGAAGCGATACTATCGGGAGTTGCTGCCTGACTAAATCGGTGTAAAGTTTGGGCGAGGCTATACATTTCTTCCCCGTAGGCGAGGGAACGTACCACAGCAAAGGCTTTTTCGGCTTTTTCGGTGTCCTGTTGGTGAAGATACCAAAAACCGGCGGCGGCGGCGCGAGCAGGGGTATCGAGACGGATTTTGCTGTCAGGAAAAGAAAACAGTTTCGCCGACGCATATTTTAACAATTGCCAATCGGAGGGATTTTCTGCCAGACGGGAGACGCGATAGATAATTTCTGCCTCTGGGAATTGCGATAAAACGCGGTTAACGGCGGCAAGGACAGGAATAAACTGGCGGCTGTACCGAAAGTATTGATTGAGGTTATTAATAGCCGTTTCCCAGTCTTGCTGTAACCATTGTTGTAGAGTCGAGGTTAACCCCGGCAGCGGTAGAAGGGTAATACGGGGAAAAAGTCGCCCTTGGGGACCAGCCAAAAGCCCGATTAGCCAATTATCAAGACGGAAAAAGGCGAATATAAACCCCACGCCGGACACCACGCCGAACACCACGCCGAACACCACGCCCCACCCCACGACGGACACCACGCCGGACACCACGCCGGACACCACGCCGGACACCACGCCCAACCCCACGCCGAACACCACGCCCAACCCCACGCCGAACACCACGCCGAACACCACGCCGGACACCACGCCGGACGCCACGCCCAACGCCACGCCCGACACCACGCCCGACACCACGCCGAACGCCACGCGCACCCAATTAACAGAAAGTCCTAAATTTGCCGCTATGCTACAGATAATCAGAGGGGTAATTACAGTTAAGAGAAGACCCTGAATCCCTAGACGCAATTGTACGGGATGGTCGCGGAGAAATTGCCTTTTATCGCGCCATGTTTTCTGTTCTGTTAATTTATCGCCGCCGTCTCTCGTTTCCACATACCAGCCCACTGCTTGGGGAAAATAAAACACCCAGTACAACAGCAAAAGATAATCAAAAGGATTCCATAAAGATAAATCGCGTTTGAGTTTAGGAGCGAGATTAATTCTGGGGACGGTGCTTTCCTTCATAATTTTTATCTCTAGCTATTTACCCGGTGATGGTTTATTAAGTAGTTAGGTGTTACTCAAGGTAGGGTTGATTCATGAATCAACCCTACTATTCAGCACCCCCCTTATCAAGGGGGGCAGGGGGGATCAAACCCCCTTATCAAGGTAGGATCAAACCCCCTTATCAAGGTAGGATCAAACCCCCCTTATCAAGGTAGGATCAAACCCCCCTTATCAAGGGGGGTAGGGGGGATCAAACCCAAAATTAAATCAACTTATTATTTAGTTATAACCTAAGTTCGGGATGCTGAGTTATTGACTTTGGTTTGATAAAGTTTAAAACAACTTTGCATCACCTCTCGCGGCTTTCCTTGACTTTGCCTAACAAGAGAACTTATTTCCTCCTCAGTAAAAGTCACTCCAGTTTGACTTAGACGATGACTAATAAACTCTTTAATTTTAGCTTCATCCCATAATTTAATCGGAAATTGTTGACAAATTCCCTCGAAAGGTGAATCACCTCCTTTGTTATCAGGAAATAAAACATCAAGGGGACGATTAGCCGCTACTACTAATCTTAAAGGTGGATCGGGACGATTGGCTAACTCTCTTAATTGACTTCTAAGCTGATAGCTGAAATATTTTTGAGTCATATTATCTACCACATCCAATAATAACAGGATTTTGTGTTTTTCTAATTCCCTAGTTAATCTAGTTCCTTTGAGCGGTTTATCGTAATTCGCAGCTATACCAATCTGATTACATAATTCATAATAAAAATCCTTATCTCCTGCTAATCCTTCTAAGTTGAGATACAAGGGTTGTCGATGACTAAGTAAATACTCCCTTGCTTGATGGTAAATTCCCCAAAGCAGGGTGGTTTTTCCCGTTCCCCTTTCCCCGATAATAGCAGCACTACTGCCGGAATTTAAAACCTCAAAAATATCTTTAATTTCTTGTTCCCGTCCAAAAATCTGCTGAATTTCTTCAATACCTCCGGAAGTGGGTATAAAAGGATTATGGGCATTTTTTTGGGGTTGTAATTGCGGAAAATATTTAAAAATAGTCTGAACTGGAATCGCTCTTCCTCCTAAATCACTGTACTCATCTCTGGTTTTATTCACCACTCCGCACACTTTCCCCGTGCGTAAATTTAACAGAGGTGAACCACTAAAACCGGGTTGTACTTGCCCTAATTTAAACTTGATTAAGGGGTTTTCATCCCCCGTTAAACCTATATACTCAAAGTCACTAGGATCACCGTTCGGATAATCGTTGGTATAGCCAAAAGTGTATAATTTATCTGTTAATTGTAAATCGTGATCAAAATCGACATATTTGTGATCTAAAGGCGAGTTTAATTGTAAAAGAGCCAGATCGATCTCGTCTAGATTCGGTAAGTGGATAATTTTAGCCCCAGAAATTTGACCTTGCCAAATTATCTCGATAGTCTCGCGATTATCCCGCGCATCTTTTACCACATGAAGACAGGTCAAAATTAACCCTTGTCCCACAAAAAAGCCTGTTCCTGATGCATCGATTAACTTTAACCTGACAGTGTACGAGGGTAGAGATTCTGGGGTAAGCATTTAATCAATTTATCCTCCCCATTCTAGGGTAATTTTTAAATTTCCCTTTCCTTCACCTTCCACAATTAAAGCGGTTAGTTTACCAGATTTTACCCTGACTTCTACCCCAAATTCTACGGTGGCCTTTTTGGGTTTCACTTTATTGATTGTGGCAGCGATCGATTCAGTAACTGCCTCAATTGTATCAGCCACACTTTGAAAGTCAAATATTTGATCGGATACTTCCCGTTCACCACCGAAACTTCTCGCTTCCACTAACATGGTGACATTTTCTTTAACTTTAACTGAAATAATCTCAGATCTAGATTCTGGCATAAGGCTCCTTCAATGACCCATTTATGGTTTTCTCGATTGCTTCTCGGACAAACTTATAGCGGAACTAAAAAGGCTTATATATATTTCGGCACGGATTCCCATTATACTAGAAAGTATAGGTCAAATCGAGGGATTTTGTCAAGTCTTTTTTGCCATTAATCTATTTGTGTTATGCAATAGAGGGGGTTATAAGGAATGAAACCCCGATAGAGACAGACATTGCTGCGATTTTTGTCAATTGTTTTCGCTCTAGAACAAACTAATCAATTAAGTCTCTTGCCATATAAGGATTTAGTCAATTTATGCCCCTATATCGAACCATACCAAGTAACGAAGAACCTTCTTTTTCCTCTTCTTGAATCGCCGATTTCGGGACAATGACGACGTTAACCGATTCTTCTACTTCGTTGAATAGTTCTAAAACATATCCTTCCTCACCCCCCTTCGGATGGGCAACTATATCAACAAGAATCGCCGAATCACCCTGCTTAAGATTGTATTCGGGAACGTCGCGGGCTAGGGTCACTTCTTCGTATAGTTGCGCCATGGTTTATTTTTCCTTTCGGGGTTTGAGGGTGATAAATTGAAATTGATGATCTAGGTTTCGTTTTAGCCAAATCGTGACAACGAATAGGCGAACTTGATTACTGCTGATTAATTCGCCCTCGACTCGATCGAAGGTTCCCTATTCGATTCACCGATCAAGTGTATTAATTGATATTGTTTCAAGGTTTTTTTGGGGTTGTAATTGCAGAAAGTTTTTTGAAATAGTCCGGACTAAAAAGGCTTATATATATTTCGGCACGGATTCCCATTATACTAGAAAGTATAAGTCAAATCGAGGGATTTTGTCAAGTCTTTTTTGCCATTAATCTATATAATTGTCGGGCTGCTTACCGGTCATCGTCCTGAAAAAAATTATGCCCCAGTTTGTCAAACAAGCATATATGCAGCGGTCAACCGAGACAGCACAAGAGCCTCTCTTATTCTTTGTGTGATCAGTTTAACTTATATAGAACCGATCAATCTTTGTGTCCTTTGTGTCTTTGTGGTTCGTTCCAGTCGCTCGCTGGCGGGAATATATCTTATAAAATACATTTTACCCACCAAACCCAAGAGAGCCGACAGGAGGCAAAAAACGAGTTATTGGACAGAAAGAGGCGATGGGATGTTATTATTTAAAGCCGATTCCCCGGAAGCAGCCGAATTGATCATCGGGCAGCATCCCCTGGCGAATAGTAGTGGAATAGGCTATTAAAGGAGTGAACCCTGTGCAAATATTCACAACAATCCCCGGTTTACGCACTTTTTTGGCTGATTATCGCCATGATCGCAGTATTGCCCTCGTGCCAACCATGGGCGCTCTCCATAAAGGTCATGCTAGTCTAATTCGACGCGCAGTGACGGAAGCGGAGGTAACTGTGGTCAGTATTTTTGTTAATCCTCTACAATTTGGCCCCACAGAGGATTTTTCTCGCTATCCCCGCAGCCTTGACAGCGATCGCCAATTGTGTGAATCTTTGGGAGTTGCTGCTATTTTTGCTCCCAGTGCGGAAACTTTAGGAATTGGTAATTCTGAGGAGATAACCGCAGTTGTTCCCCCGATTTCTCTGACTAGCGGGTTATGTGGTGCTTTTCGTCCGGGGCATTTTCAGGGAGTAGCCACAATTGTCACGCGGTTGTTTAATATTATTGCACCGACGATCGCCTATTTTGGCGAAAAGGATGCCCAACAGTTAGCGATTATCCGGCAATTAGTCAGGGATTTAAATTTAGCGATCGAGATTCGCGCTTGTGCTACAGTGCGAGAAACATCGGGATTAGCAGTTAGTTCTCGCAATCAGTATCTATCGGCCGCAGAAAGGGAAAAAGCGACAATTATCGCCCAAAGTTTGCAATTAGCTCTCGAAAGTTTTCGTTTAGGGGAAAGACAAAGGGAAAAACTACTGGCTATTGTGCAAAAAAATCTGGACAGAGTACCAGAATTTCGCCCTCAGTATCTGGATTTAGTCCATCCCCAGAGTTTACAACCGATCGAGCAGATCGAAGCAAGGGGCTTATTAGCGATCGCTGGATTGATCGGTCAAACCCGTTTAATTGATAATATTATCTTGCGTCAACGTCGGGCAGTTATCGCTATTGATGGGCCTGCTGGAGCGGGAAAATCGACAGTAACGCGCTTAGTAGCGGAAAAATTGGGGTTAACTTATCTCGATACCGGTGCGATGTATCGCGCGGTGACATGGTTGGTGGTGAATTCCGGTCTGGATTTGTCCGCAGAAGCGGCCATCGCCGAGTTATTATCTTTAGCGAAGATAGAAATAATCCCCGCCGATAATCCCGAAAATGTGACTATAGTGAAGATTAACGGGCAAGATGTGACTTTAGAGATTCGCTCTCCCGCAATTACCTCGCAAGTGTCCAGAATTGCCGCTCAAAAAGCGGTGAGACAGCAGTTAGTCACCCTGCAAAGACAGATGGGAATGTCGGGGGGAATAGTTGTGGAAGGTCGGGATATTGGTACTAATGTTTTCCCAGAAGCGGAATTAAAGATTTTCTTGACAGCGACACCCGAAGAAAGAGCCAGAAGGAGATTAAAAGACTTAGAAGCGCAGGGAAATGGTGGGATTAGTCTCGCAGAATTAACCCAAGAGATTGAAAAAAGGGATTATTTGGATAGTAATCGCTCCCTAGCACCCCTGCGAAAAGCCGCAGATGCGATCGAAGTTAATACCGATCATCTCACTATTACAGAAGTCACAGAAAAAATCATTGCTCTTTATCATCAAGGAGAAGAAAATCAATGGAGAAGCCTCTAGTTTTTTTAGATACTGATGTTTTGATTTCTTATCTACGAGGAGATCTTGCCAGTGTGCATTTATTTGATCGAGAAATACTCGATCGCGTTTGTCTTGCTATTAATGCGATCGTTTTACAAGAGTTATTATTTTTGGCAGAAGTTCGTAATCATCCTGAAATAGTCGATCGGATTCAAGAAAAGGTGACTATCTTGGATTTTGATTTAGTAAAACTTGATCAATATTGGCAAAATGCTAGAGATATTCGCAATATTTTGGTACACTCGAATGATGTTTTAATTTTAAGTAGTGCCGCTAATTGTGATTATTTAGTTACCTATGATCAAAAACTTAAAAAAGCCTCTAGTTATCTATATAACTCTAAACCGATGGTAGTAACACCTGAAGAATTATTAGAGGTTATCGATCAAAAAAATATAGTCCCTTCTAGCCTCTCTTGCCAAGGATATCAATCCTCAAATTTACCCTTAACTAAGGTGATTTAGGGGGATAATTATGAAGTTAAATTACCTGACTTTTTCATCTATCTGTTTAACGGTAACTTCCTTGATAATTATCGGCAGTCCAGCTATATCTTTAGCCGATCACAGATCACCAATAACTTTAGCTTCTCGGGATTTATCAAACCAGCAACAGGGAAAAAAAATTATTCTTAATGGTCGTTCTTTGCCCGTTTCTTGGCGACAGTGGACAGCAGCAAATAGTACCAGAATCGCCATGGGTGACACGGGAGCAAGACAATTATTCGGCATGGATTTTCTTAGCACAAATGATCCGAAAAAGCAACCGATAAACTGGTTTAATTTACAAACTTTATCAGCTAATTTGATCAATTCCGATCGCTGGCTGGACGTTACGGATATTTTACTAACCATGGGGGCAACAACCACTATTAATGGCGATAGTTTAACTATTAACTTTGCTGCTCCTCAGATTCAAGATATTCAGCTAGAAAATTATGGAGCAGTACAAAGGATTATTATTCAACTCGATCGCCCGACCTTTTGGCAAGTTAGTCAGGCAAAAAATCAAGCAGTGATTACCCTAGAAGGAAATGCCCAGCAATCCCTTATCTCTAAGTTTCAACCCCAAACTATCAGCAACAGTAATCAAAATAACGATGAAGATGATCTAGGTAACTCCAATAATAACTTACCCACTCAGATCACTTCCTTAGAAAATAATGGGGTGATCAGTCGTTTAAAAATTAACCTTCCCACTGCCTACGGATTACAGATCAGCAGTGTGGATAATCCTCCCCGAATTATCATTGATTCTCGTCCCGATGCTATGGATGAAAAGCGCATTGTTTGGCAACCAGGGTTAATCTGGAATCAAAAATATATTCAGTTAGACAAAGATTGGTTTCCCGTGACTTGGTTAGAAATCGATCCCAGAAATCCTCAGATAACTATTAAACCAATTACCGCTAATTCCACCTCGATGCGCGGCACTAATCCCCTGATCACGATTAATAGCGAAAGTAACGCAGTAGCGATGATTAATGGCGGCTTTTTTAATCGTAATAATCAGTTACCTTTGGGAGCAATTCGTGTGGATGGCAAATGGTTATCTGGACCAATTTTAAACCGAGGAGCGATCGCATGGGATAATCGTGGTAAAATCAGGATCGATCGCCTCAGTTTAGAGGAAACCCTCATTACTGCCACCGGACAACGTTTTCCCCTAACCCATTTAAATAGTGCTTTCCTAACAGCCGGCTGCAGTCGTTATACTCGCGATTGGGGGAGTAATTATCATCCCCTCACCGAGCGGGAAACCGGGTTAGTCGTCCAAGGCGATCGCGTAACGGAGAAATTAAATAATCTTTCCCCACAGAACAGTATAGACATACCAGAAAATGGCTATTTAGTCATCTGCCGAAAGACAGATATTAATTTAAATATTGGTGAGACAGTCAACCTCGATAGCGTCACCCTACCGAGGGATTTTGCTAATTATCCCCAGATTTTAGGTGCAGGTCCCCTATTATTGCAGAATGGACGCATAGTTTTAGATGGAAATGCTGAAAAATTTAGTCCGGCATTCCAAAATCAACAAGCTTCCCGCAGTGCGATCGCAGTTAGCCAAGAAGGAAAAATTCTGCTAGTTGCTATCCATAATCGCGTCGGGGGAAGGGGGGCAACTTTAGGCGAATTAGCCCGAATTTTGCTGTTAATGGCGGCAAAGGACGGTTTAAACCTAGATGGGGGTAGTTCCACCGGGATAGCCTTGGCGGGTTATCTGCTCGATCGCTCTGCCGTTACCGCCGCAAAAGTCCATAATGGAATAGGGATATTTTTATCCCCGTCTCCTTGAAAAGTGTGAAAACAATGGATAATAGCGACTGGATTAAACAACTGCTGCTGATGGGTATTGGCACCACTTCCATGGTGGCAGAAAAGATCAAAGAAGTGAGCGACGAATTAGTAAAAGACGGTAAAATCAATTCTGATCAGGCTAAAAACTTTGTCGATGATCTGATGACACAGATGAAGTCTGAACAGGGGAGCTTCGAGAACAACTTAGAACGCTATATTCGCCAGATTTTGCAGGATTTAGGGGTTCCCCGACAATCGGAAATGGACGAACTGCGGGGAAGGATTGATAGATTAGAACGACAGGTGAGAGACTTAGAGAATAAACTCTGGCGTTAGGGAACTATGAAATCAATGCGCGAAATCTTGCTCAGTTTTGCTATCATTGCGGTTTGTGGCTTATTTTTAATCGTTGCTTCCCTCTTTGGTGGGGGGGAAAAAGCCAATGCGATCGCCGCAGAAATCGATCCACCCCCTATCACTCAAACTATTAATAAGGAAATCATCTCCATGGATTTAGATCAAGCAGTTACCACCGATTCGGGACTAAAATACATCGATATCGTGGAAGGAACTGGAGAAACTCCCCAAAAAGGTCAAAAAGTGACTGTTCACTACACGGGAACCCTGACAGACGGCAAAAAATTCGATAGTTCTAAGGATCGCAATCAACCTTTTACCTTTACCATTGGAGTTGGTCAAGTGATCAAAGGATGGGATGAGGGAGTCGCATCGATGAAAGTCGGTGGGCAGCGTACCTTAATTATCCCCCCAGAATTAGGTTATGGTGCGCGGGGTGCCGGTGGGGTAATTCCTCCCAACGCGACTTTACTTTTCGATGTGGAATTGTTGGGAGTTAAATAGGTTTTTCCTCTGATTTTTCACTTCTACCCGCATCGATCCTGAATGCGGGTTTTTTGACAAATTGCCAGAAGCTAAGGGTAAAATCAGGAAGATTTAGTAAATTCTAGACCGTTTTCGCTACCGTAACGTTCCATAAAACGCATAAAACGATCCCACTCTGCGGGAGAATTAAAAATAACCGTAGCTTCGATCGCCGTGGGTTTACCGTTGATGAATTTGCCTTTTACTTCCCTGGTGACGATTTCTCCTTCTTCATCGACGAGATACATCCCCGTGATTTCCTCGGTTTGTTGATCTCCGAGGATAGTCGGTTGATCAAAATAAAATTTTGCCGATCCCTTCTCTCCCGTTTTAGTGCGACTTAAGCGGATATCGGGAACAATCGGTTCTTTTAACCCCCTGGAAAACTGAATTTCTGCCATTACTTTTCTTTATCCTTCTCATAAAATAGACATTTCTAGATCATCTCACACCAAGTCGCAAGTAAAAAGCAGATGGGACACCATAAACTTAAAGTATCCACGGTAAACTCGCGGGGGTGGGTTTGACTGATGAAAGATCACTTGTAAACCTCTCCCTTCCCACTGATAACCAATAACTGAAATGAGATGGTTTTATTAGAAGCAGCGGTTCATTCTTCCCTACGCGCTTTTTTACGCGAACAAGGACGCTTTTACTGGTCTCATCATCTCACTATGGGGCGACTGGTGGCTAGAGCTTTACGCTTAAAACGATCCTCTCTGATACAAACTGGAACCACTCTTACCCGTTATTGTCTCAGTTATCTCACCCCGGCTCTTTTGGGTGATACACCTGTTCTGATTGTTGCCCCAGAGTCGGAAGTAAACCTACTGTTAGAAGTGGAAATCCCCCATCTGCAAGCATGGTTACAAACTCAGCGAGATATCCTCAAAAGCGATCGCTTTCCCGCTAATTTTACCGGTTTACTCCTCACCACACCCCAACAATGGTTAGAGGATAAATTGGGCAATCTCGGTCATTTTCCCCAGAATATCGCCACTATAATCGATCGAGCCGAAGATTTAGAAACTTGTCTAGTAGATTATCTCACCGTCACCATTACTCCCGAACAATGGTCTGCTTTAGAGTCAGCATATCCCCAGCATAGAGAGTTTATAGACTTAATTAAAGCACAACTTAGCCAAAGTATTCTTGGTCATCCCATTAATCCCTATAATTGCTATCTTATTGATGCCAAGGAAAAAGAATATATAATTGCTCTCCTGCAACGCTTGCATCAAGACTTAACCACTGACTCTGTTTGGCAACTTTTAGCGGCAAAAATCCCCCAGCTTAATTATCTCCTCTGGACATCAGTAGATCGAGAGCGAGAAGAATTTACCCTAAAAATCAGTCCTTTGGAGGTTGCTAGTTTTTTCAAACCAATTTGGCAGCAGCAACCCTTTGTTTTAATCGGCAGTTTTTTAGATAGCGAAAAATCCGCTAATTTATACCGTCAAAATCAGGGTATCGGAGATATTTTAACTCTAAAGTTTGCAGCTGATCGCGAAAGTGAATATATTCATTTATATCTACCCGATCGCATCAGCGCCCCCAATACCCCCGAATTTCAACCGATGTTATTAAAGCAAGTGCGGGAATTAGTTAGTGCTAATCATACCAGTGAACAACCGATAGTAATCCTGATTGAAGATGTTCCCCTCAAGGCACAAATTGCCACCCAACTCGCAGCCGATTACGGTTCGCGAGTGCAAGTGGAAAAAACAGGGATTAATAGTAATACTATTCTCGTTTGTGGTTGGCAATTCTGGCAAACCCATCAAGAAAAATTTCCGACTCCCAGTTTATTAATTATCGCTACTTTACCCTTACCTTCCCCCGAAAATCCTCTCGTTGCTGGCAAAATTGCTTACTACAAACGACAACATCTCGACTGGTTTCGTGCCTATCTTTTACCCACAGCAGTGAGGGAAATTCAGCAATCTGTTCAGTCTCTCCGGGAGTGTCAAGGTTGTGTGGCTGTTCTTGATAATCGTGTCAATGCTCGCAGTTATGGCCGACAAATTCTCTCCGCTTTAGAACCCTATGCTAAAGTCAATTATCTCGATCAACAATTCTTTCAAGATAAAGATTAAATCAGTTATCAGTTATCAGTTATCAGTTATCAGTTATCAGTTATCAGTTAAGTAGCTGGTTATAATTAAATTAAAAATGGATTTTAGGTTCGATCCCCCCTGCCCCCCTTGATAAGGGGGGTGCCGATAGGCGGGGGGATCCCCCCTGCCCCCCTTGATAATGATAAAATCTCCACCAGAGCCATATTTCCAACTATCCAAATAACGATGATAAAGATATTTTTGCTTGTCGGGTAACTTTTCTAAAACAGGTTGTAAGTTGGCTGCCAAGGGATATAAACCACTATACAAAGCTAAATTAAAATAATGTCCCGTCCAATCGATAAAAGGACTGATACCCACTTGCGGAATCATCGGTAAAACTAATTGAGGATTAACCAAAGGCAAAGTTTTTGAAAGCGAAGAAAACTGCACCACATCCTGTAAAAACGGTTTTAATACCTCATCTCCCAACTTGTCCATTACCCGAAAAACTCCACTCATTAAGTCATTAATTTGATTGGGATTAGGGTTAGCAGACATGGCAACACTCATAGTTTTTTGAAATAGCCACGTTACCGATATATTCGGTTGATAAGGTTGTAAAATAGCTAAATCTTCTCGACTTAAAGCATCGATTTGTAAAGCTTCCTCGATGGCGAAAGTTAGCCTTTTTAAATGCCTAACCATTGCCCCAAAACCACCAAAACTGACCGGAGATTGACTACCACTACTATCTCCCACTGCCAGAATTCTTGACCAGGGCATCTTTAAAGGACTTTGACGATAGGCAGGGAAAAAACCCGCTAGAAAACGCTGAAAGTTTACCGCTTCTAAATCCACCTTTTGATACTCCGGCAGTAATCTTAAATACTCCTCCATCAAAAATTCTAAACTAAAGCGATCGGGATGGGTATCAAGATAGGTAAATAAATAAGTTGTCCGACCATCCCTAGCGGGAAATGCTTCCCAAAAGTATTGACATTGGTGCAAGATTGGGGTAAAAGAATAAATTAAATCACCAGTTTCATTACTGGGAAAACCCTGACCGCAACTACCCACCACTAAACAAACTCCATCGGGTTTTTCTCCTTTTCTGGCCTGTTTTGCAATTGGCGAAAAATGACCCATGGCATCGGTTAATAAACGGGTTTTTAAAGTTACTTCTCCCGTTTTAACCATTACTCCATCGGGATGAATAATTGCCCCGCTAAACCCCGAATTTTCTAATAACTTTCCTCCCGCTTGCAAAAACTTATTTTTTAAAGTCTCTAGCAAATAAACTGGATCAACACCAATATTTAAAATATCTCTAACCCAAAGCTCATAACCTTGATAAAATCCCACCCTAGCAGGATTATATTCCGTCGCTATCGCTTGATTTAATTCTGCTTCGGTCAATAAATCTAACTCTAAAAAACTGCTTAATTCTAAACGTGAAATATTCCACTCCTGCTCACGACCGCGCAGAATACCTCTTTCTAATAATGCCACACGCCAGCCCCTAGTTTGCAAAGCAGCCCCGATGAAAATTCCCAAGGTTCCCCCCGCAATAACTAGATCAAAATCCGTCTCTCCTAAAGATTCTTGACTTTGATTAATTACCGTAGGAATAACCGGATTTTCTAAGCGCAAAGCTTGCCAAGCTCGATCGCTGGCCCGCAATTGTTGTAAACTCTGAGGAGATACTCGATCGAGTAAAGATGCAACTAAAGACATAATCTTATATCAGTTATCAGTTATCAGTTATCAGTTATCAGTTATCAGTTATCAGTTATCACCATATCCAGAGGATAAAACTACTTAGATTGGAAAAACTTTTTCCCTTCTTCAACGAGTTTATTAATATCCTTGAGGGAAACTCCAAAAATCGCTAAAACTCCCGTAAAAACTAATAAAAAACCGATAAAACTATTTCGATCATAGAGGAATAAACCCACCAAAACGATAAAATAGGGAGAGAGAATTTTACTAATATTTTCAACTACAGTAACCACCTCTGGAGTAGGAGTCTCAACAAGATTAATATCAGTTTTATCCTGATCTGGTTCGAGATTTTGCTTAATTGAAAACATCACCTCCTGTAAGTCTTTTACCTCCGGTGGGTTCGGTTCCTTCGCTGGTTTGCCAAACATTGTTAACTCCCTCGCCAATTTATCTATATCCTCTATGGTAGCCAAAAAAAGGGCAAGCCGGAAAAGCGCGAGCAAGTCGAGAAATTCTCAAGGCAATTTTCCTTATAACCCCCTCGGCCTCGGCTGCTATAATCAGAGGAACAACTCCCAAGTTCGTTAACGGTACAAAAAAACTATGAATACCAGTCCAGATCGTGTGATTATCTTCGATACCACCCTTCGAGATGGGGAACAGTCCCCGGGTGCCGCTTTAAATGTGGATGAGAAGCTAACCATAGCGCGCGCACTGGCACGACTGGGAGTTGATGTCATTGAAGCAGGTTTTCCCCACGCTAGTCCGGGGGACTTTGAAGCTGTACAGAAAATTGCCGGCAGCGTCGGCAGCGAAGCTGATAGCCCGATAATTTGCGGATTAGCCCGCACTACCCAAAAAGATATCAAATCAGCAGCCGATGCGCTCAGACCCGCCGCCAAGCCCAGAATTCATACCTTCCTAGCCACATCTGATATTCACCTCCAATACAAACTTAAGAAGACTCGTCAGGAAGTTCTTGACATTGTGCCAGAAATGGTGGCCTATGCGAAATCCTTCCTTAATGATGTGGAATTTTCCCCCGAAGATGCCGGCCGCAGCGACCCGGAATTTCTCTATCAAGTCCTCGAAAGAGCGATCGCAGCAGGAGCCACCACCGTTAATATTCCCGATACCGTCGGTTATACCACCCCCAGCGAATTTGGGGCTTTAATCCGTGGTATTAAGGAAAATGTCCCCAATATCGACCAAGCGATTATCTCCGTCCATGGTCACGATGATCTAGGGTTAGCGGTGGCTAATTTCCTCGAAGCAGTTAAAAATGGCGCTCGACAGTTGGAATGTACTATTAATGGTATCGGTGAGCGTGCCGGTAATGCTTCCCTAGAAGAATTGGTGATGGCCCTTCATGTGCGGCGCTCCTATTTTAATCCTTTCCTCGGTCGTCCCCCAGAGTCCACGGAACCTTTAACCAAGATCAACACCAAGGAAATCTATCGCACTTCTCGCCTAGTTTCTAATCTTACCGGCATGATCGTGCAACCGAATAAGGCGATCGTCGGTGCTAACGCTTTCGCACACGAGTCGGGAATCCATCAGGACGGGGTGTTAAAACATAAACTCACCTATGAGATTATGGATGCAGAATCGATCGGTTTGACTAATAATCAGATCGTTCTCGGTAAACTTTCCGGCCGCAACGCTTTTCGCTCTCGGTTACAGGAATTGGGTTTTGAGCTTTCGGAAACGGAACTTAATAACGCTTTTATCCAGTTTAAAGAAATGGCCGATCGCAAAAAGGAAATCACCGATCGCGATCTAGAAGCGATTGTTAACGATGAAATCGATACGGTTCCCGATCACTTCCGCCTCGAATTAGTACAAGTATCCTGTGGCAATAATGCCAGACCCACGGCCACGGTAACGATTCGCACTCCCGACGGTAGCGAGTTATCCGATGCGGCCATTGGTACAGGTCCAGTGGATGCTCTCTGCAAAGCGATTGATCGAGTGGTGCAGATTCCTAACGAATTAATCTCTTTCTCGGTGCGAGAAGTGACCGAGGGAATCGATGCTTTAGGAGAAGTGACTATCCGTCTCCGTTACGAAGGACGCACCTATTCTGCTCGCGCAGCCGATACCGATATTATTGTCGCCTCCGCTCGTGCCTACGTCAGCGCCTTAAACCGTCTCCACGTGGCACTGCAGCAGAAGGAAAAAACCCCAGAAATGCTACAAGTCTAGATAGGGTGTTAGGGTTTTAGGGTTTTAGGGTTTTAGGGTTTTAGTTGAAATTCCCCCACTTCCCCATCACCCCACTTCCCCATCACCCCACACCCCAGGGTGCTGTTGGAGAAAATCTTAAATTTGTCTCGCAAATTTCTAAAATGTTGCTAAGTTAATATTATGAGCTTGCGCTCTAACAATTTTGATACAAGTGTATTAAAATTGGATTCGCGTAAAAGCAATGAGGGATGAAATTTATCCGTAAGAATCCGATCAAATTAAATACAATAGCTAAAGACTAAAGGAATTAGCCAAGGCAAATAGGGATTATTTTCCCCTTGCCAGTGGGAACAGTTAACCCATCCCATAATTCCTTTGATACTTAGCTATCTGGTCAACACCGCAGACAAACCGGCGATCGGATTTCAGTCCTCCAGCCATTTACCCAATTTTTGCAGGAGCCAGATTATGAGTTGACCGAGCTAAAACAGCATTCCGTGTCGCTAAAATCGCATCGACACAAGGAAATTTAAGCAAAAATCTTCTCCCATTTGTTGTAATTAAAGCTACAATCGGAAAAGTCTTTCCCCGTCTCGGATTTGAGACACAAATTTGTTCAGTATCACCTAGATTGAGATTCGATCTTCTAGTTTTGCACAGAAGGAGCAAGAGGAAAACGGCATGATGCAGGCCCACGATGTACTAACCCTTACCGAGCCGCCATTGGATTTAGATTTGATTGACCTAGACGAAGACTTCGATGATGAGGATATCGAGTTAGAGCTAGAAGAAACCAGCGATAGCAACGATGGCAAAAAAACCCGCCGCCTTGCCAGCGCTCGTCGTCGCGACGCCGCTAGAAAAAAACCCTATACAGAAGATTCAATTCGGATTTATCTGCAAGAGATCGGCAGGATTCGGTTATTGAGAGCGGAGGAGGAGATCGAATTAGCGAGAAAAATCGCCGATCTCCTGAAATTAGAACGCATTCGCGAAGATTTTTGCCTCTATAGCGATGCTGAATGGGGAAAACAGGTTTTCCTGTTCGAGCGCATCGAAAAAATTATCGTTGAAAAATCGGAAAAAGAACCGAAATTATCGGATATTAAGGCTTATTTAGGTAAGACGGAGCTAACGGCTCCCATGGTAGAAGAATGGCTGGCCAAATCAAAGGAATACTTATCGGCCTTTAAGCGTCGTTTGTACCATGGTCGTCGCGCTAAAGAAAAAATGGTACAATCGAACCTGCGTTTAGTGGTTTCGATCGCCAAGAAATACATGAATCGCGGTCTTTCCTTCCAAGATTTAATTCAAGAAGGTTCCCTCGGTTTGATCCGTGCCGCCGAAAAATTCGACCACGAAAAGGGTTATAAATTCTCCACCTATGCCACTTGGTGGATTCGTCAAGCCATCACCCGGGCGATCGCCGATCAATCCCGCACCATTCGTCTTCCCGTCCACCTCTACGAAACCATCTCCCGGATCAAAAAAACCACCAAGATTCTTTCTCAGGAAATGCGTCGCAAACCCACCGAGGAAGAAATCGCCACCAAGATGGAGATGACCATCGAAAAACTGCGTTTTATTGCCAAATCTGCCCAATTACCGATTTCTCTGGAGACTCCTATCGGTAAAGAAGAAGATTCCCGTTTAGGAGACTTTATCGAAGCGGATGGGGAAACCCCAGAAGATGAAGTTTCTAAAAATTTATTACGCGAGGATTTAGAAAACGTCCTCGATACCCTTAGTCCTCGCGAACGCGATGTGCTGCGGCTGCGCTACGGTTTAGATGACGGCCGGATGAAAACACTCGAAGAAATCGGCCAGATTTTCAACGTCACTCGCGAGCGCATTCGTCAAATAGAAGCCAAGGCCCTGCGGAAACTGCGTCACCCTAACCGTAATAGTATCCTCAAAGAGTACATTCGTTAATTTCCCGTCCTTAAAAAACTAGAAACTGAGTCTCATTGAGGCTCAGTTTTATTGTTATCTACACTTTCCTCGATCGAATTTATTATGATATGAATTAACAATAATTATAGCAGTTATCTTAATGATGAGGTACAAAGTTTTCCTTTTGGGGAGTTGCTCATCGATACCAAATTAGGTTAGACTTTATCTTGATGAGAAACACTATAAATATCTCATTGATTAGAATCAAGAAATGTATGATAATGTCTGTAAATTTCTCGCCGAAAATTATAGTCGTGACTTCGCCCAATGGTTATTAGGAGAACCCATCTCTTTCAC